>Ga0210387_10002420_pt1 | contig 14257 bp, 22 predicted proteins | sample IncBWC7OmetaG_FD_160108 | JGI IMG/M metagenome (GOLD analysis project Ga0210387, IMG submission 160108) | Forest soil microbial communities from Barre Woods Harvard Forest LTER site, Petersham, Massachusetts, United States - Inc-BW-C-7-O ...
AAGCCTACTCATGATGCTCGGGGATTGCGCGGCCAAGGTGTTTCTCCTCGATCGGGAGAGCGCGGAAGTACTGAAGGCGGCCGGCCATGAAGCAACACTCAAGCGCGTCGCGCTGGACGACAGCGAGGCTGGCGAGCCTTTCTCGATGTGGATCGGTCCGGAAGGCGCAAAATCCGCCCAGGTCGCGATTGTGCCGGATCAACCCTTCAACATCATTTATTCGTCCGGCACGACCGGCGCCCCCAAGGGCATCGTCCAGCCGCATAGTATGCGGTGGGGACAGATCAAGCGTCTTCCCTTCCGGGATGCCGTCATGATGATCACAACGCCGCTTTATTCGAACACGACACTCGTCGCGTTCCTGCCGACGCTGGCCTATGGAAGCACTGCCGTGCTCATGCCGAAGTTCGACCCCGGTCAGTTCCTCCACCTTTCCGAACTTCATCGCGCGACGCACGCGATGCTCGTTCCGATACAATATCGGCGGATCATGGAGCGCCCGGATTTTGAGACCTACGATCTCTCGAGATATGTCACCAAGCTCTCGACCAGCGCCCCGTTTGCCGCCGCATTGAAAGCCGACATCCTCAAGCGCTGGCCGGGCGGGCTCGTCGAGTTTTACGGCATGACCGAAGGCGGCGCCGCGACGATGCTCGCCGCGCATCAATTCCCGACGAAGCTGCATACCGTCGGCCGCCCCATGCCGGGCAACGAGATCCGCCTGATCGACGAGGCCGGGCGCGAGGTCGATAACGGCGAGGCCGGCGAGGTGGTTGGGCGTTCCGACATGATGATGACGGAATACCATAATTTGCCCGAGAAGACGCGCGAGGCCGAGTGGCGCGACGCGGAGGGTCAGCGCTTCATCCGCACCGGCGATATCGCGCGCTTCGACGAAGATGGCTTCCTGATCCTTTTAGATCGCAGCAAAGACATCATCATTTCAGGCGGCTTCAACATCTATCCGTCGGACGTCGAGACAGAGCTCATGCGCCATGAGTCGGTCTTTGAGGCCGCAGTCGTCGGCGTCGCCTCAGAGCGCTGGGGCGAAACTCCGGTCGCCTTCGTCGTTCTGCGAGAGGGGTCCGCAATCGATGCGCCGTCGCTGAAGGATTGGGTCAATGCACGGCTCGGCAAGACCCAGCGTCTGTCCGACCTCGCTATCGTCGATGCCTTGCCGCGCAGTCCAATCGGCAAGCTTCTCAAGCGCGAATTGCGAGATCTCTATGCCAACAGGTAACACACCGTCTCACAGCAGCATGTCCGGGATCAGAGATGATTGTCTGCGTATCCATACTCGAGGCGGGAGGCGGGATGGGCGGAGAGTAATTATGTATTTCTGAAAAGCGGAAGAGGAAAATATTTTGCCGGCAAGGCTTGACATGATTACTGACAAGGCGAAGCGGGCAATTGCCCAGGCCATGAGGATCAAACCCGGCTCAGTGGCACCGTTCGCAATCGGTCCGTCATACCTCGAATAGCAGATATCACCTGCTTCTGATCGGTCGCCTTAGTCTTAGTCGAGTTCCAGTAAGGTCGGCGTCGCCCACTCAGGCGACGCGACGGCAGGCTGACTAAGTATTCTAAGCATCAAGCGGCGCAGCAAACCTCCACGCAAACACAACGCAACGGCACGAGCCGCCTGGGGGAAGCCTTCGCGCTTTTGCGTGTGGCCAGGCTTCCTATCCCGGCCGCATTTATCGACGCCGCTGCTTGCGGCTGGTAGATGCCCGAACGCTTTTGTTTTTGACCGTGCGCTTCGCAGGTCGCGTGTTGCGGGGTCGAGTTTTGCGCTTCGGCTCGGGTTGCGCGTCGCGGACCGGCTCGGATTGCGTGTTGACCGGCTGGGGTTGCGTGTTGCGGACCGCGGCGGCCAGCATCTCGAGCAGGTCAGCCTTGGTCGGTGCGGAAGGTTTTGTCATTTCGCCACTATTTCTCTTTCGACTTCGCGGCTTCCCTGGCCAATCGCTCGGCCCTCAATCGCTCGTAGTTTTTTTGGAAGGCCTCCTGCGCTATCTCGTATTCCGTTGCTGCCTTCCGTTTGCCGGCGTGCTGAAAAGTCCTTCCCGCCTCTCCTCGCGCAAGGTCCTTCCTTGTTTTATCGCTCATGGATCACCTCCAATTTCAGTGACCAGTGAGATGACGATAGCGGGACAACGGTGCGCTGCAAGCAAACCTGCTGATTAAGCTTGCGGGTTAAGCTTAATGCGGCGGCTTTGTCGCGATAAGGAAGTAGTGGCTGACGAAAGGTGGAAGCGGCCAGGACATGCGCACAGAAAACGGCCCCGGCGCGGGCGGCGTACCGAGGTCGTTTGTGTTGGAACTGCTGGCCGGCGGGACCGAGGGGCGCCAGCCTCAGATATGCGTCAGGCTGGTCTTTTGCCGCGGTCTCTCTTGACCTGTTGCAGGCGCTTATTCTCGGCCTGCGTATTGCGGACGGCCTCGGCCAGCATCTCGCGTAGCTCCGCCTTGGTCTTCGCGGGTTCCCGCTTGGGCGGTTGCCATTGTGTCATGAACATCATTTGGGGATGCCGGAGGGAAATTAAACCCCCGTTACATCGCGTCCTTGCACTTCCGAGATTAGCCGGTGCCACTTTACGCTAACGCGGCCCCGCGGCCCGGATCATGCGCCAGGCGTCCGCGCTTCTTTGCGACCTGAGAAATGCGCGCAGCCGCCGCCACAAGCGGATCGGGCACAGCGACCTGCCGATGCTATTCTCGAAGGCCTGCACCCGCAGAAACACGACGATGCTGGCCGCCTGTACGAGCGGCACGGGCATGTTGAGGCTGCGCGCCACCAGCCAGGTGGCGAGGTCGATCAGCCAGGGCAACAACAGGGCGGCGGCGGGCAAATAGCGGATGAAGGCGCTCATGGATCGTCTCCTTGGACACAGGAGATGAGGCATGGAGCGAGGTAATTCGATTACCTCAGGGGTAATGGCTGGGGCGAATTTCGCGTGCTAGTTTTTCCCCATGAACACACACGCTTCCACAACCCAGACCCAGGGCGCCAAGCCCGTCCATATCGGCCATCATTTGCGCGAATGGCGGCAACGGCGGCATTTGAGCCAGCTCGATCTCGCCGGAGATGCCGAAATCTCGGCGCGCCATTTGAGCTTTGTCGAGACCGGCCGCGCCGCACCCTCGCGCGAGATGGTCATGAGGCTGGCTGAGCGGCTGGAGGTGCCCTTGCGCGAGCGCAACGTGCTGCTGGTCGCGGCCGGCTTTGCCCCGGCCTTCCCACAACGCACGCTGGATGACCCCGCGCTGAAAGCGGCGCGGCAGGCCATCGACCTCGTGCTGAAGGCGCATGAGCCCAATCCGGCGCTGGCCGTCGACCGGCACTGGAACCTGGTGTCGGCCAACCGCATGGTGGCGCCGCTGATGGACGGCATTCCGCAGCGGCTGCTCGGCCAGCCCTTCAACGTGATGCGGCTTGCCTTCCACCCAGAAGGGCTTGCGGCGCGCACGGTCAATCTCGCCGAATGGTGCGCGCATCTATTGGAGCGGCTGCACCACCAATGCGAGGCGACCGCCGATCCGCAATTGCTGAAGCTCTATGACGACCTCAGGGCCTTCAAGATCCCGGCGCGATCGGCGCCGATCACAACAGACAGCGTCGCGATCCCCTTCAAGATGCGTTACGAGGGCGAAGTGCTGAGCTTCATCTCGACCACCATGGTGTTCGGCACGCCCGTCGACATCACACTTTCCGAACTGGCGCTGGAGACGTTCTTCCCGGCCGACGAGCTGACCGCAGCGCGAATGCGTGGCATCGCGGCGCGCATGGATTAGCGCTTGTTTCGCGGCTCTTTGGGCCTATCTTGGGAAAATCGTTCCCGGGAGGACTTTGGCCATGGGCACATTGAAGCCGGTGAAAATCGATATTGTTTCCGACGTGGTCTGCCCCTGGTGCTATATCGGCAAGAAGCGGATCGAGGATGCTCTGGCGCAGGTCACGGACGTGCCGGTGGAAGTGAACTGGCGGCCGTTCTTCCTCAATTCCTGGGTGCCGCGCGAGGGCATCAGCCGCGACGAATATCTCACCGCGAAGTTCGGCTCGCCCGAGGCCTATAAGGGTATCGCGGGCCGCGTCGTCGCTGCCGCGGGCGAGGAGGGGCTTTCCTATCATCCGGAGCTGGTCAAGCGTCAGCCCAACACCATCGATTGCCATCGCCTGATCCATTGGGCCGAAGCCAGCGGCAAGGCGGCCGCGATGAAGCAGCGGCTGATGGAATTGTATTTCCGCGACGGCGGCGATCTTACCGACGTCAATGTGCTGGTGCAGGCCGCGGCCGATGTCGGGCTCGACGCCGACGATGTGCGCAAGCGTCTTGCGACCGACGAGGACGTCGCGTTGATCTCAGGCCAGGCGCACGAAGCCTCCGAGAAGGGCATCTCCGGCGTGCCGACATATGTGTTCGCGCAGAAATATGCCGTCTCCGGCGCCCAGCCGGCCGAGATGCTTGCCCGCGCCATCCGCCAGGTCTCGGCGGAGGTCAACGCGCAGGCGGCGGAATAAGCGCTTCAACCAGCCATCAAGCCCGGCCTCCCGCCGGGCTTTTCATTGCAACTCCAGCCAAACAAGAAATGGGGAGAGACCATCATGATCTATGAACTGCGAACCTACACCGTGAAGCCCGGCACGGTCGGCGACATGGTCAAGGCCGCGAGCGAGGTATCGACAGACATCCGCGGCAATAATTTCGGCAAGCTCGAGGGCTACTGGTTCACCGAGATCGGTCCGCTCAACCAGGTCCTGCACATGTGGAGCTACAGCGATCTCAATGAGCGGGCACGCCTGCGCGGCGAGCTCGCCAAGAACGCGCGCTGGAACAGCGAGTACCTTCCGTTGATCCGCCCCATTCTGTTGCGTCAGGAAGTGCGCCTGCTGAACGCGCTCAGGCCGCCGGTCGCCCCAGCCTCGACCGGCAACATCTACGAGCTCCGCAACTATCGCGCCAAGCCGCTCGGCGCGGTCCGGCAATGGGCTGAAGCCTTCACCGCGGCGCTGCCGGCCCGCGAAAAGTATTCGAAGATCGTCGGCCTCTGGCAGACCGAGGCCGGCCAGCCTAACGAAGTCTGCCACATCTGGGCCTATCCGAGCCTGAACGCGCGCGCGGAAGCCCGCGCCAATGCGACGAAGGACCCGGTGTGGGGAGAATTCCTCGGCAAGGGGCCGGCATTCCTGGAAGAGATGCACTCGACCATCATGCTGCCGGCTCCGCATTCGCCGCTGAAGTGAGGGCGGTAAGGCGATTTGCTTCCGCCCTTGAATTCCAGGGACCGTGGCGCGAGTATATGCGCAGGAGATAGAGAATGAAGATCAAGATTGTCGTGCATGAGGCCGAGGAAGGGGGCTATTGGGCCGAAGTCCCCGCTATTCCCGGCTGCGCAACTCAAGGCGACAGCATGGACGAGCTGATGGCGAACCTTCGCGAAGCCATCGAGGGATGTCTGTCCATCGAAGTGGCACCACCCGAGCCGGGTGGTATAGAGCGGATGATGGAATTGCCTGCATGAAATCGATATCCGGTCGCGACTTCGCCCGGATTATCGAGCGGCGCGGCTGGACCTTGCTTCGCGTCAATGGCAGCCCTCATATCTACGGCAAACAGGGCAGCGTCGTCAGGCTTTCCGTGCCAATTCACGGAAACAAGCCGCTAAAAATCGGTTTGCTAAGGCATTTGACAAAACTTGCCGAGCTTTCGGACGAAGATCTGACGTAGTGCTCAGCGTTTTCCCAGCTTCCTGATGGCATGAACCGCGCCGCGCGCAGTTTCGCGCGCGATACTGCGTGCCGTGAGCGCGGCGTGGATCAATGCCACCACCGGATCGTTTGGCCGGAGCGGGACCAGCACGTCGCCGATGGCAAAGCGGCCGCGCCAGATCGGGTTGATCATGGGATGGTCGGGAGCGGCGGTGGAGTCGGCTGATGCGATTGTCGGATCGGCGCAGAGGTAACGGGTCAGCTCCAGCGTGAGCTGCACGCCCGGTGAGAATTTTGCAAAACGCTCGTCGACGCCGATCTTGAAGAAGAACGCGCGCGCCTGGTGTCGCAGCACGATGCCGGCTGCGACCGGCGTATCGCCGGCGCGCAGGGTCACGATCTCGCAAGTGCCGGTCTCCGCGAGCTTCGGCGTCGCGCGGCGGATGAAGGCGGCGTCGCCCTCGACCTGCGCCAGTGCGGTGCCGCGCTCGCCTTTCCAGCCGCCTGCTTCGAGCTTGAGGAAGACTTCCAGCGCGGTGGCGACCTGTTGCGGCGAACGCGCGACGTCGAACGCAACGTCACCATGTTCGCCAAGATGTTCACCAAGCCGGTGGCGCTGCCGCCGGAGCTCCTTCAGCTTCTTGCCGCTCAGCGCTTCGTGCAGCAATTCCTCGGCATCGCGTGTCGCATCGAGCGAGGCACGCAGATGCCAGTTCAGCACGCGCGTACGCAGGCCTTCGCCGCGCAAGACGTTGTTGAACGCCTTCATGGCAGCGCCGTCGAGCGCGACCTCGCGCAACAACAGCGCCCGGGCGCCGTTTTCCCGCGCAGTCTCGAGCAGGCGCTGCGCCGCGTTCTCGGCCTCGTCGCGGTCGAGGAGCGGCGTGCACAGGGTGCCATAGGGATGGGCGCTGGCCAGCGCGGGCAGGGGAATTCTGGCGGCGCGCGCGAGCGGCACGACGGGCATCAGCCCGATTAGCTTGTCGCCGCTCCATGCGCAAAGCGCTGAAACATCGGTTCGTCCGGGCGCGGTCGCATTAACGGCCAATTCCCAATCGGGCAGATAATAGCCGTTCGGCTCGATCGCGCGATCAGCCAGCGTGCGCCAATCGGGGATGTCGACGGACGTCAGCGGGAGTTTCGTGCCTTCGACGTGAGCCGCGTCGGTTCGCCCGCGCGCGACCGTGGCATCGCCAGTCGATGCACGGCGCACCATCGCAAGCTCGACGATCTGGGCCACGTCCCGTTTCCGCAAATTACGGGCAAAACCTAGCGCAAAGATTGGAAGAAGCCGTTTGTTCGCTCGCGCAATTCGAGCGGTAACATTAACGGACCATTCAGCATGGGCTGGCCGTCTAAATTGTGCATGATCTTTTCGGAAAACCGCTGCACACTTTTCCGGATCATGCCCTAGATCGGCTGGTAGCTCTCGCTATCGCAATTGTCGTCCTCGCCGGCACGGCGGCGGTCGACGATGTTCCCGCTTTCGATGCTGATGAGCCAGGTCAGCGCGCCGATCGGCTTTCCCGTGGCTGAATTGACCTCGGCGCGTACGCAAGCCGTCCAGCCAGGACCGCGCACCTGGTGATGCGGTGCGGAAACCCTCACGTCCTGCGGGTTCGAATTGGCGGCGAACATGAAGTCGAGATGGTCGTGAACCAGCCGCTTGACGTCCGGCGGCGGCTCGAGGGGAGCCTGCTCCGCCTCTTTCATCCGCATGAATTCGGGCACCGGCGAGCGGACGTCGGCAAAGCCGCATCCCACCAGTGCCAGCGCAGCCCCCGCCAGGACCGCGATATGAAGGAATCCACCCCGCATGGGGTCGATTTTAGCCGCCGGCGGCAAAAAAAGCGCCGGGGCGGAACTTCACTTCCACAGCCGCGGCCGATCAACAAATCCTGATCGGGGGCCGAAATCGCCCCTCTTGAAAAGCCGGTTCGAACCGCGAGGGGCCAGGGCACGTCCAATGGCCATCTTTCCGATGGGAGGTGGCCCATGTTCCGCAAAGCATTCTCTTCCGCACTTCTATTGAGTGCCTCACTGACCGCTTTTCTGGCCGGTTCTCCAGCCGCGCATGCCGAAAGCCGCGTCGCGCTCGTGATCGGCGAATCCGCCTATCGTGCGGTGCCGTCGTTGCCCAACCCGGTCAACGACGCCAGGGCGATCGGCAAGCTGCTCACCGATTCCGGCTTCGAGGTGACGACCGTTTCCGATCTTTCGCAAAAGGAATTCAATCAGAAGGTTGGCGACTTCGCTGCCGAGATCGCAAGCCGAGGACCCGACACGGTCGCGCTGGTGTTCTATGCCGGCCACGGCCTGCAGGTCGACGGCGAGAATTATCTCGTGCCGGTCGACGTCGATCCCAAGCGCGAGGCCGACATCCCCTTGCAGGCCGTGCGGCTGAACGACGTTCTCAACACGCTCAATTCGGTGCCGACGCGGATGCGCATTCTCCTGCTGGATGCATGCCGCAACAATCCGTTCCCCGCGCTGAACCAGACCGTCGGCCGCGGCCTCGCGCTAGTCAACACCAAGACCGGCGCGCCTGGCACGTTCCTGTCTTACTCGACTTCGCCGGGTGCGGAGGCCGAGGACGGCGCCGGCACCGATAGTCCCTATACCACGGCGCTGCTGACGGCAGCTCGCACGCCCGGCCTACCGATCGAGCAGGCGTTCAAGCAGGTGCGTGTCGCCGTCAACAAGGCCACCGACGGCCGGCAAACGCCCTGGGAAAGCTCGTCGCTAACGGAAGATTTCAGATTCGTGGCGGCGAAAGACGCGCGTGATGCCAATGCGGCGCCGATCCCGCCGGCGTCCAACGCGCCGAAGCGCACCGTCGATCAGTGGAAGCGCGACCTCGCGGGCAAGCAGCCTGAGGCGGCGCATGAGATGATCGTCTCCGACGGCACGCTGGAGGCCTATCAGGCCTATGACGCGCTGTTCGCGCAATCGCAATTCGCCCCCGAGGTCCGTGAGTGGATCGTGCGTGACCGCAAGATGGTAGCGTGGAGCGAGGCGGTGACGATCAACACCGCGGCGAGCTATCGCTCATTCCTCGCCGAATATCCCGACACCGATCTGTCGGTCACCGCGCGCACGCTGATCGAGCGGCTGCGCTATCGCCCGAGCCCGCTGCCGCAGGTAGCCGCGCTCAACACCTGCACACCGCCGTCGACGCCGAACGCTCCGTCGGCTCCGTCAATCCTGAAGAAGGCCGACGTGGTGCCGGCGCACGAAGTCGAGCCGCAGGTCAAGATCAAGAAGGTCGAGGTGACGCCGCGCGACCCTGAGCCGCCCGTGCGCACGCTGCCGCCGCATCGCACGGTAGTGGTCGAGCAGCCGGTCTATGGCGGTCCCTATGGTGGCCCGCCGATGATGCGGCGGCCCTTCCGTCCCGTCGGCTTTGGCTGGGGCGGCGGCGGAATGATGGGAAGGCCGATGGGCTTTGGACGGCGCTTCTAGCGCTTTGGTTTGATGCGTTTTCTTCACGCGAACCGGTGCTCACTTCGCTCGAAAACGCTATCGGCAAGATTACCGAAAGTTCAGGGAAGACCGGCGGCATTCGCCGGTCTTCTCATTTTGAAGAACCTCCACTTTGCCGCTGCCTTTCCGCGCAGTAAGTTCGCCCCCCGGGCGACGGCGAGGGGAGGACAGAGCTTATGAAGACCTTGACGGTGGCGGCTGTGCTGCTCGCGATGGTGACGTTGCCTGCGCAGGCGCAAATGGGCGGCATGGGCAAGCGTGGGGGCGGCGGCGACAAACCCAAGACCGAGGACAAGACACCGAAGGTCGACGAGAAAGCGTACAAGGATGCCTTGAAGCGCATTCCCGAGCCCAAGGAAAAATACGACCCCTGGAGCGGGGCGCGGCCGGCGTCGACGGACCAGAAGACCAAGTAATTCGCTTGCGGGATCATCGGGCGATCTGCATCGCGCGCGAATCCTGCTGGCGTGCGCTGAATGAGAAGTCCGTTTCACAAATCCGAAATACCGGCTTGTTGTTTGCCTTCATGATTTGAAGCTAACTGATCCGCGAGCGGCTTTCGCCGCCGGCCACGCGATTTCGTTGATGCGAGGAGGGATCGCGCTGGCACTGTTTCTCAAAATCTGATCTTTTGTGTAGCACTCACCCAACGGAGAAACCCATGAAGACAACCGCTTCGATCCTGTTCGCCGCCGCCGTCGCGCTGATGTCGGTCCCGGCTCACGCCGAGATTCTCGATCTGTCGACGCTGACCTGCGAGCAGTTCCTCAAGGGCGGCGATGACGAGATCAAGATGGTGCTGACCTGGATGGACGGCTGGTACAAGGGCGACGACGACAAGGCCATCATCGACACCAACGTGTTCGTCGAGAATGCCAAGAAGTTCGGCGCCTATTGCGCGGCCAACCCCTCGATCAGCATCGTCAACGCGGCCGAAGAAGTTCTCGGCAAATAAGCAGCCGAAAAGTAATCAGCCGGACGATTGTTCGTTTCATTTGACGGATCTTGATTTAAGCCCACCCCGAAAGGGGTGGGCCTTTTGTTTTTAGGACAGCATCGCGAAAGCGCTCGATACCATCGCCACCGGCTTCTTATCGGCGGCGCTGAGTAGTGTGACGCGGCCAAAGCTCATGGTGCGACCGAGCCGGACGACGCGCGCATCGGCGAGCACGTCGGAAGACATCACCGCGCGCATGAAATGCGTGGTCTGGTCGACCGTCGTCATCGGCCGGTAGCCGCGATTCGCGGCAAGGTTGGCGATCACCATCGCGGTGTCGGCGAACGCCATCATCGCCTGGCCGCAGACCATGCCGCCATTGCGGCATAGCTTCTCCGAAAACGGCATCCGCAGGACCGCGCCCGCCTGCCAGTCCCGTGCGTCGGCCGGCGGCTCAAAGTCGAAGGCTTCGACCGACAGATCGAGATCCTTGACCCATGGCGCAAACACATCGTCCAGCACGCGCCGCGCTTCCGCGATGCCGAACCCCTGACCCTCTTGCTGCTGTTGCATGACGTTCCCTTACCGCGTTTCCTTATCGCGTTTCCTTGCTGCGATTTAATGTTTGCCTAGCCCAAATCGGCCTATTTCGGAAGGAACCGGGGTGATGGCAGCTTGAAAAGGCCGCAGTTGCGCCGGTAAAATCCGGACGGGTGGAGTTAGTGGCCAATGTGGCGGCGTTGGGCAATCATTATCGGCGTGCTCGGCCTCGGGCTGTTGCTATCGGGTTGCACGCGGTGCGGCCCGATCTGGGAGGACTGGATGCAGCCCTCAAAGTCCTGCCGGTCCGATCACCTCTAGGTGCCTTGTGGGGTGGTTTGTAGGGTGCCTTGGCCAAGCCGCGCTTTGCGCCACTCACGCCTGCGCGCTGCGACCGTGTGGTTATTGGCTGACCGCTTCGCGCCGGTATATGCTGCGGAAAAACAGGGAGCTTTTCATGCGAGTTGTTGGTGTGGCGGCGATGACCGCCTTGATCGGGATGGTCGCGATCGCCAGCCCCGCGCGCGCGCAAATGGGCGGGGGCGGCGGGGATGGACCGCATATCAACCTGCTGTCGGATTCGCCGTCCAAATCCCCAGACGAAATCGAGGCGGATCAGGAAAGGCAGAAGGCCTACAAGGATTCGCTGAAGAAGATTCCCGACGCCAAGACCGGCAATGATCCCTGGGGCGTGGTGCGCAGCGATGCGCCCAAGGCAGCACCAGCGGCCAAGACAGCGACCACGGCCAAGACAGCGGCCACGGCAAAGGCCAAGGCCAAGACCGGCAGCAATAATCCGAACTGAAGCCTGACACTTAAGCCGGACTCGGCTTCCACTTCCGCGATGCCTATATTGGACTTGTCGTATCCAGTTCCAGGTCCAGTTCAGGGAGTTGCGGCATGGGCTCGCCGCGTGATCTTGCCGATCGGATGGCGCGCCGGAAGAACCCGGCCGACGGCTATTTGCGCGAGACCTTCACCCTGCCGCGTGAGACGGCCCGGGCCAAGGCGCGCGATTTCCTCAATCGTTATCCCAAGGCCGGTTATATGAGCGCGGTCGAAAGCTGGCGCGAATTACCCGGCGGCGAGATCGAGTTCACCATGCGCCGGCTGCCGACGGCCGATTGAAGGGCTTTATTGTTTGCGCATGATCTCCGCGCAAACGCTTCGCGCTTGTCGCGAGGAAAACCGCTTCGCACTTTTCCGGATCATGCGCTAGTCGAGCGATTCGGCGACGATCCGGATCCGGAAGATCGGCCGCTTGGCCTCATCCAGCAGCTCCATCTGCCATTCCGAGTTTTCGGCCAACTTGCGCGAGATGCCGCTGGCCATGTCGGCACAGACGCTGGTCAGCTCCTTCCAGGCGGCATTGCGGTCCGTGCACTCGGTGCCCTGGTCGGAGCAGCCCGAATAACGACCATTCTTGATGCGGAAGAAATAGAGCGGCATGGCAAAAATTGCGAAATCGCCGCTCCAGGCCGGCCAAAGGAGCAAAAAATTCCACAGGAGTGGATTCCTAAAAGGGAGGGAGATCAATTCCGGGAAAATACGGGTTTTTGCCACCCGCGGGGCGTGCAGTGGTGTCGCCGCACTACATTTTGGTGTGTCGCAACAACAGCTTGACGATCTCGTTCCGCGCCTCGGGAATTGGCTTGGTGCCGATCACGTCATTGGTCTGTGCCAGAATCTTAAGCTGGGAGGAGAACGACAGCTCGTTCCAGCAGAGCAGCACCGCCGCGCCCAGATGCTGCAGCAATTCGTCGTCGGTCGGTCGCCCGGAGCCTGAACCAATTTCGGAACGATCCTTGGCGCCATCCTTGGCGCCATCCTGCTCCGGACTTTTCTCGGAAGTGTCTCGGGGCGCCCCGTCGCCAGCCGGCGGCGTCAGCGTCATTCGCTCTCCGTGATCCGGATCAGGCCGTCGCCGGTGACGACCGGGCCCTTGGCGGTGACGGCGACGAACCCAAGCGTCACGAGCTTGGCGAGGTGGGAAGCGGGGACGTTGGGCTCGGGCGAGTGGACGGCGACCTCGATCAGGGACGCGAACTCTTCAGGGGTCAAAAGCTTCGGTGCATGGACGGTCATCGCAACTGGCGCTCCGCATCGGTAACCTCTGGCGATTTAAGCAGGTTCCGGCGGCCGCGCAAATGCCACGGCGGGCCTTCTAAAAAACAGGCCTATTCAAAAATCTTTTCCGGCGCGACCGTGAGGCGGTAGGCAATATCGGTCGAGCCGTCGGAGACTTCGAGCAAATGTTGGCAGAGCGGACATTTGAACTCGCCCGCGGTCCCGCGCCTCGAGGCAAGCTCGATCCGGCGGAAGCCGGCATGGCATTCAGGACAGATGACGTCGCCTTTTTTCATCGGCTGATTATGCCCGTACTCCGTAACCGTTCGACGACGGCTGCGCTAACACTTCGCGACGTACTTGGCGACTTATTTGGCGACGCATGAGGCGTAGAAAGGGCTGGCGCATAAAGCTGGTGCGCGCGGAAGCTGTGTCGTCGCCGCAACGTCGGCGATGTTCCGCCGGCGGGAACTGCATTTCGGACTCCACAAAATTCCGCGTTCGCTGCAATGCTGCCAGCCAAGCACCGGGGCGAGGGGCCGTTTCATTCCGGAAAGCATTTTCACCCGGAAGGCCGCTGATCATATTGTCAGCGGCCTTTTCATGTTCCCAAGACCATCAGATATCGCCGAGCCCTCAAGTCAGCGCTACGCCTCGACGTCGGGCGCGGCCAGCGAAGGGCTGGGGCGGTCGTCTTTATCGATCTGTGCCTTGAGGTTGGCGGCCCGCTCCACCAGGGAAGCGGCGAGTTCCGGGTTGGATGTCGATCTGGCGAATTTCAGCAGCGTGGTCGCCTGACGCGCAAAATATACTCGACCCAGCATGGATGAACCCCCGTTACTCCCGGTGCATGCATCATGCGGGAACAGGTGGTTTGGTTCCGCAGACCGACATTAAAAGATGTTGATAAAGCGGGTTCCGGGAGGCCGGAAGCAAGGCACCATCCGCTACTCGAACACGACGCCGATCCGCTTGTCCTGGCGCCGCACCACCCGGCACGGCTTGCGCCAGCCTTCGCTCGCCACCGCCAGCACGAAGCGATCCGGAAACCAGAGCGGGGTGTTGATCTCGATCGCGGCGCCGGTCTCCGAGAGGTTGCGGACCGTGCAAGGGATCGCCTCGCCGCTGAACTCGATGGTTCCGGCTTTCAGCACGCGGTGGCGGGGCGCGATGCGGTGTTCGTCCATGAATGCACCGGAGGATGATTCTCCCGGCAAGGCTAGTGACAAATCCGGACGCGGCGCTGACGGGCTCTGTCTATCGTGTCGACATGTATCCGATGGCAAGAAACACCATCCACCAGCCCGCGACCGCCAGCGCTAGCGCAGGGCGATCTGCGAGTGGTCGAGCGGGGTCGCCTGAACCTGCATATCCACCGATGCCAGCACCGCCGCCAGAAACAGTGCGGCTGCAACACATGCAGCAAAGAACTATCGTTGCTCGGTCGTCATGACACGCCTCAGGGCAGTTGTCGGTCAGCGACCTTGCAGCGATTATGGTTAATGGCGCCTTAAGGATGT
>Ga0210387_10002421_pt1 | contig 14255 bp, 9 predicted proteins | sample IncBWC7OmetaG_FD_160108 | JGI IMG/M metagenome (GOLD analysis project Ga0210387, IMG submission 160108) | Forest soil microbial communities from Barre Woods Harvard Forest LTER site, Petersham, Massachusetts, United States - Inc-BW-C-7-O ...
CTCCAAGATCACTGTACAGACCGTCGATCATCGCCTCGGCCGTGGCGCGGTTCATGCCGCGGCGCTCCACCAGGAAGTCGACCGCCTTTTTATCGGGAGCGACGATGCCGGTGAAACCGCCAATCTCAGCCGCCATGTTGGTCATCGTAGCGCGCTCGTCCACGCTCAACGCTTCGATTGCTTCGCCGGCGTATTCCATGACCTTGGCCAGCGCTTTTCCGCTGCGCACGTAGTCGAGGCTCAGAATCTTTAGAATGAAATCTTTCGCGGTCACGTTGGAGTGTTTCTTGCCGCGAATAATTATCTTCACCGACTCCGGCACCTTTACTCGCACATCCTTCGTGATCCATGAATTGAACACGTCGGTGGTGCCGATGCCGAAGGCCACGCAGCCAATCGCTCCCACGTGCGGGGTGTGCGAGTCGGAACCAATGTTCAACTGCCCCGGCAGCGCGTAACTTTCAAGCACGATCGAGTGGCAGATTCCTTCCGATCCCTTGCGGTCGGTCAACTCGCCGTGCAGTTTGATTCCCTGCTTGGCGGCGAAATCCTGCTGCTTGAATTTAAGCTGCGTGGCCAGGTCGAGCAGGCCGAGCTTCTTTTTCTCTTCGGAGATCACTTCGTCGAGAAACGTCAGGTGATCGCGAAAAAAAAGAATGCTGGAAGGATCGTTGACTTTCGCGTCCTTGCCGACGTAGCGCTCGAAGAAAATCGCGGCCATGGGCGTGACGTACTCGTGGCTGAAGCGCAGGTCGGCGCGTGCAAACCCAGTATCGCCGGGCTTCACCGACGGCACACCGACCGCGCCCTTTTCATTCATCATGTGGCGGGCAAAGATTTTTTCCGCCAGCGTAGATTGTGTGGAGCGGGCACTCTTGCCCGCTTCTTCGATGGCAGGCAAAAAAACCTTCCCCTGCATCCTCGCCACATTGAACGGAAACAGTCCACCATATTCGATGACTTGCCGCGTGATCTCATCCTCGCCCATAGTGAACTCGCTGAGAGCAATCTCTTCCCCGCCCCGAATGCGATCAATCAGCGAAAAGTCCGTCGAGGTCAGCAGACCCAGGTTTTGACAGTTCTGCTTGTAGATGCGCTCAATGTTCTCGGCAATCACCAGGCTGATGCCGGCGCACATCTCCGCATAAGGAGACTGCTCGCGGCTCGACCCTTTGCCGCGCCGCTTTCCACTCACCGCGCACACGAAACCGCCGCGCTTCACATCACCGCGCCCAATCGGCGTGACCGCACCGCACTTCAAGCCGAGATACGGAATCTCGCCCAGCGTCTCGTCAAAATAAAAGCAATAGTGCGCGGGGGTTATTTCGTCGGTCGAAATGTCATCGCGCCGCTTCGGATTGTTTGCGAGATTTTTCGTATCCCACGGCAGATCTTCGCCCGCGAGTTGCCGCTTGATGAGTTCCGGATCTTCGGTGAGAAAAAGGATGCGTCCCTGCAGCCGGACCCGATCGGGCCGCTTTTCGATCTTACGTTCGAGGAGAGAGTCGATCACGCTGAACCTGCCAGTGTCGGAAATGGAGGACAGCCGCTAAGAAGATTGGCGAGTCCCTAGCTATTGTACCGCCGCGGAGGCGAGCAAAAGCTTGAACCGCAAGAGGAGAACACAGAGTTACTTACGTAGTTCGCGAGGATCGGGCAGCGGCTCCAGCCCACGGCCGGCGAAGATTTCCTCAAATTCGTGCAGCAAAGCGGCATGCACCAGGCCGTTCGATCCTAGCGTTTCGCGGCTGTCGAGCAGAAACGGTGACCCGTCGAAGCGGGTAACTTTGCCGCCGGACTCCTCAACAATCAGCACGCCCGCAGCCGTGTCCCAGGGATTGAGATTGAACTCCCAGAAACCGTCGAAACGTCCGCAAGCCACGTTGCACAGGTCGAGCGCGGCCGATCCGGCGCGGCGCACACCGTGGGTGCGCAGCGTGATCTGGTGATAGAAGTGAATATTCGGATTCTTGTGCCGCTTGTGGCTCGGGAAACCGGTCGCGAGCAAGCACTCCTTCAACGTTGCCGCTTTCGAGACGCGGATCGCCTTGCCGTTGAGCTGCGCGCCTCTTCCCTGCTCCGCCGTGAATAACTCATCGCGCGTGGGATCGTACACCACGCCAGCGACGCGATCAGTCGACGAAGCTGTCCGATGCTCCAACGCCATCGATACGCAGAATACCGGATATCCGTGAGCGAAATTCGTTGTCCCGTCGAGCGGGTCGACGTACCAGCGATAGTCGCCGCCCTGATCGTCGAGTCCCTGCTCTTCGCCCAGTACATCATGAGACGGAAACTGCGCCGTGATTCGCTCGCGGATCATGGCCTCGGAAGCGCGATCAGCCGCCGTAACCAGATCGGCATCGCCCTTGTATTCGATCTTGAGGCCTTGATGAAAATACTGTATGAGCAAAGCGCCCGCTTCGCGAGCAATGGCTGACATAGCCGGGAGAAAAGATTCGGAATGCGTCGAGACTGACATGATTGAGATGTTGGCCTTTGCTCAGAGATTACAAGTTCAGTGGCGACCCTGCAGCCGCTCTGCTTCTGCTTGTTCGCGGCGCGCGTTCTCGGTTTGCCCCAAATCGCCATAGACGTTGGCCAGGAACGCATGCGCGTCCGGCGACTGCGGCTGTACTTTAGCGGCCTTCTGCAAATACGGCAGCGCCGCGGCGGAGTTGTTTTGCATCCCCAACAGTCTGCCCAGGAAAAGATTCGCCTTAAAGTGATTCGGATTAATCTTCAGATCTTCGCGATAGACCTTTTCCGCATCGGCAGGGCGCTCCAGGTTGTCGTAGGCGAAGCCTAGAAAGAAATGCAGGTCATCGGACTCGGGGGTGCGGGATACCGCAGCCTGCAATTGCTCAGCTGACCCCGCCCAGTTTCCAGTCGCCCCGAGCGCCGCGCCGAGTTCGAAATGCGCCCTGCCCGACTGCGGATTCAACTCCACCGCTTTCTGCAGCCACGGAATGGCTTCGGAATACTTCTCCAGGCCGTTGAGAGCTTTCCCCAACTCCTGGTAAGCAAGGGCCAACCCCGGCTCCGCTTTCACAACCTGCTGTAGCGGTGCAATGGCAGCCTGATAATGTTCGTCGTCGACGGCAAGAAGAGCGTGGTGCAGCAGGTTCGCGATGGCGATATTGTCCTTGGGGTCAGCGCCTCTCGCCTTCCCTGTGGCATCCGCAGACCGCGACGAAGACACGTAACCAAGCGCCTGCAGTTTTTCCGCGATCTGCGGCGAAAGGTTCGCGGTGGCGCCACCTTGCCGGCCAGTCTTCCGTCGAAATTCGTCCAACTGAGCCTGCAGCGTATCGGCTACGCCGGGTCGCGCGTCCGCCACATTGTGCAATGCTTTCGGATCGGTCGATTCGTCGTAGAGTTCGCGATGCGGAGCATCGACATATAAATATTTTTTCGTTCGCAAAGAGCGCAACCAGCTCCAGCCAAACGCGCCCGCCGGATAATCCGTCTCCGCATAGGCTCCGTCGTTGACCTCGGCCTCTCCCGAGGAATCGCTCTTCGCTTCTGTCATCAGCGGGAGCAGCGATCGACCCTGCATCGCCGCCGGAGCTTCAGCGCCGATGGCTCGCAACAAAGTCGGCGCGATGTCCACCAAACCGACCGAAGCATCGATTTGCGCACCAGTGGCGCGGCCGATCGGAAGCCGGATCACCAGCGGCACGTGGATGGTCTCGTCGTAGAGGAAGAAACCGTGGCTCTCTTCGCCATGCTCTCCGAGAGCTTCGCCATGGTCGGCGACAATCGCGAACACAGCCGAGTCGTACAGGCCCAAGGTCTTCAATCCTGCGAAAAGTTTCCCCACCGCCGCATCCACGTAAGCCACCTCGCCGTCATACGGTGCGGCCGCGTACTTCGACCTGAAAGGCTCCGGAGCTTCATACGGATCATGCGGGTCATAGAAATGTACCCACAAGAAGAACGGCTCATGCGGCTGCTTTTTCAGCCACGCCAGTGCATGATTCACGACTGTCGTGGCTCGTCTCTCCTCGCTGGAATACCGGTCTTCGCCCTCGCGGCGGATGTGAAAGCCGGCATCATAGCTATCGAACCCGCGCTCGAAACCAGGAGCGGTCGCGCTTCGTGGGTCGAGCACTTGCGACCCCACGATGGCAGCGGTTCTATATCCGCGAGCGTGCAAGAGGGCAGGCAAATACGGCAGATCTTTGGCCAGCGGCGTGCCCAGATTTCCCAAATGATTGAACTGCGGATACGTGCCGGTGAGAATGGTGGCGTGCGAAGGAGTAGTCAACGGAACGTGGGCGTAGGCGTGCGAAAAAACCGCGCCCTGGCGAGCGAACTCATCCAGATTTGGCGTCAGACCAAGCCGCGAGCCGAGAAAGCCCATGCGGTCCGCGCGCGTAGTATCGAGGGTAATGAGAATGACGTTTGCGGGCTTGGCGGCGTCGGATCCGGCCAGGTTCACCGAACTTGCGCCCAAGAGGAACAGAGCACACAGAAATCGCCGGCAAGCCCCGCTCATTTTCTCTTGCCGCCATCATCCGCGATGTACATGATCTCGTGCTTGAAGATGAACAAATTTGGCGCGCCTTCGCGCGTCAGCCGCACCATGTTCCGGTCGTAATATTCAATCCAACCGCGGACGGTCTGGCCGTCCAGCAGTTTGATCGAAACCGGCTTCTGCTTTTCTCCGAGCGCTTTGAGAAACGCGGCCTCCTCGAATGTGTCTTCCGGGGGAGGCGTACGGCTACGCTTGGCAGCGTTGGGATTTCCCTGAGGAGGACGGAAAGGCATGGCAGCATTGTACACAAACCCTGGAGCGTCTCATGGCACATGGCCGGGCCGCGACGATTCGGCGCGTCAGGAACAAGACAACTCCCGCGTCAGCCCGGAGTACAATTCTGGAAAATTCGCCTTTCCACCCGGAGGCGCCGTTGAAGCGATCCAAGTTCCTCTCGATCCCTGTGATTCTTTGCCTGTTGGCAGCGCTGGCCTCACCCCAACGCGGCCACATGCCCACTCCCCCGGAATCCCTCGATCCCAAGCCGCCGGATCAGGAACCCGCTCACATCTCTGTACACGTCGACCTGAACGAACTGCAGAAAGAAGCTGACGACCTCGCCCGCACCGCGCAATCAATCCCGACCGACGTTGCCAGCGTAAGAAAGGGCACGCTGCCCAAGGACATGATTCAGAAGCTCCGGCAGATTGAGAAGTTATCCAAACACCTGCGGAGCCAAATCAATCCGTAACAGCCTACTGAAAAACTCGATCAACCTCCGTTTTTGAAAGGGCGCGGCTTCCAGCACGCCCTAAGTCCGGCAAAATCAATTGCGCCTTTCGCCGCCGAGGTCAGATCTGGCGTTCCCAAAGCGTCCCAACAGTCGAGTTGAATCCCAAAAAACAAAGCCACCGCTACGAAAAGCGGTGGCCTTGGAATTTACCGGTTTCGGTCTAGAAGCTAACCTTCAACTCGAACTCCACCACGCGGGGCGCGCCGAGCGCATTTACGCCCGATCCCAGGCCGAGACGGAGCGAGTTACCCTGTGCCCCGTGTAGACCGGCGTTGGTCGTGCCGTTCGGTGAGCCGACCGTTCCATCCAGCACGGAACTGAACGGCACTGCCGGACCATCAAAGTTCGAGAAGTTGAGCACGTTGTAGAAAGTCACTCCCGGCCGAATCTCAACCCGGTCTTTGATTTTGTATCCCCAGTTGAGTCCAAGGTCGAAAGTCCTCAGCCAGGACTGGCCGATCGCGTCCTGCGGGACTGCGGGCAACGGATTCGGCCCAATCACCGCACCCAGTCCAGTCAGATCCGCCTGCGTGAAGCCGTGAGAGAGAAGTACCTGACCGGCCGGAGTTGGCGTGCCCACGTAGGTAGTGTTGAAGTGGCTGATCAGTTTATTCAAATCGCTGACGTTCACGTCTCGGCCAAAGGAACCGAGTTTGGTGCCCGGCAGCAGATCGCCGAGACCGCCATTCGATGCAACGCTGCCGTCTCCCGTACCATCGCCCGTGATGTCGGTTTGGAAGATGCCGCCGCCCACGCCGCTCACCGGCAGCGTCAGGTTCGCCGCCAGCGGGCTGTCAAAGTGGCCGATCAGGCTCAACCGGAAACGCGCCGGCAAATCCATCACGCCGCCGAAGGACAACTGGTGAGTGCGGTCAAGACCATTCGGTCCCATGGACGCAAGCGGGTTCGCATAGTCTGTGGGGAAGTTGATGAAGTCGCTGTCCCTGGCCGTGGCCACGTAGCGGGAGAGCGAATAGGAAACCTGCAGGTTCATGTGCTTGACCCCGCGGAACGGACTCTGCACGTCCTCCTTGAAGGTCATCTGCAGGCCGTTGTAAACCGAACGCCCGATGGGGAATAGCATCTGGTTGGCGCCAGTCAAGCCGTTGTTCACGCCGCCGAATGCTGCATTGGGACAGGCAAACCCGCCGCAGACGACGTAACCGGAATCCAGGCCGTTGGCAGAGAAATCCGTGATCGTCGCCGGCCGCGGAATATAGCTTCCACCGTCGTTCGTTCCGTTGGAAGGATCGAATGCGCAGTTGCCCGAATAAGTCTGGGCGATGGTGCTGACTCCGCCTCCGCAGTTGGCGATGGTGGCCGCGACGGCCGCGCTGGCCGCGGTCGCATTAAAGAAGCGCGAGTCACCGACGTGGTTGGTGTCGATGCTAAGAAGGTTATGCGTGGACACGTTGCGCAGATAGTCCACCGTGAGCACCATTCCCTTTTTAATCTCATGCTGGATTCCCAGGTTCATCTGCACCGATCGACTCGACTTGTAGTTCGGCGCGAGCAGGCTGGTTTCATTGATGTCGATTCCAGAGGCGTTCGTCGTCCCAACGTAGCTCGGGTTGCTGGCCGCTCCGGCAGCCTGGGTAGCCGCCTGGTACTCCTGCTCAAGCTGAACGATCTGTGAACTGACTGATCCGATGGGCTGGTTGCAAATCGTGGCCGGATCAATGGGGCTGGAAAAGGGCAGTCCCTGCGCCGTGCCACCGGAGCAAACCCCGGCGGTCGCCAGGAAGAATCCTTGCTGCAGTCGTCCCGCTGGATCAAACAGAATGTTGTTCCAGATGGAGTTTTCGTAGAACAATCCGATTCCGCCGCGAACCACGGTTTTCCCGTTGCTGCCGGTATCCCAGGCAAATCCCAACTGCGGAGCAAAATTGGTATTGGGTTGGTTTACGCGGTTACCCAGGCCGGAATAAAACTGGTTGTCGAAAACATCGAGCGCGGGAGTCGGACCAAGATCACTATCCGTTCGACCTGTGTCGCGAACGTAGCGCAGACCCAGGGCAAGATTGAAGTTCCGTCGTATCTTCCAGTTGTCGCCGAAATATAAAGACAAGCGATTGTCCGGACCCAGGCCGCCGCCGGGGAAACCGAAGGCGCTCTTGGCCGAGGAGAAGCCCTGCCCGTTGCCAAGGATCAAAGTCTGGACGGGATAGTTAAGAGGATTGGAGGCAAAGTTCGTCGGATCGCTGGGTGCGCCCGGAAACGGGCAACTCGGGGCGCAAGGAGGTTGAACGCCGCTCGCCAGGCTGACCGAGCCAACCGCAGGACCCGACCCGAGGAACTCTGCGAAACCGCCGCCGTGCACGTGATCCAGTCCGGCGCCGAAGCGGAAGATGTGGTTCTTGAACGGCTTGCTGCCGTCATATTTGATCTGGTGATTCGACTGGAAGGTAGCCTGCGGCGCCAGGAAGTTCGGCCCCGAACAGAAATCATCGGCGCCGGCGGTCAGGCAGAAGGGATCTTGTCCGATTGCCAGTTCGATCGCGCCCGCGGGGTTGAAGATACTCGAACCGATCACCGCGTCTGTGATGCCGTTCTGGAATTTCGAATATCCGAAGCGGATGCTGTGGGTAAAGTTTCCCGTGTTGAAGTCCGCGCCGACAATGTGGTCCCGCGAATGGTTCACGTTGGCGAAGGGCTGGAAAGAGTTGGGAATGAACGGCAGCACGCTCTTGTTCTGCTCAAACGAGAAACGATAAAACGTTCTCACCTTGCCCCAGTTGTAGTCGACTCTGGCGAGCGTCTCAGTGTCCGGAAACGCTGACACGAAGCTGCTGGCCAGACCGCCAAAGTCTCCGCCAGGGATGACAGGATCAACCAGCGCCTGCTTATTGCGCTCCGCGTCAACGAAAAAGAAGAGCTTGTCTTTGAGGATCGGGCCCCCCAGGCTGCCGCCAAACTGGTTGCGCTGGAAGTAATTTTTGGAATCTCCGGGCAGCGCTGCATTCAAAGACTGATCGCGGAAATAGTAGAAGCCATCGCCGTGCAGTGCGTTGGTTCCGGATTTCGTGGTGATGTTCACCGAACCGGACGAAGTCAACTCGGTCGAAAGGTCCAGCGAAGATTGTTGCAGAGAAGATTCCTGAATCGCGCCCAGGGGGACGTTCTGGGTTGTTGTGCCCACGGTTTCATCGCTGATGTCCACGCCGTCGACTTCGATGCGAGCGGTGCGTCCGAAACGTCCGCCGAAGGAAACCGAAGAGAATCCGTTCTTGGTGGGATCGAACGTACCGCCGTCCTGAATCTGAACCCCCGGCTCCAACTGCGCCAGATCAAGGAAGTTACGACCATTGATGGGCAGGTTCTCGATTTGCTCCGCCGTCAGAACTCCCTGCACCGTCGCCTGCTCGGTATTCACCGCCAGGTCGGAAGCTTGGACATCGATCACTTGCGCGCTCTCGCCGAGCGTGAGCTTCACATTCGCCGATGCGGTGATATTGACCTGCACGATGATCGGCATTTGCGTGGTCCTGAAGCCACTGGCCTCGACTCGAACCACATAGTTGCCGGGAGTGAGCGCGCCCGAGGAAAAACTGCCGGACGACGAACTGGTCGTGGTCTGGACCTGGCTGGTTCCTTGGTTGATGATCTGGACCTTGGCCCCGCTGACGACTGCACCCGTGGGATCGGTCACCGTACCCACAATACTGCCCGTGCTGATCGTGGTCTGCGCTAACGCAAGCGATGACAGCAGCAGACACAAAATACAGAGGCCGAATCGCGTCTTTACGCCCAGAGACTTAGAGTGCAGCATTGTCCACCTTCCTCTTTCCTGATCTTGATTCTCTCGCAAAATTTCCACAGACCCCTGTGTTCCGCTTCTCTCTCCGCAACGGGGAGCGGATTACTCTCAACCGCTCATTGAACACAATGCGGTTCTTCCCCCGCACAACAAAAAAACGTGGTGTTGGAGCAACATCCCGTGAGTTTTGAATCGATGTTGCGTTCGTTAATGCAATTCGCCCGCCAGCCCAGAAGACCGCGCAGCAGTATTTGTCTATACGCCACTATCCTCAATCACTTACGGCGGACCGGGAAGACGAGGGTATGTCGCCGATGCTAGCAGGAAATTCCAAATGCTGTATTTCCGCTCCGAGAAAACGAATAAATCGACCATTAGCCCATTGTTTACATATAGTTACATACATATGTTTCGCGTCCTCGTTATGTTTCGGAACGAGCAGGCTTTAGTGCCTCCAGCCCGCGTTAGAAGTCTGATTTTACTGAATAGTAACCGGCACGGTGGCGCGTGTGGAATACCCCGGCTTCGGGGACTCCCGCTACTTTCACTTCGATTCGCCGGAAGTCAGAGAAGGATGCATGTTGCGAAGGATAGTAGGCCAGCAAATATTGAGTTCGCAGTTCGTCGCTGATTTTGTGGAATGCGTCGTCCAGTTGCGACATGGAGGTCGCATAGTAATATTTTCCGCCCGTGTCTTCGGAGAGCTGGATGAGCGCGTGCTCGCCTCCAATTTCACGGCCGGCGCTGTTCTCGATCGGTACGATGATGATCGAGTAGACCAGCGCTTCGGCTTCTTCGGCGGAACGCACGGCTTCCTTATAGTCGACCTTGCTGATGGTGTCTCCTCCGTCGGTAATCAGGACGATCACTTTGCGCCCTTTGCGCTTATCGAGCGCGCGAGAGACATAGTAGATCGCGTCATACAGCGCGGTGGCAGCGCCAACACGAATGTGGTCGATGCCTTCGTCGATGCGCTTCAGATCGGGAGTGAAGCCCGGAGTCGCCTCGCGGATCACTTCGCTAAAAGCGTAGACCGACAGTGCGTCGACCGGACGCAGGATGGCGTGGGCAAAACGTTTCGCCGCCGCCTGCTCCAGTGGCAGGTCATGGCGCGTACTGAGGCTGGTGTCGATCGCCAGCGCGATCGAAATTGGCAGCGCCGATTCCTTGTCAAAGACCGCGATCCTCTGATCGCGGCCATCTTCCTGCAGATTGAAATTCTCTTTCGTAAGCCCGCCGACCGGAGCACCGTGCGCGTCGGTTACGGTGACGAATACATTGACCAGGTTCACGTCATATTTGAGCGTCGCGGCTGGGTCGGTAGGACGCTCGGACTGGCCCCCAGGGCCCGCAGAGGGCGGCGGAGCTGGATTCTGGGCAGGTGGAGTTTGCTGGGCCCACAGGGAACAGCCGAAAATCAGCAACCCCGCTGCCGGCAGCCTCGTGGCGAGTTTTCTCATCGAGTGATTGGAATTATACCTGTGCTGATCGGCTGCTTCGCAGGGCCCAGGAGCTTCGGTAGTGTCCTAGATGCGCAACCACAGGGATCACAGGGGCACACCGGGACCTGAGTCACGATGGTTCCTCCGTGTCCTCTGCGGTGATGAGTGTAGGACACTACCAAAGCTTCCAACCGCACAGAGCGCAAAGAAAACTCGCCAAGGACGCGGAGAAAGCTAAGCGTTGCCTTGCGTTCTCTGCGGCTTTTCTCTGCGCCTCCGCGGTTAAAGCTTTCCGCGGCACGACAAGGCCGCCCGCAAGCTTAGATGCGGACTCCGGTAACGGGCTGCCCGTGGAATCAAGAATTTGCGCGGGGAACCTCGGCGGGAAACGCCTCGCCGTCCGCCCAGACCGCGCCATCCTCGAAGAATTCCTTCTTCCAGATAGGGACGGTTTGCTTGAGCGTGTCGATCAGCCAGCGGCAAGCCTCGAAGGCCGCTGCGCGATGGGCCGAGGCAACCGCAATCAGGACGCTGGTCTCGCCGATCTCAAGCCGCCCCAGCCGATGAACCAGGGCAACATCGCGAATCTGAAACCGCTGCAGCGCTTGCGAAGCCAACATCTCCATCTGTGCGAGAGCCATCTCTTCGTAAGCTTCGTAATCGAGATAGAGCGTCTTGCGCCCGCGTGTCTGGTTGCGGACGATGCCTTCAAAAACCAGCGCCGCCCCATCTTCCCCGCGCTTGAGGCTGGCCAGTATTTGCGGCGTATCAATCGGCGTCCTCACAATCGTGGCATGGCGCCGGCCCGTCGACTTGCTCAGGCCTGACTGCGGTTGACGTGCGGTCGAATCGTCAGCGGCTTCGGGAGCGCCACCACTCACCGGCGGCAACAATGCGACTTCATCGTCGGCTTTCAGTTTCGTATCCGGCGAGGCATATTGCTGATTCACCGCGATTGCCAGGGATGGCAGGGAGTCCTTCAACTGAGGAATTTGCGCCTCGTAATGTGCCAGAAGGTGGCGGATCGAAGCGCCATCGGCCAGATCGACGGAGTCCGCTGGCTTGCCCACAACATCCTTCAACACGCCGAAAAAAAGCACCCGCACTCGCATAGGGGATTGCCGATTCCGGCCTTAGTGTATCGCGGCGGGAAACTGGCAAAGAAATACTCCAAGCCAGAGTGAGAAAAGCAATGGCCGCGCGCGCGGTCGATTCGCGGCGCGGCCGATTGGACCTAGAACGTTATTTCGTAGACTACGCCTTCTTTGTTTGCGCCGCCCTGGGTGGTGGTTCCAAACAGCGCTCCACCTAACACCAGCACTCCGCCCGTCGGACGGCCGCCATCGGCGCCTCCACTGAAGCCGTAGACCACGCTCTGTGTCCACGGCATGGCGGCGGAGCCGGGCGGCGTCAGCTGGTATACCACTCCAACGCCACTGCCACTCTGCGAGGCAGTACCGTAGAGCGTTCCATCGGACGCGAGAGTCACCGGGGCAAACGGCATTCCTCCATCGTCGCCATTAGCGAAGGAGTACAGAATATCTCCGTCCACGATCCGCCTTTGATCGAAGGTGGAACGAGCTGGTACACGGTGCCAAATCCATTGGCTCCTCCAAGACCGGTCGTCCCGTACAGATACCCGCCTTTGCCGACGACCACTCCCGAGTAGGGCTTGGCTCCATCGCCAGCGCCACCAAAGGTGTGCAGTACGGTCTCCTGCCACTCTCCGTCACCACTCGTCGGAGGAGTCAACTGAAAAACGACGCCCGCGCCAGAGGCTCCGCACTCGAAGGTCACTCCGTAAAGAGTGCCGCGCGGGCCCAGTGTCAAACTTCCGAGCGGTTCGCATCCGCCAGCAAAGGGCTGCTTGGCGGAATTGTTGCCGAAACTGTGAATCGTGGTCTTGGTCCAACTTCCCCCGCTGGTCGCCGGCGGCGAAAGTTTGAACGCGGTCCCACCCTGCAGTTCTCCGCCGTTGGTCGTCGTGCCATAGAGATTTCCCGCGGAATCGAAAATGAGACCCGATTGGGGCTCCCAGCCATCCAGATTATTCTGGAACTCGTAGAGAACGGTTTCGGAATAAGAAGTTCCGGTCGTCGGGCTGAGTTCGAAAGCGGTGCCGAAGCCTTTGCCTCCGCTCAGAGTGGTGCCGTAAAGATTCCCGGCTTTGTCAAAAATAACGCCGGAAGGATACTGCCCGAAGCCCCGAGAGAACGTGAAAAGCGTCGAATAGTCCCAGGGCTGACCCGCAGCGGTGTGCCGGTTCAGTTCGAAAGCACCGCCCGCCTTGTCAGGTCCGCCGTAAAATGCGGTCCCGAACAAGTTGCCCGCCTGGTCGGCAACGAGTCCGAAGGTCGGACGATCCAGCGTGACATCGTAAGGAAGAGCGCCAAAGCTGTACAGGACAGTTTCCGTCTGCGCCATCGCCGGGGCACTGGATAACACCATGGCCAAAGCAATAGCCGCGAAGAAGAGCATGGGAGAAAAATGGCTTTGCTGTCTCTTTGCTGTCGATTTCATGGGTAGACACTCCACAGGTAGGGATTCGAATCGGGGCCAGTAGAGAAGTGACGGCGCAGCTGGTTGTCCGGTAAAAGATCGTCCAGTCAAAGTTCGGCGACCGCGCACTGAGTTAAATGCAAAAACCGGGCCGAAGGTTTGCAAAAATTATGTAGGATTTACAAAACAGGAAGGCAGGTGCGCGGTTTAGTAGCATCGAAGCGGATCATGAAATCAAATCTAACCATCCTCGGCATCTGCGGAAGCCTTCGCAAAGGCTCCTTCAACCGGCTGACGCTGCAGGCAGCTCAAAAGCTTGTTCCACCCGACGCCAAGATTGAGATTTTCGAACTGCACGGAATTCCGGTCTTCAACCAGGATGACGAAATGAACCCGCCGGCGGCGGTCAAGGAATTCAAGCAGCGCATTCGCGCCGCCGACGCGATCTTGTTTTCGACGCCGGAATACAACTACAGCATTCCCGGCGTGCTGAAGAACGCCATCGACTGGGCCTCGCGCCCCTATGGAGACAGCGCGTGGAACGGCAAACCGGCCGCGGTGATGAGTGCAGCCGGAGGCATCTTCGGCGGCATCCGCGCCCAGTATGCGCTGCGGCAAACCTTCGTGTTTCTCAACATGCACGCCCTGACGCTGCCGGAATTCGCCCTCGGCAAGGCGAGCGACAAGTTCGACGCGAATGGCAACTTGATCGACGAGGCGTCCAAAAAACTGCTGAGCCAGATGCTGCAGAATCTGGTGGAGTGGACGCGGCGAGTGGCTTGATCGTCCCCGCACGTGGGCTAAAGCACCGAAGATGGTGCAATACGCTTCAAGGCGCTGAAACAGCAGGGATTACAGACTGCAAGCCCTGTGTAAATAATTCACCGTACACTACTGATTACAAGCGACTTAATTAACGTATATAAATCGTTTTAACCCTTCGAGTCACGGCCTCGCAATTGGCCTGACCCTCACCTATCGGGATAGTCCCTCCCATCGGTCCAGCGGCTTCCCAGGCACCGCAGGGCACACCAGAAAAAATCGCCAGCCCGTAGCGAGCTGGCGATTAAGCATTGGCAACCAGGAACGATTCTCTTAATTCGTTCGCGACATTTCCTTGCGCGATTCTCTTACGCCTGCGTGAGCACCGCGTCCGGCAGAGGGTTCTCTTCTTTCACTGGCGGCGTCGAGAGAATCTTCGCGGCTGGACTTTCCGCTACCGCGGGCAGTGAATACTTCAGGGCTTCGTCGATGGTCTTGACGTAGTGCACCTGGAAGTCCTCG
>Ga0210387_10002422_pt1 | contig 14252 bp, 9 predicted proteins | sample IncBWC7OmetaG_FD_160108 | JGI IMG/M metagenome (GOLD analysis project Ga0210387, IMG submission 160108) | Forest soil microbial communities from Barre Woods Harvard Forest LTER site, Petersham, Massachusetts, United States - Inc-BW-C-7-O ...
GCCGACTAAGACGATGTCGGCGTGATTTTCGATGATTGCCGCTATCCCCTCTCTGAGAATGGGATGATCGTCAACCGTTAGAACCTTGATCGGGTTCATGGGGTCTCTCCTCCTGCCACAGTTGGCTAAGCCTTCGCCAAGGCGAACCGTTCCCCTGAGCGTTGTAGGCAACGGATCCGGGAATCCTCAATTCCACTTCAGTCCCAGCTCCCGGCTGGCTCCAGGTTTCCAAGTGCGCACCGATTTTCGCTGCGCGTTCCCGCATTCCTCGCATCCCCCAGTGGCCGGGTTTACCACCAGCTTCGAGAATCTTAGAGTCGATACCGCAACCGTCGTCACGAATTCGCAAACGCAATTGCGAGGGATCGTTTGCAATTTCAACTTCAATGTGTTTTGCACCCGCATGGTGCAGCGCATTTACTAGCGCCTCGTGGCCGATCCAATATGCTTCATCCCGGACCAGCGGGTTAAGCTCGCGCAGTTCTCCCTCTACGATAACGCTGAATTCAACGCCCTTACTGACAGCAAGGTCCTTGATGTCGTCAGTAAGGGCCTCTCGTAAGGTCTTCATTTGTGCGGTGAGACGGAGGTTCTTAACGCGATCTCGTCCTTGCACCAGTACTTCGTCGGCTCGGTCGAGGGCTTTCTCGATCATCTGGCGGGCAGGTTCTGAGGCAGGTATCCGTTCGGCCACGGCTTGGAAACGCAAAATCAGGCCTTGTACGCCCTGCAATAGAGTATCGTGCAACTCTCGTGCAATTCGTTCTCGTTCACCGAGTCGCTCTTCTATCCTCGCCCGAATCTCTGCCGCCATTTGCCTTAGCCGAATAAGATAGAGTGTCCAGAGGATGCTGAGGGTCGCCAAGATGCACAATGACCTGAACCAAAATGTGCCCCACCAGGGTGGCAGGATCGTAATCCCCAATGCTAGGCCGGGCTCGTTCCAGACGCCTTGCCTGGTTGCGCTCTGCACATGAAATGTGTATTCGCCGACCGGCAAAGTCGTATAGCTCGCTACCCTTCGATCACTGCCAACTTCAATCCAGTCGCGATCCAACTTCTCGAGTCTGTATCGATAGCGGTTTGCAGCTGGATTGAAATACGTGAGCGCAGCGAAACTCAGCGAAAAGATGTTTTGGTCGTGAGTCAGTGTGACATCTTTCGTGTAGCTGATGGACTTCCGGAGCGGGGATTTGGCTCCAACCTCTACCGAACGCCCAGCCAGTTGGAAATCGGTCAGAACCAGGGGCAACGGGTACGATGTGCTGATAACCTTGTCGGGAAAGAAAGCAACCCCGCCACTAAATCCGCCGAAAAACATCTCTCCGCTGGCACTCTTGAAGCATGCATCCCAACCCGTAAAGTCATTGCCAGGCAGGCCATCAACCGTAGAGTAGTTCGTAAATCTATTGCCGACGGGATCGAACCTGGACAGCCCACGGTTTGTGCTCATCCAGAGCATGCCGAACTGGTCTTCGAGAATGCAGCTCACAGCGTTGCTGGGCAAGCCATCCTTCTGGTAGTAGTGCGTGAATGTCCCGCTTTCACGGTTCAGCTTGTTCAAGCCATTTTCCGTGCTGACCCAAACGGTTCCCGAATGGTCGACATAGGTCGAAGTAACAGCGTTGTCACTCAAAGAACTGGGGTCATCCACTCTGTGTGCATACACCGTGAATTGAGCAGTCTTCGGATCGAAACGGTTCAAACCTCCCCAGCCGCCCATCCAGAGGAACCCGCTTTTGTCCTCAGTGAAATTGGCATACACCTCGTCGTCACTTTTAGGGTACTGCTTGTAGACGACGAAGCTCTCGTTCCGAGGGTCAAATCGATCGAGACCATTGTAGGTTCCGACCCACATGGTGCCCGCATGATCGATCAGCATCCGGCTGACTATGTTGTTACTCAGACTGGAAGGGTTGTCTGGTTCGTGAAGATAGGTCTTAAATCGCCCAGTCCTCCGATCGAACCGGCTTAATCCCGCGCCATAGCTTCCGATCCAGAGACTACCGGCCCGATCTTCAGTGATCGCAATTACATCGCTCGACAGTCCTTGGCCGGGAGGTTGGTAAGAAGTGGATTCTCCAGACCTTCGATTGATACGATTTAACGCTCCTGTCGTCGCCATCCACAAAGAGCGGCCGCGGTCCTCGTACACCGCGTTTACGATCTTTTCGCCGTAGCTGCGGGGGTTGCTTCGAATAACACGCAGAGGCATGAACGGCGCCGTTTCAGTACGGAAAAAGTTGGGCTCGCTCGCCAGCAAGCCCACCCAAACATTTCCTTCGCGGTCCGCGCGGAGTGACATGACACGGTCGTCTGCGATGCTCTCAAGATTTTGTGGATGATTCCGATACCGGATGAAAACGCCATGCTCTCTGTCCAGCTTTAATAAACCCGCCCCAAAACTGGCTAACCAAAGCGTTTGGCTGTTATCTTCGATTGCCGCCATGAACCCTGCAGGTAATTCTACGCCAGACTTCCTGTCATAGATGGAATAAGGAATCAGGCTATTTGTGGACCGGTCCAAAACGGCTAGTCCGCTTCCACTCTTGTTTGTAATGTAAGTAATCCAAAAGGTTCCAAGGTGGTCTTCATAGAACGAAATTACCCTTAGCCCGTCACTCACGCGGACCCGCGAGAGAACTCTTCCACTCTCACGATCAAACTCCTCCAAATTCTCCCCGTCGGCTACCCAGAATCGGCCTGTCCGGTCTTCCAACGTACATCTGACCTGGTTGCTGCCGAGGCTGGAGGGTTTTGCCGGATCGTGAACGTAGTGGATGATCTGCCCCGTTTCCGGATTCAACTTAAACAAGCCACTCCCTGTCGCCAACCAAAGCATGCCGGTCCGATCCTCACTGATTTGGCTGACATAGTTCGCAGCTTCGCCGGCGTCGATACGATGGTGAGTGAAAGTTTCGTGAAGACTGTCAAATCTGTCCAGAAATTGATCGCAACCCACCCAAAGCGACCCTGAGCGATCCTTAAATAACGAGTGGATATAAACACAACTCAGGCTGTTCTCGCGCGCAGGATCTTGTGTGAACACCTTGAATTCATATCCGTCGTACCGATCCAAGCCATATTGAGTTCCAAACCACATGAATCCTTGATCGTCCTGCACGATTTCATTGGCTTGGGTTTGCGAGAGTCCTTGAGCTGTCGACAGTCGGGAAAATCGGATATCGTCGCCATCGATTACTGGAATTCGCATGGAGCGTGCGATGCCACTCTGCACTTCACCTGTGCCTGTCTTGGGGGCCGTCGGATTGTATTCTTGAGCCGCCGAAACGGATGCAGAGAAGAAGATGAGGGGTAATGCAAGCGCAGGGATGGCCTTCCATCCGCACCGTGTTGGTTTACGCGTCTCTAGTTGGCAAAGTTGCACGCGCAACTCTCCTGAACACCCTGTACCAGACGATTTCTTCCAACCTTCAGATTGTCTCAGTCGTTTCAGCAACCCTGGCAACAGAATTCATCAGACGCCGCGGCATTGAAATGTTATCGGAATTACGGCTCGTCTACCACGGCGCCCTCCGGCGCACATTCCGTAGGCCATTTAATGTAGCAGCAAGCAATGATCGCTCTTCGAGTCTGTGCTATCCCCCCTCATGAGGGTTGCTTGAGACCAACCCTTTTTGGGCTATCGATTGCCGCGAGTGCCCGAGTACGCTAATCGACCATAGCCGTTCTTAAGTCCTTCGGGAATGAGAACGGCCTCAAGAATTGCAGCTTTCTTGGTCGTGGCAATTACACCCCAAGACAGAGGATTCACTGCTCTGCAACGCCTATTCTCCATGTTTCCCAATGGATGGCCGGGAGCTGCTCTGCTCCTACTAAGACTGGTCACGGGTATTCTACTTATTTATGACGGAGTCGTTGCTCTCCGGACAGGGCCTGACCTGCAAACCACGATCCTCCAATCGGTGGTGGCTGGAGTCGGGACGCTGCTGATATTGGGGTTGTGGACGCCCGTCGCAGGTACGCTGGTCATGCTCATTGAAGTTTCTTTCCTGCTTCTCGGAACAACTCACGCGCGAAGTGACATTCTGCTGGGAGCATTGGGAGCAGCGCTCGCTGTTCTAGGACCGGGCAATCGATCTATCGACGCGCTACGCTACGGTAGAAAACGTTTTGATATTCGTGATCCATAGCTTTCTCGCGACAACGGCTGGAATCGCTCCCACTAACACAGCGGCTCGAACGAATATCCTCCAGCCGTTCTTCTGGGCCTGGACCTCCTTCGCGATACACATCGCGATACACAATAACGTTGCCTAGGATGTACTTCCAGTAACTTACAGTGCTGTTTGTGCTCTTCTATGTCGTTGAAAGCGCTTCAAACCCGCGTGCGGTCACGGCAGCGGTCTAAATGATTGTGTGAATCAGTACCGCTAAACGCGCTAGTGTTGACTGGTCTGGCCACCTTCCGGTGGTCGGCAACCCGAAAGCTATTCTGAAACAGGGTCTGAGAAATTCAGTAACTCGGCCAAATCTGGGTACAATAAGGGGACGATAAGAAGCGACATCCCGTACCTTGCTGTCACGGCAGAGGTCGCGAGTTCGAGTCTCGTCGTCCCCGCCATTCTTTTCAAAAGAGTTGCACTGATTTCGCTGCAACCAACGAGGGTGCAAAAGTGCACGTTTTCGTGCCCTTTTTACTTACCTGTTTGCCGACAGACTAGACAGAAATGCGAAGGCGTGCCGCATTGGTACCACATGTATTTTCTCTCAGAAGTAAACCAGAAAACTTTGGGCAGCGGCCCGACCATAATACTTTCTGTACCTATTGATCCATGTTCCAGCATGGCTCCAAGAACACGGCATTTCGAGTCCGGCATAAAACGCGGACTGGCATAGAGCCGCTCAACTCCCCTCCATCAGCGCAGCGGCGCGCTTGCCGAGCTTCTTAAGCGCGACTTCCAGAGAACGAAGTTCCTCCGCGCTCAGTTCAGATAATACTCTCTTCATCTGCCCGGAATGTTTTGTGAAAGCCGGAACGATGAGGTCCTTCCCACGTGGGGTAAGGGCGATGATACGCACCCGCCAGTCTTCCGTGCTTTCAACCCGGGTTACCAAGCCCTTCGCGAAGAGGCGGTCCACAGCGATACTGATCGAGCCTGGGGTCAAATCGACGATCGGGCCGATCGTATTGACGGGCAAAGGTCCTTTATGCAGCAGGACTTCCAGCACGCCGAAATCCGATAGGCCGAGCCCAGTCTCTTCAATACCAGAGGTTGCATACCTTGTCAGGGCGCGCATCGTCTTCATCATTACTAGCCAGGCGTGGTCCGTTCCTTGATTGCTTCGGGTCATGAAACTGCGTCCCTCTGAAGTATACCCAAATCAATTCTATTGGCATCAATATACTTGACGCCATACAATGGCGCAATCGCAAAGGAGAACCCGGTTATGAGAATCGCTTCCATAATTGCCCGATATCTGGCGGGCGTGATCTTTCTCGTTTTTGGGCTAAACGGCTTCCTGAACTTCATTCCCCTGCCCCCGCCCGGGGGTATTGCTGGACAGTTCATGAGTGCACTTTATGTCTCGCACTACCTGTGGGTGATTTTCGCGTTTCAGGTCATCGCAGGTGTACTTCTGCTGGTCAACCGTTACGTACCGTTGGCGGTGGCAATTCTGGCGCCGGTGCTTGTCAACATCCTTACTTTCCACGTCTTGATGGCTCCTAGCGGGCTTCCACTGGCCCGTTTCGCGGCATTGCTATGGATCGTGATCTTCATCGAAGTGCGACCGGCGTTTTCAGGGTTGTTTCAGTCGCGGGCCTGAGCCCATGAGAAAGGAGCTAAAACATGTCGCAAGAACTCACCGTCGTCATCACCGGATCCACTGGTAAACAAGGCGGCGCTGTCGCGCGGGGCCTCCTTGAGCGAGGCCACAAGGTCCGCGCCGTCACGCGCGACACAAACTCAAGCCACGCCAAGTCGCTCGCGGGTGCCGGGGCGACGCTCGTTGCCGCGTCGCTCGAAGACACTTCGGCGCTCACGCAGGCCCTCGAAGGAGCGACCTCTCTCTTCGCGATGACGACGCCGTCGGGCGGCACAGACGCCGAGACACGACAAGGTGTTGCAGCCGCAGACGCGGCCAAGGCCGCAGGCGTGCATCTCGTTTTCACTTCTGTCAGCTCCGCCAACCGGCAGACGGGTGTTCCGCACTTCGACAGCAAGTACGAGGTCGAGAAGCACATTGCCAAAGTCGGCGCCCGCGCAACGATTCTCGCGCCCGTTGCCTTCATGGAGAACCTCTATTTTATAAAAGAGCAGCTCGCTAAAGGGATTTACGCGGCCGCACTCCCGCCGACCAGAGCCCTCGCGCAGGTTGCCGTCGCAGACATCGGTGCGGTTGCCGTTCGCGTGCTCGAGGACGCCGGTCGCTTCACCGGCAAGCGTTTCGACCTCGCAAGCGACGAGCTCACGGGGAATGACGCGATTGCCATTCTCGCGCGAGTCACCGGCCGCCCTTTTTCGCACTACCAGGTCCCACTCGATGTCATCCGCCAGCGTATGGGCGAGGATGCCGTCAAGATGTACGAATGGTTCGACCGCGTCGGTTTTGCGGTGGATCGCGCCGCGCTCCGCCGAGAATTTCCCGACGTCAATTTCCACAACTTCGAGTCTTGGGCGAAGATGCAGGATTGGAGCTCGCTTCTGCAGAGCGCATAGAGGCCGACCCTGGAGGCTGGCTCAGCCTTCAGGAGATCGAGCGCCGAGCCCAGCGCCTTGAGCCTGGACATCAGATTGCTTTCCGTGAAGAAAGGAGAGTTCTCATGAAAGCCATCAGATTGTTGGAATACGGTGGGCCGTTGGTGGAGAGGCAACAGCTTGGGATTTAGGACAGAGGCGATGAGAACGGATTCAGGACCCGAGATTTGCTGCCACTCGTTTTCCCAATCATCTGAAGGAGTAAGCCTGTCTTCGCGGATGCGCTCGCGTGCACCGGGTCTTTGAGGCGCTCGAGCAGTTTGGCTTTGCCGCCATCGTGGGCCCACGCGGGATGAACGCAGAGAGGCCGTTGCCCCAAGAGAAGTGGAGACACCGACGGCGCCGTCGAGCATGGCCTGGGGACTAGCTCTTCCATCTGCTCTAGCTGCACAGGTCAGTATGCAATGCCCTAATTAGGTTTTTGAATGCAGAGCCTTTCCCCTTGCTAACCGTCATAAATCAGTTTAGTGGAGGTACTCGGGGTCGAGTGTGAACCTGGAGTGCACCGCGAAGATGGCTCCCCGCAAGGTGAATTCCGCCGAGTCGCGTTCAGGCCCGAGCAGAGGAGCGCCGTCGAGGGTCCGCGGAAAGAAGAAATGAACGGAGGAGCTCGCGCCAGTTCCGGTGAACTCGATTTCAAGCGGGGCAACGGTGCCACGGCGGGTCTTGAGCGTTGCACGCAAATCTGGGCTCCCCGCCGGTGTGACCGCGAAGGGATCGAACCCAACGAAGCCGGGCTGCTCGAGTTTAACCGTGATAACGTAGCGATCCGCCGGAAGCCGCGGCGCCTGCGCCTGAAACGCGGCGAGCGCGCGTTCGCCGAGTTCCTCAAGTCGCGCAAAGGCTTGGTTCACCGGAACGGCCGATTCCCAGCGCACGAGGAAGGCGGTGGATGGCGAAAGACTTGGCGCCGCATTCGGCTGCCGGGAAGAATCAACGGGCGCTTCGATTCGCCCTTTCTGCAAGCAGTTCCCGTTTGCATCGATGGCATCGGGGTCGCAGTGCTTCGTGCCTGTGGGAATGCTATAGCTGGCTTGATTCTCTCGCTGGAGGAACACCACAACTTCCACCTTCGCCCAAGGCGAGTGTCGTACAAGCTTCAAGGCTTCGGCATGCGACCACTGCGCAGGAGGCTTCTGCTTCCAGAAATCGTCCGCGCGGGCGAGTGGAGACAATCCAAAAAACAGGGTCACCATTGGGAGAATCGTTCGGAATGCCGCGGGATGCAGCGCGGGGCGGCGCCCATTTGCGCGGCGTGCGCGGGGTAATTCGGGGATCGCCGTATTGCCTGGAACTCTCATACTTCCACTAGCTCGATCGGCTCGACTGTAACAGGTTTGCTCCGTCTCCAACAACTATTCTGCTTGCATTCGGATGACCGGTCAGCCTGGATTGGCCCGCCGCTCTCACTGGAGACGCCTTTCCCATGTTTCACCGGGCCGCATCGACGAAGTATTAGCTTCGACCCTCGAATTCCATCCGCGCCATCACCGAATTTAGGCTCCTGCGCTCGGGCCGCGCCCAGAGATCGGTCAGAATCCGGCCAATCGAAGATTCACAAAACCGCGCCGTTTCATTTGTGGAATTATCGGGAATTTAGTTGACAAACCCCCCACCCAGAATAGAATCACAACCAACTATAGGGTCATAGCACGGGCTTCTACATTTTGCCACGGGGGTGGGGTCCAATGGTTTGGTCTTATTCATTGCGGTTTTCATGTGTACTCATCCTGATTCTTGGTTGTGCGCTTTCTCTGCCTGCGCAGATCACTACCGGTGAAATTACCGGAACGGTGATGGATCAGAGCGGCGCCGCAGTGGCAGGCGCCACTATCTCGGCCGTCTGTCCGAACACGAACCAGACGCGTTCGGTGACCTCTGGCAGCGCCGGCGAATACCAGCTGTCCGACATGGCCATTTGCGTCTATAAGGTCTCGGTTTCCGCTCAGGGGTTCAAGACGACGGTGCGCAATGTGACGGTTGACGTCGCCCAGCAGACCAAGGCGGATTTCCGGCTTCAGTTGGGCGAGCGCACGGAAACTATTACGGTGGAAGGAGCCAGCCCGCTAGTGGAGTTCTCCCCGGGAGTCAACAACGAGGTGGATACGAAGTCTATCTTGGATTTGCCGACGGAGGGCCGTGATTTTAAGTCCATCTTGGCCCTTACCCCCGGCGTGCAGCGCTCGCCGGGTGGCGGGTTCCTGGACGTGAGCATCAGCGGCCAGCGCACCACCACCAACAATTACATGATCGACGGCATGCCCAACAACGATCGCTTCTACGGCAGCGAGGTCGTCGGTCAGCCCGGCGTCCTGGGGATCCCGGCTTCCGTTCTGGGCAACGATTCCATCACCGAGTACACCGTTCAGGAGCTTCCAACGGCAGAGAACGGAGTCAAGGGAGGTGCTGCCATCAACGTGACGCTCAAGAGCGGTACCAACGATTTCCACGGCACGGGCTTCTATTTCGGAGACTACGACTGGCTAAACGCCAAGAACTTCTTCTCGACAAGCACACTCCCCTATCACAATCACAATTACGGAGGCACGGTGGGTGGGCCGATCATCAAAGACCGCACATTTTTCTTCTTCGCGTTTGAAGGGCAGCGAAACAAATCCCTGGAGCCATATAATCTGCTCATCCCCACGCAAGGCGATCTGGCCGCGGCCCTGGCGGACTTCGCCAGTCCTACGGTCAACCCGAATCACCTGCCACTGAATACGGCAGGCTTGAACCTGCTGAAGTATTACCCGTGTTCGGATGGCGCTGGCGCGATTGTTTCCTGCACTCCCGCCGCGGCTAACGCCGCAGTGGCCACCGGCGGGTTCACGCAGACTATTTCCAGCCCCAATACCGACTCGATGAGCAGCTTTATCATCAAGATTGACCATAAAATGAACGACAAGATGCAGCTCTCGGGGCGGTATATGTTCGCTGACAGCACCCAATCCGCACCACTCGGTGGATATACGCTTCCGCCGGCACCTGGCAGCGGCCTCGCATCCGACGCGTTTAACTCCATCGCTCCGACACGCGTGCAATTGGCCGGTGCCACCTGGAGCTACACCATCTCTGCCAATAAAATTCTCGACGTGCGCTTCAACTGGTCGCGATACTCACAGATCCTGGCACCAAATAATAAGGTTAACCCCCTGAGCCTGGGCATCGACACGGGCCCCTTGAACCCCGCCGATTTCGGCGTGCCTCCGGTCTATGCCAGCTCGGTGACCTATGGGAACCCTGGCGGCATAGCAGGCTACCCGCTGAGCACCCGCCCGACGCAGACTTACGATGTGTCGGCCCACTTCTCGTGGACCAAGGGCAAACATAACTTTAAGTTTGGCGGCAACTATCAATACGCCTCCACGTTCAGCCTGAGGAATCGTGCGCGGCCTGTCCTAACCAGCGTCCAAGGCAGTTTTGAGACTCTTATTGACCAGTTGCTTACCGGCCGCCTCGACGAGGTTTCGCGCTCCTTTGGCGACACTTCACGCCACCTGTACCAGCCCTCTATGGGATTGTTTTTCCAGGACGAATGGAAACTCACGCCGCGCGTGACGGTGAGCTACGGATTGCGCTGGGACGTCAATGGTGCGTTGGGTGACGCGGACAAGAATGCATCCAATTTCTTCCCCTGCGCTCCGCCGGAGACTACGGTCTGCGCGCCAGCCGGGTTTCCGAACGGTCTGGTTCAGGTGCAGCAGGGGTTCTCTCGCCTCTATAACCTGGACCTTAAGGACTTTGGCCCACGCGCCGGACTGGCTTGGGACATCTTCGGCAACGGCAAGACATCTCTTCGCGTTGGTTACGCCATGGCTTACGACGTGGCGAATTTTTCCGCCATCAGCGCACCTTACGTCTTCCAAGGTGCCCGAGCCGGGGCGTTTACAAACTCGGACCTGGGCGTGTTCTCGGTCACAGCATTGGGCGCACAAGATCCGAGCCGATTGTTCGAGGCGTTCGGGCCGGACACATGCTACAACCCTGCAACGAATACCCCTGGTGTTACGCCAGACTGGGTCTGCATCGGTCCGCAAGCGGGAAGCCCGAACCCGAACACACCTTTCCAAACCCTTGGCGCCAATCCGACCGGCACACCGCCGTTTAATATTTTCGGAACCGTCCCGAATTTGAAGACGCCAAGAATCCAGTATTACAACGCCACGATTCAACACCAGCTATTCAGAAACAACGTAATCACCGTGACCTACATTGGCTCACACGGAACAAATAGTCTTCTAGAGCGCAGCCTGAATAACCGCCCGGTTGGCTGTTGGGATGCCAGTAATGGCGGCCAGCAGACGGGGCCGGCCGGTAGCCCAACAAACACCACTAAACTAAATTGCAGCCGGCCGTTTGATTCCGTGTACCAGTTGAATGGCGTGCCCAACTTCAATTACATCATGCAATTGACCAACGATGGGTACTCCCGCTACAACGCCATGCAGGTGACTTACCGGCAGCGCGATTGGCATGGGCTCGACACCATGGTCAACCTGACCTGGTCGAACTGTATTGACACCAATTCCGTGAATCGTGGCGGTGGGTCTACAGTTCCGATCGAAGAGAATCCTTACAATCCCAGCAGTAACCAGGGCCCGTGCGACACGGATGTCCGGCTGAACTTCAATTCCGGCGTGACCTACGACTTTCCCCGATGGCACGCCGCGGGACGCATGGGAGAGGGTTGGCAGATCGGGTCTATCGTGACGGCGCTGACCGGGCGTCCTTGGACCCCGTTGTTGGGCAGTCTCTCCGACCAATCCGGCCAGGATCTGGTTTACCAAAGGGCCAACTGTTCGGGAGTAAAACCCATTTACCAGTTCAGTGACCCCACAGTCCCCAGCGTTACGAATGGGACGGCGATATTTTCTATTCCGGCCCCCAACACCATCGGGACTTGCGGCCGCAACTCTTTCCGCGGACCCAAATTCAAGCAGTGGGATTTTAACCTCATAAAGACAACCAAGATCACGGAAAGGATAAGTTTCCAGGCCCGCTTTGAGGTCTTCAACCTGTTGAACCATCCTAACTTCAATCCGATTCCGAGCAGCACCACGATCTCTGCGAAGAAGCTCGATCCTGCGAACTACCCGACAGCTAACTTCTCGAACTTTTCGCAGACGCCGGACATCGCCGCCGGCAACCCGTACCTTTCTCAAGGCGGCGCGCGAGCTATGCAGATCGGGGGGAAGATCATTTTCTGATCTTCGGCTCCAAGCTTTGGTTCCGAAAAGGGAGTCTGCTACAATGCAGACTCCCTTTTCTCTTATGCGGCGCGCTTGCATCCTTTGCCTTTTCTTTCTGTTGCCCGCGCTCGCCGCGGCAGCCGCAGACCAGCCCAGCGTTATCCTAATCACATTGGATACGGTCCGAGCTGACCGCATGGGCTTTCTCGGCTCAAAGCTTGGTTTGACGCCGCAATTGGACGCGCTGGCGAGTCAGAGCGTGGTGTTCGAGCACGCATATTCCCAGGCGCCCATCACACCGGTCTCTCACGCGACCATACTCACCGGGACTTTTCCGCAGTACCACGGCATTCGCAACTTCGGCGATCGCCTGCCTCCAAGCGTCCCCTTTCTACCCGAAATTCTCCACGCCCAGAGCTACCAGACGGGGGCCTTCGTCGGCAGCATCATCCTGGACCCGAAAAACGGGTTTGCCTCTGGATTCGAGCGCGGTTTCGATGTCTACAACGCAGGCTTTCACCGGCAGAAAACGGGGGAGCGCCGCGAGGCTTCCATGCAGCGCCGCGGCGAGGTGACCCTGGGCTTCGTGCTCGAATGGCTCGGCCAGCAGAAGGGCAAACCGTTTTTCCTGTGGTTTCACCTGTGGGACGCGCACGACCCCTACAATCCACCCGAACCGTTCCGCAGCCGTTTTCCGAACGCCCCTTATAACGGGGGTGTCGCTTACGTGGATGCTACTGTGGGGAAGCTGCTCGACTATTTGCGGAACCAGGGGCTGTATGACAATGCGCTGATTGCCGTCGCCGCCGATCACGGCGAATCCCTAGGCGACCACGGCGAACTGACCCACAGTATTTTTCTTTACGACGCTACCATCCACGTACCCCTGCTCCTCAAACTTCCCGGCAATCGCTTTAACGGCCAGCGAGTCAATGCCGCGGCGAGCTTGGTGGATCTGGCGCCAACCCTTCTCGAAGCGCTGGGGCAGACGCCGCCTGAGGCCATGCAGGGCCGTTCGCTCCTCCCTCTGATTGGAAACCCGCACCCTGGAAACCGTCCTTCGTTTGCCACTGGGGACCACTCGGAACGCTCGTTCGGGTGGAGCGCGCTTGTTTCCTTGCGCATCGGCAACCAGCTTTACGTGCGCGCGCCATCGCCCGAGCTTTACGATCTGACCTCAGACCCTGGCGAGAAGATAAATCTCTATCCGGGCAACCGCGCCGCCGCGGTGCGCCTCGCAATCCAGTTGGATAATTTCCTGAAGCGCATTAGCACAGGGGCGCCTCAGGCCTTGCAGGACGGACTCGACGAAAAGAGCAGGGAGAAGCTCTCCGCGCTTGGCTACATGGCCTCTGGAAAAACCAGCCCGCCCACACGCATTGACCCCAAGGACCGCATCGACGTGGCCAATGATATGCACGATGCCAGCTTGGCCATCGAGGAGGGTAAGGAAGCCACAGTCATCCCGCTGCTTCTGCGCGTGGTGGCCAAAGACCCGCAAGTCCAGGCGGCGCAGTATTATCTGGGCATCGCCTACTCGCGGAAGGGCAACTTTGCCAAAGCCATCCCTCCCCTGCGCAAAGCCGTCGAGCTGCGGCCGGATGCGCTGATGGCGCAGTACGAACTGGCCATCTGCCTCTACGAAACCGGTGATCTGAATACCGCTGCCGCGCATTTCGAAATCCTGGTGGAAAACCGGCCCGATTGGAGCGACGCCCGCTATTCTTTGGCTTCCATTTATGCCCGTACTGGACGGCCCGAGGAAGCAGCCAAAGACCTGCTCGTAGTCCTCCAGGGAGAGCCTGATCATTACCGCGCAAATCTGCTTCTGGGGCGCATGCTGTTTCTGAACGGCACTTTCGCCGAGGCCCTGCCCTACCTGGAAAAGGCAGCGGCGGTACAAACGGATTCTGGCGAGGCGCATTCCTTCCTGGCGGACGAATACGAGAAGCTGGGCCGCACCGCGGATGCCGAGCGCGAGCGCGCCGAAGCCGGCCGGCTGAAGACCTCCACTCGATAACGGAAGGATCAACAAAAAAGTCGTTGATATGGTTACGAAACCGCGGGTGAGGGGCCTTGCCTCTGGAGTCCGAATCACTTCCGCGCTGACACCTGCTCGCCGTTCCAGTGGGCCTTTGCTGGACAGCCGCGATTCGCAACCTTATACTCAACCTTTCAAACTCCGGGGTGTTCTATGGTTCTCAAAAGACTTCCTTTGCTGCTATCTATTCTGTTGCTGTCCCTTCCGGTCTTCGCACAAGAACAAAATGCTCCCAAACCAAAACCGCGGGTCATCGTCCTTGGCGTCAATGGCATGGAGCTAGACATTATTCGTCCGCTG
>Ga0210387_10002423_pt1 | contig 14251 bp, 14 predicted proteins | sample IncBWC7OmetaG_FD_160108 | JGI IMG/M metagenome (GOLD analysis project Ga0210387, IMG submission 160108) | Forest soil microbial communities from Barre Woods Harvard Forest LTER site, Petersham, Massachusetts, United States - Inc-BW-C-7-O ...
GATCATGTCGTTAGACACGAACATGGGTTCATGACGCACATTGAGCTCCTGCCCATGTTTGTCCATCAGTCGCCACATGTGCGGCCCCTGTATGCAACCAAAGCTAGCGCTTGGCAAATCCGCAGCCGCGGCGGGAGAGGAGGGTCGCCCGTGTCGCGCAATGAATTCAGGACTCGCCACCAGCACTGCCTGCACGACACCGAGAGATCGCATGATCATGTCAGAGTCCTCGCTCAGGATCTGCCGCACCGTGATACAGACATCGAAATCATCCTCGATGCTTATCTTTCTGTCGCTCGCCTCGATCGCCAACCGTACTTTTGGGTGCGCCGCAATGAATTCCGGGATCAGTGGGGTGACCAGCAGCTGGGCGACAATGGAAGGTACGACCACGCGTACGAGTCCTGAGGGGTCCACCTTTGCGCAAGCGACTTTGTCATAAACCAGATCCGCTTCCGCGATCATCTTCAAACAGTGCGCGTGCAGCTCCATGCCCAATTTGGTCACAGCGAAGTGTCGCGTCGATCGTTGCACGAGACGCACGCCGAGTGCTTCCTCGAGCTGGCCAACCCTGCGACAAATGCTAGATCGAGCAATGCCCAAAGCGTTTGCAGCTCCAGAAAATCCACTGTGATCAACTACTTGGGAGAATAGATATAGGTCGTTTAAGTTATGCATATTTCCCCCCGGAATACGACTAATTTAATTCAATCCTCAGTCAGGATACCTGACTAATGAATCAGTTTCAAAGAGAGTGCAAAAGCCCGTCGCAAATGCCGGTCTGCGGGATTATGGTGAAGGCGATAGCCGGCCTAAATCGACAATTACCGGCCGGCTATGAGTAGCGGACTTCTTCCGGAGAGTTATGAGACCCGAAGTGACAAGGCAGCTGGGGTCTCGAGCGCCGCGAATATTATTGCTGTAAACGACGTGCGCGAGATGATGACCACGCCACTTGCTATCCTAACTATCCGAGGCTACGTCATGGGTGTTTCTGAGCATGACAACGCGATAGGGAGAATCGGAGGCAGTCGGCCCCGCCATGCAAGAGACGTCGAATGGTTCGCATCAGAATCCCAGGCTTGAGTCAGTGTGGATCCGCCAGCGCAAGAATCTTGCTTTCTGCAATACCACCCCTGCGGCACGTTCCCGGAGAGAGAAAGCGGATCGCCGGTTGTGTTTTGTGTTATCCCAAACGTGATCTGGCGGGGGATCAAACTTCTCACCAAGGACTCTCGAGACCGCGAGCCAATTCATGCCGATGCGCGCGAGTTCCATCCGCCTTTTGCTACACCCAACTCCTCCAAGGCCGCCTCGGCCTTCGCCAACGCGGCCTCCACGGCAGGACCACCAAATGCAGTTCCCTCGACACGGACAAATTCGGGACTTACACCGATAAAACCCAGGATCGTACGGAGATAGGACTCCTGAAAGTCGAGATTCGCTAGCGGCCCCGAGCTGTAAACACCGCCCCGCGCCACCACTATCAATGCCGGCTTTCCCCCGAGCAGGCCGACTGGCCTGCCATTCTCGCCATATCGAAACGTCCGACCCACGCGAACGATGTTGTCGATATACGCTTTGAGTTGTGACGAAATACCAAAGTTATGCATGGGCGCCGACACCACCAAGGCATCTGCTGCCACGAGCTCATCTACGAGCATGTTCGAATAGGACAAAACGGATGTATCCACCCCGCTTTGTCCTGGCGCGGGGCGCATCGCTGCGATGGCAGCTTCGTTCAAGTGGGGCACGTGATCTGCCGCAAGATCGCGTCGAACAACGTTCAAACCACTGTGATGTGACTGCAACAACGCGACAGCCCGCTCGGCAATCTTGCGACTAAACGACGTTGTCCGCATCGGACTTCCATGAACTATAAGCAGTTGCTTCATTTATGCATCTCTCAATGTGACGGTCACTGAAGACTAGATGCCACTGATAGCTTCGCGGCTAACGGACGCGAACGCCGCGCGGATATTACAGGCGAGACCTTCCTTCGCAAGGGAGCTCATTTTTTAGCCGCATGCAGATAAAGGGTTGTGTCCGTTCCGACCTCGGTTAACTCAATCTGATTTCCCGAAGGGTCGCGAAACTTACCCACGACCATGCCCATTTGCGAAACAGGTGGATAAGGCTCCATCACGACGGTTGCCCCGTTCTTCTCGGCGCGCCGAATAACCTGCTCTATGCCTTTGGTCATGAATACCCAACAGTTGTTATCGTTCGGCCCATATGCCCGATTGGACTTCATTCTGCGATCAACAATTACGCGAGGGTTTTTGTTGGCGAGCGCCTCCTCCACTGTCGCGCCAACATTCAGCATGATTGCGTGATCCAATATTCCGCCAATCTGTTGCATTCCAAATGTCGTTTTGTAGAACTCCGCGAGCCCCTGTAAGTCAGCCGCGGGAATTCGCACATACCCAACGCCAATCACCATACCAGCGTCCTTTTCTACGCCGCCGCCAGTCCGCGAATCTTCAGATGACATGTAAACACCTCGACAATGATTATCGTGCCGGCCAACGCGCTAAAGAGCCTCAACGACCACGGTTAGACGCGGGCGCGCGCCGATTCTGGGTATCACCCCATCACGATACGACCAACCAGTCATAGGCACATTCCGCCAATACGGCAGAGCGCCTTGCCGGCGGCCGTTTAGGCACGCCCTCTCCAATGTAGCTCGCTCGAGGCGGGACGCAACGACCATTATTAGACAAGTGTTTCCCATTCGAGCTGCTTTCGCATATCCCAAACGGGCGGCGGTGAGCAGTTGATTGCTTCTTTGCGCAAGATCCGACCTTTAGCAACGAGGCGCAAAAGCGCCAACAATTGCACAACTGTTTCCCACATCCGCCAATCGGATCTGGTAGATAATTTTCGCGTTTGTCGCGAGTACCATGAAACCAATCGACCTCACCCTGAGGGACGGTGCATATATGCCATCTGAGCCTGAAACATTCGAAGTCGTTATCATCGGTGGAGGGCCGGTCGGACTTGTTTCGGCTATTCAACTGGGTCGCGCCGGCATTAAAACACTCTTGCTGGAACGCCGTTCGACCTTCTCCGTCCATCCGAAAGCCGCTGGCACACACGCGCGCACCATGGAGATCTATCGGCAACTCGGCCTGGCGAACGCAATCCGGAAAAATGCCTCCGACTACAATGGCGCTTTCAGCATCGGTTGGACGACTCGGCTGAATGGTATCGAAATTGGCGGCCTCACCATCGGTGATAAGCAAGCCGATATAGATCTCTTTCGCCGCTGGTCGCCAGAGACAATGGCCTTCTGTAGCCAGGACATCTATGAACCGCTGTTCGCCGATGCCACCCATTCGTATGCGACAATCGAATTGCGTCTCGGCGCAGAAGCGACGGGCATTAGCCAGACTCCGGAGGGAGTGAACGTCGAGTACACCTCGCCCCAACATGGTAAGCGAACGGTGTTCGCGCAATACGCTATAGGAGCGGATGGAATCAGAAGTCCTACTCGACTCCGATTGGGCATTAGCGAGGATGCGCTGCCTTCCTTTGGCAATTCCGTGAACGTTGTTTTTGAGGCGGATATGGAGTCGCTGCGCGCGGGTCGAGAGTACGGTCTATTTTGGATTGTCAACGCCGACATTCAAGGCGCCTTCGCTTGGAGACGTAGAGGCAATCTCTGGTCCTTCAACTTCGAAGCCGGTCCGGGAGAAGACCCCGCCATCTACACGTCTGATCGATGTGCGGACATCATCCGCCTTGCGGCAGGTGTACCGGACCTATCTCTCCGTGTGATCAGCATCTTGCACTGGCGGCATGATCAATCGGTAACAGACCGATGGCGCGCTGGCCGCGTATTTCTGGCCGGGGATGCCGCGCATCGCTTTCCGCCGCACGGCGGTTTCGGCATGAATAGCGGCGTACAGGATAGCCACAATCTTGCGTGGAAACTGGTCGCGCGACTTCGTTGGCAAGCAGGTGAGGGTTTGTTAGATAGTTATGAGAAGGAGCGCAAGCCCGTCGCCCAGCGCAATGGCGAGCAATGCGTTCTGAACACGAAGCGAATGGAAGAAACGGGCTGGCTGCTCAAGAACCCACAGGCGTTGGCCTCCATAGAAACGCCTGAGGGCGAGCCACTGAGGCAGAGAATCCGCGGAGCGATCCCTAAGCAGCGCGAACAGCTTTTCTCGCAAGGGCAACAATTTGGTCAATTGTATAGTTCGGAAGCAGTCATCGATGACGGCACGCCGGTCGTTGAGTCCTCGGTCTCAGAGTATCGACCCACCGGCCGGCCCGGCGCGCGCGCGCCGCACCACTGGCTGCTCGATATGCAGGGAAAGGAATTTTCGACTATTGATCTTTACGACGGCGGCTTTGTTCTGCTTGCCGCGCGAGACGGTGAGGCGTGGGTTTCAGCCGCGTCCCAAATCGCCGACACCACTCGCATTCGCCTCAGCGGGTTTCTAATCGGTAGTGCGCATTGCCGCGAGGTACCCGGAGGCACACCTTGGAATGACGTTGTCGGAATAAGTGCGAGTGGCGCGGTGTTGATAAGACCCGACGGCTATGTCGGTGCGCGTTGGACATCTTTACCGAAAGACCCAAGGCAGGTTCTCGAAGCGGCACTCGTCCGCATACTCGATCTACCTGCCTCGCACTCTACTTGAGTCTGATGTGGGGTTTGATCGGGCATTTTTTACAGAGTCACATTCGCAGCGGCGGTGTAGCCGCAGAGAACAATGGCCACGTGAGTGATGTACCGCCTCGATTCCAGAATAAAGTTGTGCAGCAATTGAGATTTTCGGCTTCGTCCCTGTTCGGGTGTTCTTAGTGGCGTGCCGCGCTAGCTACCCAGCAGACTTGATTCGATCAGAGCCGCGGTAGAGATTCAACTTTTGGCAACAAGGAGTTCGTGTAGATTCGTGCCAAGATCCGCCAGCTCTGGTTCTGACACCTTCGTTCCGAACTGGATCATTTGCCGGGCGATTCGAACATCCTGCGGACGGTTGACGGCAAGCGCCGCGATCACGCGATTGTCACGCAAAAAAAACGCGGAAAAGTTTCGTTCGCTCGGGTCGCCGCGCACCACCAGGTGCTCGCCCGGGTCGGGAAACCCGACGAGCTGGAGATTGTGCTCGTACTGGTCGGACCACACCCAGGGAACCTCATGAAAGGGTTTGGCTTGGCCGAGCATATTGCGTGCTGCCGCAGCGCCCTGGTGCTGAGCATTTTGCCAGTGCTCGATCCGGATGTGGCGACCTAGGAAGCGATTGGGATGGTAGGCGATGTCGCCCGCGGCGAAGATGTCAGCAACCCCGGTTTGGCATAGCTCGTCCACCTCGATTCCATTGCCAACAGGAATGCCGGACCGCCGGGCGAGGCCCGTGTCGGGGATCTGCCCGATTCCAATCACCACCACTGCGGCGTCGTGCGTCTGGCCGTCACTCGCCACGACCCTTTTGAGACGCCCGTTGCCCTCGATGCGCTCAACGCCCACGCCCGTTCGCAGATTGACGCCGCGTTCGCGGTGCAGGTCGGCGTAGATTTGGCCAATCCTCGGGCCGAGGGCACGTCCCAGTGGGATCGGCGAGATCTCCAGCACGGTCACCTCGCAGCCGAGCTTGAGGACGCTCGCGGCGACCTCCGCACCGATGAAGCCGGCACCGATCACGACAACCGGAGCGCCGGGCACGAGGTGCTCGAGGAGCGCCACGGAGTCCTCGAGTTTGGTCAGGAAGAACACTCCGGGAAGATCCGCTCCGGGGATGTCCAAAGTTCGAGGCGTCCCGCCAGTCGCGATCAGCAGCTTGTCGTAGGGAAGGTGCTCGCCGTTCGCCATCTCGACATCGCGCGCGCCGGGATCGACGGAGACCGCTCGAACGCCGAGTCGAAGCTCGATTTCCTTGCTTGCATACCATTCAGGCGGGCGCAACCAAGTTTGCTCCGGAGGCTTCTCGCCACGGAGCACATCCTTCGACAAAGGTGGGCGTGAATAGGGTGGATGGCACTCATCGCCCACGATGATCACGCGCCCATCGAAGCCTTCCGCGCGCAATGTCGCGGCAGCTGTCGCGCTCGCAAGCCCGCCCCCCAACAGCATGAAAATAGCCTTTCGCAAGCGCGTCTCCTCTCGGGCTTTAATTGTCGCATCAGGCCCTCGCTATCCGAAGCCGGCTGCTTCGACTTGGGCGACCGTCCGCTGATCAGGCGGCAGCATGCGGCCAGCATGTCGTTCGCGATCATAGAAATTCTCCCGTTGCGTGACGGGAAATATTTCGAGCACTTTGCGGTCTCTGGTGTTCCCGCCGAGTGGTGGGCGTCTGCGGACGAATTCTGGACACCCAGATATTCGGCGGAGTTGGAAGCGATTTCAGCTACCACCTTCGATAGGATTCAGACGCCCGCTTAATGTGTAGTGCACCCTCTGGTCGGCAATTCTCCATCCCTCCGGCTGCATGGCGACCACGTAGCGCCAGTTGCCAATCATAACCATGACCCCTTTGTCCGCCTCCGCGGCCGGCACGGCAAAGGTCAAGGCGCACGAATCAGCCTGCACGCGACCATCTTCAAGCGACGTTAGTATCAGGTTGCTCCATAGATGCTGCGTGCGTACTTCTGCCGCACGTTCGTGATCGGAAAAAAAATTATGGATTTCCGATCTGCCGTTGAGATCCAAATGCGGGGTAACGATATGAGCGTCCTCAGTGAAAAGCTCAGCCATGGTGTCGCCTTCGTCGCGGTCTCGGCGACCGATCACCTCGCTCAACAACCATTCGATCTCGGCCCGATCTTTCAGACCGATCCTTATGTTAGTCATGCGCTATTACCTGGGTCCGTTCTCCGCGTTGCTGGCCGGCCTTGTAGTCCTTCAATCGGCGGGCCGGGCTTCGCCCACATAGATCGCCTTTTCCGGGCAGACCGCAGCCCCTTCCCGCGCCTTCGCCTCCAGACCCGGAGGTACGATGCTGCTCTCGACATACGCGAACCCCTGCTGGTCGAGCTTATAGAGCTCCGGGCAGACCTCGGCGCAGGTGGTATAACCGCAGCATTTGGAGGCATCCACTTTCACATAGAGCGGCGTAGCCTGATCGTTCATCGCTCGCTCACATAAATACGTTGATGTAGACCGCGCCCAAGGCGGCCTGATCGAGGAGGACCAGGCGGCGGGCGAGCTTCAACGCGCCATTGGATCCGCGCCGAATGCTGTCTTCGCGCTTTGCCGTCAGCATGTCGTAGCCAGGGGCCTCGAAGCGATGGCGGAGCAGCAGCAGGTAGGTCGTCGCTGCGTATTCGCCGAGAGTGTCTGTTTCGTGAACAACCAAATTTGTCACCATACGCCTAATCCGGGGCGCCGGATCACGGTCCCAGGCGGACGGTACATCACGCGTGCGTTGCACGCGCATCGCTAGGCTCTGGCGGTTGTCCAGCCAATGGTTGCTTCGCTCATCAAAGCCCGCGCCATCGCGCCGATAGAGAGAGTTGCGGAGCGGCATCCTGTAGATGATGTCGTCCGCGAGGCAGTCCAACCACTCCGCGTGACGATCATCGTCGAGCATAGCTGCCTCATCGATCAGGAAGTCAAGGATGGCGCCATAGATAGGGTCGGATGCCTTCACACGAGCCTCCGTTTTCGCCGGTTTTTCCAGGGTCGTCGTTGTCATCTTTCGCGCCTGTGCATTCAATTGTGCTTGCTCGCCGCCGTCCGCCGTGGCGGTACAACGCACTACGTTGAGTTTTTTCTGAAGGCGGTTGAACGATGCCTAATGAGGCTCATCGGTCATCAGCTGGAACCAGCGACGCCAGAAATGCCACTGGCCGTCATCCTTCAACGGCGCGGCGTATACCGTGCCTGGGCCGGGCCAATCCGTCCGCTTCAGACGCTCACCACGAGCAAAGTAGCGCAACGGCTGCTGCCGACTCGTGTGCCCCTTAGCGGCCCGCTGCTGCGACAGATTTGCCTCGAAGTCATCGAGCAAAATGATGCCTAGGGCAGTTTGTTGCCGCTCAAACTCGAACACCTCTTCGGGCGCGTCGCGGTCCACCAGGACTTGCGCGGAAAATGCGAAAGAGTCCGGCCCGGTGGGCGCGATTCGCGTGAGGGTCGAGGTGCTGTACGGCATACCGTTTGGCAGACTTTTGGTAATGGTGCCCCACACAACGCTCTGCGGAAATATCACCGTCGCAAAAACACGATTCTTGAACGCTAGGAAGTCTTCCGAGTTCACGTCGAAATTCTGGATGATCGGGAAACCTTCCGCGAAGGCTAACGTGCTGTTGCCTTGCGCATTGGTGGCCAAGACGGTGTTCATGCCGGTGAGCGTCATCTTGCTGCCGGGTGCCCCCGGAAGTTGGAAGATACCCATTTCGGTCACGCCGCGGTGTAGGGTCACCGGGTGGTAGTCGTCGCCCGAGGCCGTGTCCATGAAGGTTTTCCAATTCGCATTCACGTGATACCGAGTCGGCGAGCCGAGCGGGACTCGTTTGCAGTTGCCGGAACGCTCGAGGTACCAAGCAGCCGGGCCTAACCAGTCCTCCAGCGTGGCGCTCGACGTGTCGAAGGTGGCGTACACGATACCGTCCAACACTTGGACCCGCGCCTTCCGCAGGCCGTACTGGGATTTGTCCCAGTTACCGTACATTTCCTTGTCGAGCGGCGCACCCAGCAAATTGCCCGAAGTGTCGAACGCCCAGCCGTGATACGGACACTTAAACGAGTGAGTATTGCCATGGTCGGCCCGGCAGACTTCGAAGCCCCGGTGTGAACAGACATTGAGCAGGACCGCGATCTCGCCCTTCGGCGTGCGGGTAACGATAACCCGGTCCTCGCCCATGTTCCGCAGGACGTAGTCACCGCTGTTGGGAATTTCTGCCTCGTGGGTGACCGCGATCCATGCTCGACCGAAGATTTTCTCCATCTCGAGCCGGTGGATTTCCGGATCCGACAGGACTCGCATCGCCACTTCCCGGCGGTCCAGGTCAATCAGGTCACCGATACTCGTACCGTCGCGCAGAACTCGGGTCGTCCGACCGGCCAGAACGTCGCGCGCAATCTCGTTCATCTCCACTCCTCACAGTTTCGGTGGCACCAGAGCCCAGAACTTGCACATCCCGGGGTATCCAACGCCACCATCGCTTGGGTAGGTCAGATGACCGCAATCCTCGTTGACGCCCGGATTTGCGGTTGGGATAGCGTGATCCGGCGCCTTCGAGGCTCGATGCAAAACTTAAGGGGTGCTGGGCACCATGTCTAGGCGCCCTAATGGAAAACAGTTGTGTCGGAATCAGGTCGGCCCATGCCATTTAGCGCTAAAATTGATCTGGAACCGCGCCGCGGGGAGTCAAAGGAGAAACGGTATGTTCGAGTTCTACGACATGTATCTTTTTTCTAAGGTTGTTGAGCATAACGGAATTACTGGTGCCGCCAGGGCGCTGGGCGTGGCTCCTTCGCGGATCTCTCGACGGACCAGGGCACTCGAAACGAGTCTCAATGCCCAGCTCATTCAAAGATCGACGCGCCACTTCAAAGTTACCGACCTTGGAAAGAAGTTCAACGAGCATTGCGTGAAAATGATCGCCGAAGCGCAGTCAGCCTACGACAAGGTCGAAGAGGCGCAGGCGAAACCGTCAGGTCTCGTGAGAATTTACTGCCAGACCATGCTCGCGCAATTCGTCATCGGCCCGTTGATCCCCCTCTTCATGATCGAGAATCCGGGGGTCCGTATATCGATCGAGACAATCGAGAAAAGTGTCACGATTAGCGATAATTTCGACCTGATAATCCGTATATGCTTTATCCCTTGCGACGACTCCAGCATGGTAATTCGCCCGCTTGGAATTTTCCAATCGGCCTTGGTCGCCAGCCCCAGATTATTTGAAAATGTGGGTCGCCCAAATTCTCTAGAAGAATTGAAGCAATTGCCCACAATAGACTATTGCGTTACCGAGGGTCAGCACAGCTGGCCTCTGATCGGTCCGAACAATGAGGAGATAAAATTCCATCATGATCCGGCGCTCATCGTGGATGACTATGTCGTTATGCGACAGGCCGCCTTGCTAGGCACGGGCATCGCGCCGTTGCCGCTTGCGCTGTGCCTCGAAGATATTAGGTTAGGTACGCTCGAGGTCGTTCTCCCTCAATTCTCGGCGCCGGTCGCCGAACTACAGGCAGTGTTCCCATCGCGAAGGGGCCTACTTCCGACTGTCAGGTCGGTCATCGACTTTCTCGGCGCTCACTGCGTAGGAGATCTTGAGCATAACCAGATTGTCCAGCATTCGGGTCATGGGCGGCATGGCGCAACGCGGTTCTGGGCGAGCCGCCAGCCGATCAACGACATTGTCGGTCTACCGGATGCTCGTTCGCAGCGTTCCCAGACCTCAGGGCACTAAGAAGCGTCATAGGCACGATATCGCAGCCCGCCTGCACAGGGCCGGTCACGCTTCGCCGCGCTTGAAGATCAGGGTCAGCTGCCCTGAAAGTTGAGAAGCACTTCAAGCGCGCCCTTCAACGCAGAGGCGGGATCATTCGGAAGAGCGGTCCAACGCGCGGCGACGTAACCATCCGGTCGGATGAGCAGGGCACCTTCCGTGCTGACCCCGACCAAATCTTCCCATTGCGGACCGCCGGGCCGCAGATCGCAGCCCGGGCCGCCGATGTGAAAGGCCGAGAGCGGAACATCGATAGCCCTGGCCACTGAGGCGGCCACGCCAAGCCAGGGTTGTCCATCGCGCGCCGCAAACAAGACGAAGCCGCCATCGTAAAGATCGATCGTTGAACGACCGTCCGCAAGCCAGAAATGCGGTGCGCGCGCGCCGGGATGACCCGACGGGCGGTAGGTCGAGACCGTCGACTCCTCTATGGGCGTCCCGTCATCGATCAACGCACCCGAGCGATAGATCTGCCCGAATTGTTGGCCCTGCGATAGAATCTGCTCCCGCTGCGCGGGAAGCGAGGTGCGGATCTTCTCGCGCAGCGCCTCTCCCTCGGGCCTGTCGATCGTGGCAAGCGCGGCCGCGTCTTTCAGTGGTCCACCCACGGACGCCAAACGCCGCGTGTTCAACAGACACTGCTCGCCATTCTGCTCCGCGATCGGTTTGCGCTCCACCTGGTAGCTGTCGAGAAGCTTGTCTCCCGCCCCCCAACGCAGCCGCGCAATGAGCTTCCACACCAGATTGTGGCTGTCCTGCACGCCACTGTTCATTCCGAACCCGCCATGTGGAGGAAAACGGTGCGAAGCGTCCCCGGCCAGGAACACGCGGCCCGCACGCCACCGGTCGGTCACGGCCTGTTCCAGTTTCCAGTGCAGAGTGCTGACAATTCTGATAGGTACATCCGGCACGCCGATCGCGGCCCGGATGATCTCTATGCAATGTTCCGGCGTAAAGCTCGCAGGATCCCTACCAGCAGGAACTGTGAAATTGTACGACCAATAGGTGCCGCTCTTGCGCGAGCCGAACGCACCATGTGTCCTCGCATTCAAGATCCAGAAGAGGCCATAGTCGCGTCCCGCCCTATAGGGTTCGAGGTCGGCGTCAAAGACGACGTTGATCGAGTTGCCCAATGGTTCCACACCGGACTCACCGATACCCAACCGCCGGCGCACCGGACTGCGGACGCCGTCCGCTCCGATCACATAACGGGCTCGTGCGACCTTCTCCCCTTCCGCGTCCGAATATCCGATCGTCACCCAATCATCGTCTTGCGCGAGCGACGTCGCTTCGGAAGCCATGCGCAGCGAAACCGACGGGTATCGTCCCACCACCTCGCCCAGGATTGGCTCGTAGATATCCTGGGTGCAGGAGACCATGGTCTCAGGCGACCAGGTACGAAAACGATCCCGCTCCTCCTCCGTCGCTCCAATCGAGATGCTCCCAATCTCGATGCCGTTCAGACTGGTCATCCAGCCAAGCGTCAAAACGCCGTTGGAGGATCTGCCATTCTCCTGGATGAGATCGGAAATGCCGAGTTGCCGATATATCTCCATCGTGCGGGCGTGAATACCCCCCGACTTGGGATGGGTTGAGAATGTCGCGCGCCGTTCCAGCAGAAGTGTCTCGATACCTGCGCGCCCCAACTGGATCGCCGACACCAAACCCACGGGTCCGGCGCCCACAACAACTACCTCGAAGGATTCCTCACGCTTCTTTGTGGAAGTTTCAGCCGACATTCGCCAACTCTCGAATTTGCTCGGCTGCCTGCTGACGCGCATTGGCAGGCAGCATGAACCATAAGATCAAACACGATAGTCGGTTCCGTCGACGCCCGTCACCCAACAATAGTAAGAAACAGTTTTCCAAATTGTGCCCCCCCTTCCCGGGAACTGGTGCATTAGGGGGCGCTCGAAACGACATCCGGAGTCGCTTCACGGCGGTATCGGCACATTGAGATTCACCAATTGGCTTACTATGCGAGTGCTCGATCCCAGATTTGCTTTAGTGACCCGAAATTGTGATATCGGCCGCGCCCAAACGAGAATTGTCTCTTTCGTATCCGATGGGCAAGCTCGATACCGGCGGAGGTAATGGCCGCACTCCCAAAAGACTTGAAGCCTCCCACCATCGCGGCGCATCGGCGTTTGATTGCTCGATGATCCTGCTCAATAAGATTGTTGAGGTACTGATTACTTCTCACTTCAACATACTTCCACTTCGGATCCTCGCGGTGCGCGGTCGACAACGCCATCGTGATCCATTCGGTCTGCGATTCGTTGGATTTCCGCACATTGCAGGCCGTCACGCTTCACATTTTTACCCCACCAGCCCCTGGGTCTTGCATCACGCAAAATCAGCACGTGCGGTAGTTCACACGGACGTACGGCATCAGAACAGAAGCGTGACACGGTTAACGGGAACCCGCCCAGCGGTGGCGACAAGTCAATATACGCCGTTCTCAGAAAGCCTCATCTTGCGACAAGTGAGAATAGCGAGGTTCGTCGATGACGGTCCGCGAGGTCGATTACCACTACGTGAGAACGAATGTCGCGCGGGGCGAACCGCGCAGGTACCCGTCGCTGGAGAGTGCGTTGGCCGCTATGGAAGGTCTGCTTCGGCTTCAGCGCGAGCGGGGATTCGATACAGTGAGAGACGCCGCAGGCAAGCATACGAGTCGACACCAAGACGGCAGAAGCGTCCAGTTTTGGGCTGAGAACGAGCGCGGCGTCATAGTAAGCTGAGTCGCATAGCGATAACGGCCGCTTATCGTGCGCAACGAGTTGTCAACGGCAGCGGCACAGAGCAACCGTGAGCTTCGGGTTATGAGATAACGGTCAGAGTGAAAAGAGACATTTTGGAGAGTTCTTTTATTTTGTAACTTCTTGATTGCCAACAACGTCGCTCGCGGGATGTCCGTTGCAAATTGACCCCAAAAGCACAACAAAGCACCACTAACTCCCGCAAAACTCCCACAATCTCCTGGTGCCCCATTTCGACCTACCGGAGCGTTTTTTGAAAAAACGATCTTCTGGTTTTTGCCAGGCACACACCAGGAGGTCGGACCAAACCTTCAACGTGAATCTGATCGTGTGGGCGGCCCCACATAGTCATCGAACTTTCCATGTGAAGCCGAGAACACCAGATTGATCTCGCCGGTGTCTCCGTTTCGATTCTTGGCTACGATGACATCCGCCAGACCGCGGCGAAGCGTGAAGGGGTCATACATTTCTTCGCGAACAATGAATAGGATGATAGCGGCGTAGTCATCGACGTTGTAGCTTTTCGGCAAATCGCCAAGAATGGGGCGCTTTTCCACACGCCGGTCAACGCTGCCGCTCACCTGAGAGGTCAGAATGATCGGTACACTTAGTTGCCGTGCGATACCCTTGAGGTCCCGGACTATGGTCGATGGCACTTCCGCTCGATCGCCCCGCACCGTTGGACGCAACATCTGCAAGGAATCAATCACGACTAAGCCAAGGCCTTTGGCTTTTTTGAGCTTCGCCGCCCGGACCAGAATGGCGTCCGGATCAATGCTGGCCACCTCGTCGATATAAATTGGCGCATTGCGAAGCAGGCTGACCGCAGCGTCGAGCCTTGGCCATACGTCTTCGTGAACATAGCCAGAGCGAAGGTGGCTCGTATTTTGGCGGCCCATGAGCGATAGCAGCCGATTTCTGATCGCGTCAGCTGAGTTTTCAAGGCTGAAGATTGCCACCGGAACGGAGCGCTCCTTGGCAAAGGCGACATTCAAGGCAAAGTTCAGGGCCAACGAGCTTTTCCCCATGCCGGGCCTTCCCGCAATTACCAGCAACTCCGAGGGTGCAAGTCCTGAGAA
>Ga0210387_10002425_pt1 | contig 14249 bp, 9 predicted proteins | sample IncBWC7OmetaG_FD_160108 | JGI IMG/M metagenome (GOLD analysis project Ga0210387, IMG submission 160108) | Forest soil microbial communities from Barre Woods Harvard Forest LTER site, Petersham, Massachusetts, United States - Inc-BW-C-7-O ...
TCGACGCGCTACGACGTCGATGTGCGCCTGAAGGGCTTGGTCGTGCCCGACGAAAACACGGGCCGTCTGACCGCGACGTTCTCCGAAAACCCCGAACAGCCGTTCAGCAACGTGAAGCTGACGTTCAACGGCGGGCCGCTGGCGCCGCTGGCCAACCCGCTCGCATGCGGCACGGCCGCGACCGCAACGAGCTTCTCTCCGTTCACCGGCACGGCCGCGGTTTCGCCGCCTGTGTCGCCGTTCACCGTGGACAGCAACGGCAAAGGCGGCGTGTGCGCGTCGCCGCTGCCGTTTGCGCTGACTCAGGAAACCAAAAACCAGCCTCCCGGCAACGCCGGCGCAAAGACCTCGTACACGCTGAACCTCGAGCGGGGCGAAGGCCAGCAATACCTGGCGCAGATCAAGACGGTCCTGCCGGCCGGCCTCGTCGGGCTGATCCCGTCGGTGCCACTGTGCGGCGAACCGCAGGCGAGCAAAGGCGAATGCTCGCCCGCCAGCCAGATCGGCGTGGTCGGTGTGACGGCCGGCTCGGGTCCGACCCCGTTTGGGTTCTCCGGACAGGTCTACCTGACCGGTCCCTACGGCGGCGCACCGTTCGGTCTCACGATCGAGACATCCGCCGTCGCCGGGCCGTTCGACCTCGGCAGCGGCCCGTGTGACTGCGTGCTCAGCCGCGGGACGATCAATGTCGATCCCTACACCGCGCGGGTGACCGCGACGACGAATCTGCCGACGATCGTCAAAGGCGTGCCGCTGCGGTTGCGGAAAGTGACTGTCAACATGAACCGGCAGGGCTTCCTGGTCAACCCGACCAACTGTGGCGTGCTGGCGACCGAAACGACCCTGACCTCGACGTTCGGGGCCGAACAGAAACTGTCCAGCCCGTTCCAGGTGGGCAACTGCAAAGCGCTCGCGTTCAAGCCCAAGTTCGGGTCGACGACCGGCGCGAAGACCTCCAAAGCCAACGGCGCGAGCCTCGAAACGACGCTCAACATGCCCGCCGGTGGCGCGAACGTGAAATCGGTGCTCGTGCAGTTGCCCAAGCAGCTGCCCTCGCGCCTGACGACGCTGCAGAAAGCGTGCCCGGAAAAGACGTTTGCGAACAACTACAACGAATGCCCGTCCGGCTCGTTCGTCGGCGGCGCCAGGGCGAACACGCCGACGCTGCCCGGGAAACTGAGCGGCCCGGCGATCCTGGTCTCGCATGGCGGGCAGGCGTTCCCCGATCTCGACCTCGTGATGAGCGCCAACGGCGTACGCGTGATCCTGGTCGGCAACACGAACATCAAAAACGGGATCACCACGACCAACTTCGCGGCGCCCCCGGATGTGCCCGTGTCGAGCATCACCGTCAACTTGCCGGTCGGGGCACACTCTGCCCTGACGGCCAACGGCAACCTGTGTGCCAACAAGCTCGTGATGCCGACGACGATAGTCGGGCAGAACGGCACCACGTTCAAGCAGAACACGACGATCAAGGTCAACAACTGCCCCGTGCGCATCGCCGGGAGCAAGGTCATCGGCAACACCGCTTACCTGTCCGTGCAGACGTACTCGCCCGGACGGATCAGCGGCAAAGGCAATGACCTGGCGACCGTGTTCCGGACGCTCAAGAACCCGCAGAAATCGGCCTCGCTGCAGGTGTCGCTCTCGCGGGCGGGCCGTAATCGTGGCCGTCCGTTCAGCACCAAGGTGCGCGTCGGGTTCGTGCCCAAGAAGAAGGGCGCCCCGTCCTCGGTCGCATATGTGACCGTCAGGTTCGGGTAGCGAGGGAACGCCGGTCAGACACTCCAGTCATGACCGCCGGGGGCCGCAATTCGCGGCTCCCGGCGTCGTTGCGCAGGTGATGACTAGAAGCAGCGCGAGGTGGGTATACGACCTCTACTTCTACTGGGTGAATCGGGGAGGTAGAGATGCTGAGGCGTGCTCATATCGCACTGCTGACGGCGCTTGCGAGCGCCGGCCTGTCCGCGGCTGCGCTTGCGCCCGCCGCACAGGCTGCATTTGGCCCTGAAGTCTTCGAAGACGGGACGTGCGTCAACAAAACGTGCACGTACGCGAGCGTGGAAGCGAACCCCGAAGAAGCGTTCACCCAGGCGGCCGGGCACCCCCCGTGGGGCGGCACGAAGTTCATCATGAAACACAGCGGCAGTAACGTCGAAGGCTCCTCGGTCAAGCGAATCCGCGTCGACGTGCCGCCCGGGCTCGCCGCGAATCCACAGGCGCCGATGCCGAAGTGCCCGGTCAAAACGTTCGAACACAAACCGTCGGAATGTCCTTCTCAGAGCGTCGTTGGCACGGCAGAAATGGAAGCGGTGGCCGAACCGCTGGACCTCGCTCCGCTGACGCTGCCCTCGTTGGAAGGCACCGTCTACAACCTCGAATCGCCACCCGGATTGCCGCTCGACTTCGGTATCGCCGTCGAACCGCTGGGTGAACTGCTCACCCCGATTCACCTGTTTCTCGAAGGGCACGTCGATTGGAGCGGCGACTATCACGAGTACTTCGAAATCAATAACGTTCCCGACGAAGCCGAAGTAAAAGTCCTGATCGGCGTCAAATCGCCGTTGAAGGTGTTGATGTCGAAGCTGAACTTTAACGGTCGCGCGGGCGGCGACTTCCTCACCCTGCCGAGCGCGTGCTCCAGCACGACGACCTCGCACCTTGAACTGGAATCGTGGAGCGGTGAGATCGCACGCACCGAAACACACACCCCGGTAGGCGTGGAAGGCTGTGACCAGGTTCCGTTCAAGCCGACCGTCACAGTCACCCCCGAAAACTCCAACTCCGATCAACCTGACGGCGCCACGGCGGAAGTGAAGGCGCCGCAGAAAGCCGGTCCGGAAGAAATCAACACGGCGGACATCAGGGACGTTCATGTGACGCTGCCCGAAGGGATGACGCTGAACCCCTCGGCGGCGCATGGGCTGGCGGCTTGCACGGCTGCTCAGATCGGCATCGGCACGACCCGCCCGGTCATGTGTCCGGCGGCGTCCAAGGTCGGGACGGTCGCGATCGAAACCGTCCTGCCTCCGGGGTCGCTCGCGGGCAACGTCTACCTGGGCAGCCCGAGCGGCGGACCGATCACAGAGCCCCCCTACACGATCTACCTCGACGCCGAGAGCGCGCTCGGCGTGTCCGTCAGGCTCCAGGGCACGGTCACGCCGGATGCGAGTACCGGCAGGCTGCGGGCCACGTTTGCGAACAACCCGCAGCTCACTTTCAGCGAGATCGTCCTCAAGTTCAAGGGTGGTCCCCAGGCGCCCGTGGCGAACCCGCTGGTCTGCGGGACGACTTCGATCGAAGCTCTGTTCACGCCCTACACTGCAGGCGCTCCGGCGCTGAGCTCGACGCCGTTCACGACGACGGGGTGCCCGTCGCCGCTGCCGTTCTCGCTGAAGCAGAGCACGCAGAGCTCGAGCGCCGACGCCGGCGCCTACACCTCCTACACGTTCAACCTGAGCCGGGAAGACGGCCGGCAATACCTGTCGCGGCTGACGACCACGCTGCCGGCGGGCCTCGTCGGCGCGATCCCGTCGGTGCCGCTGTGCGGAGAACCGCAGGCGCAGGCGGGAACGTGCGGGGCGGCGAGTGAAATCGGCAAGGCGACGGCCGGCGTCGGCGCCGGCTCCGAACCGTACTCGTTCACCGGGCCGGTCTATCTGACCGGCCCCTATGGCGGCGCGCCCTACGGGCTGTCGATCCCCGTGCCGGCGGCGGCCGGACCGTTCGACCTCGGCAGCGGTCCCTGCGACTGCGTGGTCACGCGTGTGGGGATCGGCGTCGATCCCCACACCGCCCGCGTGATCGCCACGAGCTCGCTGCCGACGATAGTCAAGGGCGTGCCGTTGCGGCTGAAGAGCCTCAGCGTCGCCGTGACACGGCCCAACTTCCTGTTCAACCCGACCAGCTGCGCGGCGCTTACGACCGACTCGGCGCTGACCTCGACGTTCGACGCCGGCCAGAACGTGTCGAGCCCATTCCAGGCGGCCAACTGCGCGGGGCTTGCTTTCAAGCCGTCCTTCAAGGCATCGACTGCCGCGAAAACCACGAAACCCAATGGAGCAAGCCTGCAGGTCAATCTGACCCAACCCGCTCATCAGGCGAACATCAAGTCGGTGCTCGCACAGCTGCCAGTGCAGCTCCCGGCGCGACTGACCACGTTGCAGCAGGCCTGCCCGGAAGTCACGTTCGCGCAGAACCCCCGTATCTGCCCGGTCGGCTCGCTGGTCGGGGGGGCGACCGTGACCACGCCGGTGCTGCCGGGCAAGCTGAGCGGACCGGCCTATCTGGTCTCTCACGGTGGTCTTGCGTTTCCCGACCTCGACGTGATTCTCGAAGGCGACGGCGTGCGCGTGATCCTTACTGGAAACACGAACATCAAAAAAGGGATCACCAGCTCCACGTTCGCGGCGATACCCGACGTTCCCGTCTCGAGCTTCGCGTTGAACCTGCCGATCGGCCCGCATTCCGCACTTGCGGCGAACGGCTCCCTGTGCTCGCACAGGCTCGCGATGCCGACCACGATCACGGCCCAGAACGGCAAGCAGGTCAAACAGAACACGACGATCTCGGTGATTGGCTGCCCGGTGCGGATCGTCCGCCACAAGGTCGTCGGCAACGCCGCCTTCGTGACCGTCCAGACCTATGCGCCGGGGCGGCTCAGCGGCAGTGGCAACCACCTTGCGAGCGTCTCTCGCAGCCTCAAGAAAGCGCAGAAGGCGGTGACGCTGAAGATTCCCCTTGCTCGCGCTGCCCGGCGCCACAGGCGGCCGCTGAAGGTGCGCGTTCGCGTCGGGTTCGCCCCAAAGAGCAAGGGCGAACCGCGGTCCGTCGCATACGTGACGGTTAGGTTCAAGTAAGAGCTCATGCCCTGAAAAGCGCTACATTTCCTGCGTGGGCGGTACGGGTACGGATACCTTCGAGCAGCCTGCGCGACCGGACGCGGCGCGCACCGATCCGATGCTCGCGGGCGTGCGGCGCCTGACGCTGCTCGCCGACGGGGCGGGCGATGGCGAGGAGATCTTCAGAGGGCTTGCTCGGGAGCTGCTGCTGGCGCCGGGGGCCGAGGAGGTGCATGTGCATCACCTCCTCAAACCGCCGGTCGAGGAGGAGCCGGTGGTCGTGTACCTGTACGGGGGCGAGGGGCGTCTCAGCTACTTGGCGCCACGCTCCGAGCGCCCGGCGGGAGTCAGTTGGGTTGCGAACACCGCGCGCAGCTTCCTCGCCGCCGACGCCCGTGAGCTGCAGGCATCGCTGCCGCGACTGGTGGCTACCGGCAAGGCCAGCTCCGCGCTGCTGCTGCCGGTCGCGGTTCATGGCGAGGTCGAGGCGGTGGTGGTGCTCGTGCGTCGCGAGCTCGCCGGGGCGCATGACGAGCGCTCGATCGAGCTCGCCACGACGCTCGCCGACCAGGCGGCCACGGCGCTCGCGCTCGTGCGGGCCCGCGCCGAGGCCGGCACGGACGCCGTCACGGGCTGCATGAACCATCGCGGTATGCGCCGGCGCCTGCACGAGGAGATCGGCCGCGCGATGCGCACCGGAAGCCCGCTGTCCTGCATGCTGATTGACCTCGACAACTTCAAGCTCGTCAACGACCAGCACGGTCACCAGGCCGGAGATACGGTCCTGCGCGAGGTGGGCCAGGCGCTCGTCGGCGAGTTTCGCGCCTTCGATCGCGTCGCCCGCTACGGAGGCGACGAGTTCGTCGTGATCCTCCCCAACGCCGAGCTCGCCGCCGCCGCCGCCGCCGCCTCGCGGGCGCTGGCACGCTTGCAGGAGCTGCCCTCGCACGCGATCGACCCGAGCGTGGCCGCGTCGATCGGGGTGGCGCAGTGGAGCTCGCCGATGGGCGTCGACGCGCTGCTGGAGGCCTGTGACGCCGCGCTGCTGCGCTCCAAGCGCCAGGGCAAGGGGCGTGTCACGCGCGCGAGCGCACCGGGACCTTGATCCAGCCAGAAATTTTGCCCGCACTGATCCACCGCGCGGCCGGCTGCGAATAGAGATAAGTGAACATACCCGGGCAGGCTTGTACCGGGCACTGGAGAGGCATAGTCGGCTACGGCAATGGACAGGGACGTATGCCGATCGTGTTTAACACCAGCGGAGCGGGGGCTCCGAGTTAGATGTAAAACGATCTTGGCGGCGTCGCCGGTAATGACGCTGCTCACCTCGTAGCGGATCCGCTGCGCAATTCCCTCCCCAGGGGAATGAGGGCGACGACCCTGGAACGAATCCGGGGTCGTCGCTGTGCGTGGGGTAGCTGTGCGCGTGGGGGTAGCTGTGCGTTGGGGTGCGCTGGCCGCGGAGGCGCTGTGCGTGGGAATCTTGTGCGTGGAATCCCTGTGCGGCGGTCAACCGATGGCGACGCGCGACTTGGCCGCGTCGATCACCACGGTGAAGCCGTTGCCGACCTTGTCGTCGGGATCTTGGTGGTCGGCGACATGCAGGCCGGTCGCGTTGCACAGCTCGATGAAGCTCTCACATGTCCAAACGCTCCAGTGCCGGTCCACATCCGAGGTGAAGCCGTCGCGGTGGCGCTCGACCAGCTCGGACACCGTTGTCAGCGGATTTTCGATGTCGAACGTGCGGTTGCGGTGCGGAGCTATCACGACCACGTAGCGCCGCGCGACGCGCACCCACTCGAACAGCGCCCTGATCGGATCGGGAAAATGCTCGATCACATGTGAGGAGAACACGAAATCGTAAGCGTCGTCGTCAAAGGGAAGCGCGTCCCCGGGGGCCACCACGTCCACTTTCACCGCGTGCAGGACCAGCCGGCGCTCCTCGCGCTTGTACACAGTGTCACTGCCCCCGAAGCGATCCACGTTGATCGCGTCGAGGTAGAAGCGATTGTGACTGCTCGCGCCGATCTCGATTCCGTTCATACCGGTCAGATAACCGGATACGAACGCCGAACGTTGACGGCGGAGCAGGCGCCAGGACACCGTGGCGCGCAGCATGCCGGCGAGGATCGCGTCCTTGACACGCCGCGGCAGCAGGTCCGCCGCGCGAGCTTTAATCGTGTTCATCGACCGGCATCATAGACGCGACAATTTCTCGTGTGGCACACGTGGGCAGGGAATTGCCCCTCGGCCAGGATCGTGGGGAGAAGCTGCTGGAAGCCGTCGGCTCGAGGAGATCTCGGGGACTTGACCGGGCTCCCGGGGAAGCTTGACCGGGGCGCCGGCGAGGAGTGCGTGACTCTGCGAGACTGCGGGTAGAGACCCTGTAGAGAGCGACCCGGGAGACACATGTCGGACAACAGCTTCGGTGCGCGCGACACCCTCGAAGTCGCTGGCCACGCCTATGAGATCTATCGCCTGGACGTCCTGCAGCAGCGCTTCGACGTCGCGCGGCTGCCGTTCTCGTTGAAGATCCTCCTGGAGAACCTGCTGCGCACGGAGGGCAACGGCTCGGTGACGGGGGGCGATGTCGAGGCGCTGGCCTCCTGGGACGCGAAGGCGCAGCCGAGCAAGGAGATCGCGTTCACGCCCGCGCGCGTGCTGATGCAGGACTTCACCGGTGTTCCCGCGGTCGTCGATCTCGCGGCGATGCGCGATGCGATCGCGCGGATGGGCGGGGACGCGGCGAAGATCAACCCGCTCGTGCCGGCGGAGCTCGTGATCGATCACTCGGTGCAGGTCGACGCGTTCGGCACCCGCGACGCCTTCCGTGTCAACGCCGAGCGCGAGTTCGAGCGCAATCAGGAGCGCTACTCGTTCCTGCGCTGGGGGCAGGGGGCGTTCGACGACTTCGCCGTCGTGCCGCCCGATACGGGCATCGTCCACCAGGTCAACCTCGAGTATCTCGCCCGCGTTGTGTTTCCCAACGAGAAGACAGGGCAGGCCTACCCCGACACGCTCGTGGGTACCGATTCGCACACGACGATGGTCAACGGGCTGGGCGTGCTCGGCTGGGGCGTGGGCGGAATCGAGGCCGAGGCGGCGATGCTCGGCCAGCCGATGTCGATGCTGATCCCGCAGGTGCTCGGCTTTCGCCTGCACGGCGAGCTGCCCGAGGGCGCCACCGCCACCGATCTCGTGCTGACGGTAACCGAGATGCTGCGCGAGCGCGGCGTGGTGGGCAAGTTCGTCGAGTTCTACGGCGCCGGCCTCGCCGGCCTGCCGCTGGCCGACCGTGCGACGATCGGCAACATGTCGCCCGAGTTCGGCTCGACCTGCGCGATCTTCCCGATCGACGCTGAGACGCTCACCTATCTCGAGCTTTCCGGGCGCCCGCCTGAGCAGATCGCGCTCGTCGAGGCCTACGCCAAGGAGCAGGGGCTGTGGCATGACGAGCACTCGGAGAAGCCGACGTTCTCCGATGAGATCGAGCTCGACCTGGCGAGCGTCGAGCCGAGCCTCGCGGGGCCCAAGCGTCCGCAGGATCGCGTCGCCTTGAGCGAATCGCAAGTGGTCTTCCTGCAGGCGCTGCGCGACTACATCCCAAGCGACGGCGACCAGGCCGACGCCCAGGACGAGGCCGTCGCCGAGTCCTACCCGGCGTCCGATCCGCCGGCGAACGAGCCGGGTCACGCGCCCGCGGCGCTCGGCGTCTCCCAGCCGCAGCTGCCGCAGGGCGGCATCGCGACGGCGCTGCCGCACAACGGCACGGCGCGGAGCGTGACGGTCGAGGGCGAGACGTTCGAGCTCGATCACGGGCACGTGGTGATCGCGGCGATCACGAGCTGCACGAACACCTCCAACCCGTCGGTGATGGTCGGCGCGGGCATCCTCGCCCGCAACGCGCTCGCGCGGGGCCTGCAGAGCAAGCCCTGGGTCAAGACCTCGCTCGCGCCCGGCTCGAAGGTCGTCACCGAATACCTCGACCGCGCCGGGCTCACCGAGCCCCTGGAGCAGCTCGGCTTCAACCTCGTCGGCTACGGCTGCACCACCTGCATCGGCAACTCAGGCCCGCTCGCGCCGGAGATATCCCAGACGGTTTCAGACGCCGATCTAGCGGTCGTATCGGTGCTTTCGGGCAACCGCAACTTCGAGGGGCGGATCAACCCGGACGTGAAGATGAACTATCTCGCCTCGCCGCCGCTGTGCGTCGCCTACGCGCTCATCGGCACGATGGACGTCGACCTGCTGCACGATCCGCTCGGCCGCGACGAGCACGGCCAGGACGTCTACCTGCGCGACATCTGGCCCTCCGAGCAGGAGATCGCGAGGACGGTAGGCGAGGCGGTGCAGGCCGACATGTTCCGCAAGAGCTACGGCGAGGTGTTCGCCGGCGACGAGCGCTGGAACGGCCTCGACGTGCCCGAGGGCGAGCGCTTCGCGTGGGACGCGGACTCGACCTACGTGCGCCTGCCGCCGTATTTCGACGGCATGCCCACCGAGCCGGAGGCGATCGGCGAGCTGGCCGGCGCGCGCGTGCTCGCGAAGCTCGGCGACAGCGTCACGACTGATCACATCTCACCGGCCGGCGCGATCAAGCGCGACGGCCCGGCCGGCGCATATCTGCAGGAGCAGGGCGTCGCGCCGCGCGACTTCAACTCCTACGGCTCGCGGCGGGGCAACCACGAGGTGATGATGCGCGGCACGTTCGCGAACATCCGCCTACGCAACCAGCTCGGGGGTGGGCGGGGTCCCCTTCCCGAGGGCGGCGTCACGCGCCATCTCCCGGACGGCGAAGAGACCTCGATCTACGAGGCGGCGATGCGCTACGCCGGCGAAGACGTGCCGCTGCTCGTGCTCGCCGGCAAGGAGTACGGCTCGGGCTCCTCGCGCGACTGGGCCGCGAAGGGCACGCGCCTGCTCGGCGTGCGCGCCGTGATCGCGCAGAGCTACGAGCGGATTCACCGCTCGAACCTCGTCGGCATGGGCGTCTTGCCGCTGCAGTTCCCCGACGGTGAGAGCGCGCAGTCGCTGGGGCTGAGCGGCGAGGAGGTCTTCGCGATCGACGGCATCGCCGACGCCGTCGCCGCGGTACGGGACGGCAAGGGCGCCCAGAGCGTCGCCGTCAGCGCCGAGCGCGACGGTGGCGAGACGGTCGAGTTCGACGCGCGCGTGCGGATCGACACGCCGCGCGAGAGCGAGTACTTCCACCACGGCGGCATCCTGCAGTTCGTTCTGCGACAGTTGCTCGCCGCATGACCGACGCCGGGCAGACCGACACCAACGAAGCCGCTCCCCGGCTGCTGCTGGATCTTCTGCGCGCGCACGGTCCCTCGGGCTATGAGACCGACCCCGCTACGGTCTGGCGCAGCGCCGCGAGCGCCTTCGCGGAGGTGAGCACCGACGTGCTCGGCACGCCGCTCGCGCGGGTGTCCGCCAAGCACGGCGCCTCCGAGTCGCCGCGACGGCTGCTCGTGATGGGCCACATCGACGAGATCGGCCTGATCGTCACGCACATCGACGACGAGGGCTACCTGTGGTTCGCCCCGGTCGGCGGCTGGGACGCGCAGATCCTGGTCGGTCAGCGCGTGGCTTTGGCTACGCGCGAGGGCGTGGTCCGGGGCGTCGTCGGGAAGAAGCCGATCCATCTGCTGCGCGAGGAGGACCGCAAGAAGGTCGCGGAGATCCGCGAGCTGCACATCGACATCGGCGCCGCCGACGGTGAGCGGGCGCGTGAGCACGTGCGCATCGGCGACGTCGCCGTGATCGACGCCGACCCGGTCGAGCTGCTGGGCGGGCGGCTGGTCTCGCGCGCGCTGGACAATCGCATCGGCTCGTTCGTGGCGCTGCAGGCGGCGCGGCTCGTGTCCGAGGCCGGCGGCGCCTCGTGGGAGCTCGACGCGGTCGCGGTCGCACAGGAGGAGATCACGTTCGGCGGCTCGCGCACGTCCACCTTCGCGCTGGCGCCCGACGCGGCGATCGTGATCGACGTGACCCACGCCACCGACGCGCCCGGCATCGAGATCAAGGAGCTCGGCAAGCACCCGCTCGGCTCGGGCCCGGTCGTGACCCGCGGCTCGACCATCCACCCGCGGCTGTTCGAGCTGCTCTACGACACCGCGACCGAGGAGCAGATCCCGTTCACGGTCGAGGCCTCGGCCCGCGCGACCGGCACGGACGCTGACGCCGTCCACCTCTCGCGCGCGGGTGTGCCGACGGCGCTGGTGTCGATCCCGCTGCGCTACATGCACTCACCGGTGGAGCTGGTGCAGCTCGAGGACGTGCACGCCGCCGCTCGCCTGATCGCCGCCGCGGCCCTGCGGTTGGACGGCGATCAGGCATTCACGCGTTGAACCAAGTAGGTCCGTTACCGACCTAGGAGGGTCTAGCGAAACTCGCTAGCCCTGTGTTGGTGCGGGTTTGTGGGTCTGCTCGCATTGGTCGTACCTCGTTTCCGGCGGTGACTTACCCCAGCGCCTCGTCGTCGTGTCGGGGTGCCCAGTTACACTGCCGAGAACAACCGGGCCTCAATGGCAGCGCTGATGTCAGCGGCGCGAGGCACTACAGATTTTGAGCGGGAGGAGAAGTTCGTGGCTCCCCCTCCCGCTTGCCTTGCGGCGGTGGCGGAATTGGCAGACGCGCTCAGTTCGGAGCTGAGTGGTCATTCGACCGTGCGAGTTCGAGGCTCGCCCGCCGCACTTCATGAACACTGTGGGTGCTCATCTTCGGTATACCCGATCCCGAGGCGTTTTGCGCGCCTCGGGACACGGATCGCACGCCGGAAACGGCCCGTTTCAGCGGGTTTTTCCGTCCGACCCAGCATGTAGTTTTCGGCTTTCTAGAGCCAAAGATGACCCCCGCGACGTTGGCGCGTCCGGGGGTCAGGATCAAGGAGATAGAGCCTCCGTGACCACGCCCAAAGTAGCACGGCGATCCGTCGCCGAAGACCTCTCAAGCATCCTCGCCTCCCCGGAGGTCTCGCGCCTCGTGGATGAGCTTCAAGCGACCCGCTGGACCGGCCGACCTGGCTATCCGCTGCGGGCCATGATCGGCCTCGCGCTGGCGAAGTCCCTGTACGCCCTACCGACATGGACTCGCACGGTGGCGCTCGTGCGCGAGCACGCGGCCCTTGCGGCCGTGATCGCTCCTGATGGTGACGTGCCAAGCGTCTATGCGTGCTACCGCTTCACGGCGAAGCTGCGCGATCATGCGCACCTGTTGGAGGGCTGCATCTCGCGGGTGCTGAAAGAGCTAAAGAAGCGAAACCCCGTGCTTGGCTGGGACGTGTCGATCGACGCCAGCGACATGCCCGCATATGCGAACGGTCAGCGGTTCGTCTCGAAGGGCGGCCGGGAACGCTCCGACGATGAGTTCTCCGACCCCGACGCGTCGTGGGGACACCGCTCCGCCGTCTCGACACGAAAGGGCGGTGGTTTCTATGGCTTTCGACTCCACTTGGCGGTTTGCTCGAAGACTGATCTTCCGCTCGCGTGGCGTGTCGAGACGGCGCGAGCGCACGAAACGCTCTCCGTCGCACCGCTGCTCGACAGGCTCCAAGCGCTCGGGATCGACCCCGAGACATGCGCGCTCGATAAGGGCTACGACAACAACCGCGTCTATGGCGAGTGCTCAGAACGCGGCATCGCACCCGTGATCCCGCTCCGCAAGACACCGGACGTGAAGCGCGGCAAGGACAAGCCGCCATCATGCGAGCACGGCGCGTGGCGGTTCGCCGGGGCGGACAAGAAACGAGACGCGACCAAGTGGCGCTGCCCAACCGGGGAGTGCAAGCCCGCGTCCGTATGGATCAAGGCGGACCGTCTCCACCCGCTGATTCCGCGCGAGACGCTGCGCTGGAAGGGTCTCTATCGACGCCGCGCGAGCGTAGAGAGATCGTTCGGACGACTAAAGGGGGAATGGAGTCTCGCGCCTTTGCGGGTCCGTCGCTTGGAACGGGTACAGCTACACGCCGATCTGACGATCCTCACGCAGTTGGCGTGTGCATTGCGGGTTGCGTATCGCAACACGTAACGACTGGTAAACGGACATTGTCGGCAGAGTCAGACCATTCAACAGTTTTGTATCTTCAGTCCCGTTGTAGAACGGCAGCGGTCTCGTTAGCTGTTCAGTGATCACAATGACACCCTTCCGAGGAGGTTGTAGATGGACGTATCTCAGGCTGGCCAGATGGCCGCACTGCAAATGGAGAACATCGAACGCGACTACGAGGGCATGGACGGTTGCGAGATCGGGCTCATGATCAACATCGTCCAGGTTGTCCGTGCTGACGGAACACTCGATAACCGCGTCAGATACACAGCGCCAGCTCCGTTTATGGCGCTCGGGCTAATGCGCGTTGCCGAGGAGGTCATCCTTCGCGGCGACTCCGTTGAGGGGGATTAGCGTCCCACCCACAGGTCGCGGAAATCTCGCTGATATCTAACAGCGAGAACGTTCCGTCCGCGTCGCAACTTACGCTGCACCGTTGCAGCAGGGAGGTCATTTCTCCCGCTGCTGGTGGAGCCTCGGCGCCCGGTAGGCAGGCCGGCAAGCTGTAAGTCCTACCGGGCGCCGGACCCTCTACCGCACGTTACCTCGTCATGAAGGCGGGGCATTGACCGACAAAGGTAGCGCTCATTTCGGACGGAACAGTGTTCACCGTCCTCGACAAAGGTCCTGCAACTACCTGGATGTGACGAGGTGACGCAGCGTCTATGCCCAGTTCTGCGGCACAGGGTTCAGGCGCGCCCGTGTCTCCGACACCACCTGGGCAACCGTTGCCTCCTGCTCAGCGACCTGCAAGAGCACCGCGAGGGGCACGTCGAGCGCTCCCGCGAGGCTCGTGATCTTGCCCCACGTCGGGCTCGCCCCACCGCGCTCGATGCGACCCAGATACGTCGGATGCATGTCCGCCGCGTGCGCGAGAGCTTCGATAGAGAGGTCCCGATCCCAGCGCAGGCGACGGACCGCCTGGCCGAGATCAGCATTGCTCGGCACCCCTCAGACCGCGATCAGGCCGAGCGCGTCCAGGTGCCGCGTACACCACGACGCTCGGAGTTCCTCACCGTCCCCGGTGTCGTCTGCGGAGACGACACCCTCAGCCAGGAGCTTCGCCAACGGCCGTTTGACCGCCACGCCCAGAGCCTGCTCAAGTTCCGCTCGCGTCCACGCTCGCGGATGATCATCACGAAGCAACTGCAACACCACAGCACGCTGCACGCGCGCCAAGACACTACGCTGGGACTGCATCAGGACTCAACCTCCTGGTGTCACGCCCCCGGCCGTTAGCGCGGTGCGGGGGCAACTCAATAAGAAGCCCCGACCCTAAGCCGCCCCAGCCACGAGATCAACCCGTTTCGCTACTCGTTACGCTCGCCTCTCCTAGGCGCTGGCGAGTTCGGTGAA
>Ga0210387_10002426_pt1 | contig 14248 bp, 8 predicted proteins | sample IncBWC7OmetaG_FD_160108 | JGI IMG/M metagenome (GOLD analysis project Ga0210387, IMG submission 160108) | Forest soil microbial communities from Barre Woods Harvard Forest LTER site, Petersham, Massachusetts, United States - Inc-BW-C-7-O ...
TTTAGTATTTCGGCATGTGATTTTGAGCGGTGTGGGCTCGCCAGTAGGGCTAAGAAGACCAAGGCACGAAGGCAGCAGTGCCTTGGGTCTTCTTAGCCCTACTGGCGAGAACTCGACCCGATCGATATCACATGCCGACGTTACCGGCAGGCGTTGGATAGTGAGCGTCCCGCATGCAAGGCTTAGCGGGATGGCAAGCGTCAAGGTCCTGCGCTCCTCCGGGCCTTGACGCTTGCCATCCCGCTAAGCCTTGCGCGCGGCCGCTCAAACTCACTTGCGCAGTACGTTACGAACGCCGCCGGAAATCAGCGCCGTGACATCCAGCAACGCGCCTGCCATCGCCAGACCGTCCGGCGCCGCCAAATAGCGCGGTCGCCACACGGGATTGAATTTTTCCTTGAATTTGCGCAAGCCCTCAAAGTTATAAAATGTTTCTCCGTAGCGCTGCACGATGCGCCCGAGCTTGTGCCACGTGGGAGCCAGGGCGTGCTCCTCCAAGCCTGAGAGCGGCGCCATTCCGAGATTGAACCAGCGGAATCCCTGCGCCCGGCCCCATAACATGCATTCGATCAGCATGTAGTCGACGACGCCTTTTGGCGCATCGTCGTTGTAGCGCATGAGATCGACCGACAGCTCAATCGATCCGCCGCGCCACAGGTTGGCGAATGCAACCACTGCTCCTTGATGGCGAACCACGCCCACATCAAAATGCGAGATGTAGCGTTCCTCGAAGAATCCCAAGGAAAAGCGCTTCTCGGCAGCGTTCTTGGCCGCAAGCCACGCGTCCGACACGCGGCGCAGGTCCGGCAGTATCGCCGCCACGCCGCCGCGCCCGACCATTTCAAACGTTGCACCATCGCGGCAGGCACGGCGGTGCGCTTGGCGCAGATCCGCGCGTGCGGCGCCTTCGAGAGAAAAGGTTTCGAGCGGCACTCTCGCCTCTTCGCCAAGCTTGCTCAAGTTGAGCCCGAGGTCCACGTACAACGGCAGGCGTTCCGGCGTCACTTGGTAGAACACGGGCGAGACGGCCATGCCATCGCAGTCCTCCAGAAACTCCCAAGCCAGCTCTTCGCCGAGTTCCGGCGGGCCGATGGGATCGCCCATGGCCACCCAGCTATTGCCGGAGGTCTGGAACATGATGCACGCGGTGCGATCTTTGTTGAAGAGCAAATTCTTGTCGCCCAGCAATGCAAGATTGGCAGTCGTGTCCTCGCCTTTCTCGATCAGTTGCGCCACGCATTCCAAATCCGCCTTCTTCGGGGCGGAAAATCGCGGCGGCGCAGGCCGCAAGACCCGCCACAGACCGTAAGCCGCGCCGATCATCACGGCGAGCAACGATGCACGCAAGCTGCGCGGCGCGGATGCTTCGAAGGCAAATTGCCACCAGAGTTCGTTGTCGTAAGGCAGATGCCGGTAGGCGAACAACACCAGCCATGCCGCCATCAATAGCACCAGGAAAAAGGCGGCGATCCACGCGGTGGAGTAGTGCTGTTCGATCAGCGAGGCCCGGCGCCGAAAACGCGAACGCGCCGATGTCAGCATGATTACCACCACCGCCAAAATGGTGGCCTCCTCGTAGTCGAAACCCTTGAGCAGCGACAGCAAGATGCCGGCGCACAGCAGCCAAATCGTAATCCACCACGCCGTGTGCAACCGTCGGTACAGGCCATGCGCGATGATCAGCAATCCCACGCCGACGACGCTGCCGAGCAGATGCGACAGCTCGAGCACCGACAGGGGCACGAAGTTATGCAGCAGCGTCAAGCGATTGCCCAGGCCGGGCGTCGCCCCCGAAAAAAGCAGCACGGCGCCCGCCAAAAACACCGCGATCGCGATCGCCTGCGGCGTCACGGCGGTCAGAAATGCCCGCACCACGCGCGCCATACGCACGACCGGCGCGCGATGTATCCAGACTTCGTGCGCCCCTAGCAACACCAGCGCGATCGCGAATGGCGCGAAGTAATAAATGGCGCGATACGCGATCAGCGCGCCCACCAGCCGATCCTTGGGCACCGCCGGCATCAGCAGCAGCAGCACGAACTCGAATACGCCGATGCCGCCGGGAACGTTGCTGATGGCGCCTGCGGCCAGTGCCAACAGGTACACGCCGGCGAACGCGAAAAAGCCGATCGCGGCTTCCCGCGGCAGCAACACGTATAGAACGCTGGTCGCGCACAGCATGTCGACGCAGCTGATGCCGATCTGCGCGAATGCGACGCGCGGTTTCGGCACGGGAATCTCGAATTTGCGAAACTTTATCGGCGCGTGGCGCGTGCAAACCAGCCACAAATACCCGCCCACCCCCACCAGCAATACGCCCCCGGCGGCAAGCGCCAACCAGGCGTGAACATGCAGCACCGATCCGGACATTCCGGCATTCGTCAGAAGCGACAGTCCGAGCAACACGCTCGCGCCCAGGAAAAAGGTCAGCGTGCCGAAAGCGATGATGGTCGCGATTTGCTTTGCGCTCAGGCCGAGCGCGGTGTACGCACGATAGCGCACGGCGCCGCCGCTGATCGAATTCAAGCCCACGTTGTGGCCGATGGCATAGCCCATGAAGGAAATGAGCGCGACGCGCGGATAAGGCACGCGTGCGCCGGCGAAGCGGACGGCCAGCGCGTCGTACAGCGTGAGACAGCCGTACCCCGCGCAGGTGAAGAAGGCCGCGCGCAACAGCTTCGTGTTTGAGATGGCTTGGACGCGCTCCAGGATGTCGCGCCAGTGGTACTTGCCCAGCAAGTGGTGCAGCACGAACACCGCCACCCCCAACAGGGCGACTCCCAACAGAGTGCTCCAAATGGAAACCTTCGGTGCTGTGCTCGGGTGTGTCAAGCCGGGTATCGTAGCAGGCCTCCAGACAAGGCTGAAAACTGCTACCGTTGTATCTTTGGAATCGATTCTAAGGGGTACCCACCGATGAGTTCCGCCAACGACGGCCGACAGGCAACCATGGACGCGACGCAGGTTTATCGCGAGGAAATATTTACCGACCGTAAAGTCGGCACCATCCGCAAAATGACGCCGGTGACGCTGGACGGCGCGGTTGATGCCGCGCGGCCCGTCATATATGTGGGACAAGCGCAGGTCATGACGCCGATGGGCGCGGTGCCCATTAGTTTCGAATTGGATGCCGTCACGTTGCAGGCCGCCGTGGAAAAATTTGGCGTCAGCGCGGAACAGGCCGTGCAACAGACCATGCGTGAACTGCAGGAGATGCGCCGCGAACAGGCCTCTTCCTTGGTGATCCCGGATGCCGCAGGCGCGGGTATGCCGAATCCCAGCGACTTGATCAGGGGCGGACGACCGCGCCGCTAGGTGGCGCCACTAGGTCACGCCGCTCGCTTTGTCGAGAATTTCCCAGCGAGCGTAAGCGCTGTCGAGTTCCTCGGCGAGGACCTGCAGGCGCCGAAGCGCCTGACTGCCTTGATCCTTGTTCTGCTGGAACACCTGAGGATCATTGATCAGGGTGGTGAGCCGCACTTGTTCGGCCTCCAGGTTCTGAATCTTCTCGGGCAGCTGCGCCAATTCCCGCCGCTCATTGTATGAAAGCCGCCGCGCCTTGAGCTCGGCGGCAGACGGATTGGCCGCGCCGGACGGGCTCGTCGCATCGGTGCGCGCGGAACTCGCGGCCGTGGACGCGCGCGCGGATGCGCGCGCGTAAGCTTCGGGAACGGCGGATTTTCGCTGCCGCAGCCAGTCGGTGTACCCGCCCACATACTCATTGATCTGACCCGCGCCCTCGAACACCAGCGTGCTGGTGACGACATTGTCGAGAAACGCACGGTCGTGGCTGACCAGCAGCAACGTGCCGGCGTAGTCCGCGACCAGCTCCTCCAGCAGCTCCAGCGTTTCGACGTCCAGATCGTTGGTCGGTTCGTCCATGATCAAAAGGTTGCTCGGCTTGGCAAACAGGCGCGCCAGCAGCAGGCGGTTGCGCTCGCCGCCTGACAACATGCTCACGGGCGCATTCAGGCGCTCGGGCGGAAACAAGAAATCGCGAAGGTAGCCCGAAATATGCCGCGGCTGACCATCGATGATCACGGTATCGCCGCTGCCGCCGGTCACATTGTCGGCGATGGATGCGGCCGGATTGAGCTGCTCGCGCTGCTGATCAAAGTAGGCCGGCAAAAGATTGGTGCCGCGACGGATAATTCCCGCGGTCGGCTCCACCTCGCCCACGAGCAGCTTGATCAGCGTGGTCTTTCCGCAGCCGTTGGGTCCGATGATGCCGATCCGATCCTGGCGCATGATGCGCGTTGAGAAATCGCGGATGATCGGGGCGGCGGCGCCGAAGCTCTGCGTCACATGTTCTGCCTCGAACACCAGCTTGCCGGAGGGCGCCGCATCTTGTGCGCGCAGCTCCACGCTGCCTATGCGCTCGCGCCGTTGACGGCGTTCGATTCTCAACTGCTCCAGTGCTCGCACCCTGCCCTCGTTGCGCGTGCGGCGCGCTTCCACCCCTCGCCGGATCCATACCTCTTCTTGGGCCAGTTTCTTGTCGAACAGCGCCGCATGCTTGGCTTCGACTTCGAGCGCCGCACGCTTTTGCAGGACATAGTCGTCATAGCCGCCGGGCCAGACGCGCAGCTGGCCGCGGTCGAGCTCGACGATTTTGGTGGCCAGGCGGCGCACGAACGCACGATCGTGGCTCACGAAGAACAGGGCCCCGGTGTACTCCAGCATCATGTTTTCGAGCCAGGTAATGGCCTCGACATCCAGATGATTCGTCGGCTCATCCAATAACAGCACGTCGGGTGCCGCGACCAGCGCGCGTCCCAGCATCACGCGCCGGCGCCAGCCGCCGGAGAGCGCGCTCATCAGCGCGTCCCCATTGAGCTCCAGGCGCGAGATCACTTGATCGGCTTGCAGCTCGGCCTGCCATTCGTCGTCCGGCGCTGCACGCTCCACACCGCCCAGCACCACGTCGCGGACCGCAGCCTCGCTGCCGGACGAGACTTCCTGGGCAAGACTCGCGACCCGTGCGCCGGGTCGCACCCAGACTTCGCCGCTGTCGGGCAGCAGGTTCTTGGAGATCACTTGCAAGAGCGAGGATTTGCCCTCGCCATTGCGTCCGAGCAGACAGACGCGCTCGCCTCTGCGCAGCTGCAGGTTGACGTTGTCCAGCAAGGGTTTCAGGCCGAAGCTGAGCGAGACTTTGTCGAGGCGGACGATGGGCATGGCCTAGGAGCCTGTTCGAGTAATCCTTCAGTGTAAGCGATGTGAGACTTCGGTCACGCACTCGAATGCCCGCCCCCTACAGCATATTGTGTCCAAACGCACAGCCCGGATTTGGCCTGCCGCTTAACCTAAGACCTTTAGCCTGCGAGTCAGCCGTGGGAGCGAATGGCGTTGGCGCTGCGAACCCGAATTGCCGTGACTTTCCTGCTGCTGCTGGCGGCAGTGCTGGCGGCTGCGCTGGGCGCGGTGCTGGCAACGAATCGCGACAGTGCGGGTCGCGAAGTCCAACGACAGCTCGACGTGGGCACATTGGTGTTCTCACGCTTGCTGGAAAGCAATCGCCGGCAGCTCACGCAGGCGGCGCAAGCAGTCTCGGCCGATTATGGATTCCGTGAGGCGGTAGCCGCGCGCGACACCGATACGCTCGCCTCGGCGTTGGAGAATAGCGGCGAGCGCATCGGCGCCGCCATGGTCGTGCTCACATCGCTCAGCGGCAATGTAATCGCAGCCTCAGGCACGCATCTTTCCGCCGGCGCACCCTTCCCGATCGCGGCGCTGCAAGAGACGGCGGGCGCGGACGACAATGCCGCGGGCATGATGTTCGATAAGGGGCGCCTTTACCAATTGGTGACGGTGGCGGTCCGCAGCCCGCTGCCGGTGGCCTGGATTGCCATGGGTTTCGAGTTCGACGACAAGGCGGCGCGTGAATTGGCGAATATCACGGGCCTTGCCGTAACGCTGTCCGTAAGCGCGGACGGCCGCTGGCATGACGTCATCAGCACGCTGCCCGACGGCGGCATGCGCACCGCCGATGTGGTCACACGGCGAATCGAGCTGGCAAAAACCGGCAACACCGAGATCGTCGCGGTGCTGTCGCGATCGCTCGCCGATGCACGCGCGCCGTTCGAGCGGCTCACCAAGGTCTTGTATGTGATTGCAGCCGTCAGTCTGGTCGCCTTCGCTCTGGCTGCTTTCTGGCTCGCGCGCAACATCACACGCCCCCTGCAGGATTTGACCCAGGTGGTTGATCGCATGCGCGCGGGTACTTACGACGCGGAGCGCAGCGTGCAGCGTCGCGACGAGCTCGGCGTGCTCGCCGAAGGGTTGCATCTCATGCAGACGGCGGTCCAAACCCGCGACCAATCCATCCGCCGCCTGGCGTATGAGGACGCGCTGACAGGACTCATGAATCGCACGGCGTTCGGCTCGGCGTTGCGCGAGGCGTTGCGCGAGGCGGCGGGCGCGCCCATCGGGGTGGCCGTGATCAACCTGCACCGATTCCGGCGCATCAACGAACATCTCGGCTACTCGGTCGGTGATGCGGTGCTTACCGAAATCGCCGCGCGCATCGCAGCGGTTCCGTCGGTTCGCTCTGCGGTCGCGCGCCTTGCCGCCGATCAATTCGCCGCATTCACAAAACTCGCGAACCGCGATGGCCTGCACGCGTGGGGAACCTCGCTGCTCCTGGCGCTCGCCGAGCCGGTTATCGTCGAGGCACAGCCTATCGATATCAGTGCGACCCTGGGACTGGTCCTTGCCGCCGAGGGAGCCGTTTCGCACGACGAGCTGATGCGCTGTGCGGATTTGGCGCTGGATTGCGCACGCCGCGAGAAGCGCGCGCTGGCGATATACCAGGAAGCGCTGCAACCCGCCGCCCGCGATCAGCTCTCGCTGTTGGGAGAGTTGCGCCACGCCGTCGAGCACGAAGAACTGCGACTGTATTTCCAGCCCAAGATTGAATTGCGTACCGGCCGCGTGGCAGGGGCCGAGGTTCTGCTTCGTTGGCAGCATCCGACGCGTGGATTGCTGACGCCGGTGGATTTCATTCCGTTCGCGGAGCAAACCGGCTACATAAGGTGGTTGACCCGCTGGACGCTCGATCACTCCATGGCGCAGGCGGCGCAATGGCATCGCGCCGGCATCGCGCTAAATTTGGCCGTGAACATCAGTTCGGAGGATATCGGCGATGCCCGTTTCGATTCCCGCGTGGCGTCGCTTCTGAGCCGCCATCAGCTGCCCCCTTCGCTGCTCACCCTGGAATTGACCGAGACCGGATTCATCGAAGATCCAACACGCGCCTTGAGAATGCTGGAAGCCGTCGCCGCCCTCGGCGTCGGTCTGTCGATCGATGACTTCGGAACGGGCTATTCGTCCTTGAGTCACCTCGCGCGCATGCCCGTCGATGAAATGAAAATCGATCGCAGCTTCATCCAAAGCCTCGAGTCTGATCCGGAATTCGCCACGGTAGTTCGATCTGCCATTGAAATGGGCCATGGCCTGGGGCTCAAGGTGGTCGCCGAGGGCATCGAGAGCGCGGCCGCCGCCAACCGCTTGCGCGAGTTCGGCTGCGACATCGCGCAAGGTTATTTTTACGCCAAACCCATGCCGCTGGAAGACTTCGCTGCTTGGATGAAAGGCAGGGCACGCGTGCCCATTGTGGCCATCCCCATTGCCTTCGCCGTGGACGATGTGAGCGACACGGTAAGCCTGGGAACATTCTAAACCGGTAAACCTTACACTCGCCTCTGACGCCGCCCCTCAGCGCCGCGCCCTGCATCGCATCGCCGCTCTCTGCATAACTCGCGGGCCATATTGACAATTTTTCCCAGGCCAGCGGGTCTTCCCCGCACGTGCGATCATACGCAAATACTTGGCACGGGCGTTGCAACAATTTCTGGCGGCAGTATAGACAGTGAATGTTTTTGTTAACAAAATGAATCGCGTGAACTTCTTGAGCGACGCCTTGGACGGCTTGGGACGCTGGTATGTCGCCGTGCCGCCGTTTCTCATCATCAGTTTCCTCGCCGCGTTGTTCTTCGTTACCGGAGAAGGGCAGGCCCGCCTACAGGAGGCCGGCGAACGCCTGCAAAAATCCGCGGCGCGTGAGCACAGCATCGATGAACTGCAAAGTTCGCTCTCCAGATCGGTCGGCGCGCAGCGCACATTCCTACTGACCGGCGACTCGCGCTACATCGAGACCTACGGCAGAGTGGTGAAGGAGATAGAACCGCGGCTGGAGGACTTGAGTCGTGCGTACGCCGGCTCGGATGCTTCTCTTGGCAGCGTGCGCGATCTGCAGGTCTTGATGGGTAAAAGGCTCGCGGACCTATCGATGATCATGACCATCCAGAAAACTCAAGGCGTGGCGGCGGCGATCGCGCTGGTGAAGACCAGCGTAGGTTCGGATACCGGTGCGATCATCGGCGACAATTTGGACCGGCTGCGCGATCGCGAAGGCGTTGAACACGTCGAAGCCGCCGCGCATTGGGAAAGTTCCCTGGCCTTGAGCCGTTGGATCACACTCTTGGGGACGATCATCAATATGCTGCTGGTGGGCATTGCCACGCGGCTGGTGTATCTGGATATGCGGCGACGGGCGGCGCTGAACGCGGAGCTGCGCGATCAGAAGCTCAAGCTGGAGCACGAAGTTGGGGAGCGCACGCGCGAGCTGGTCGAGCTGTCGACGCATTTGCAAAATGTGTCGGAACGCGAGAAGGCCAGCCTGGCGCGCGAATTACACGACGAGCTCGGTGGCTTGCTGGTCGGTGCGCGCATGGATATTTCCTGGGCTGAGCAGCATCTAACGAAGGATGATGCCGACTTGAAGCTGCGCTTGAATCGCGTGCAGCAGAACCTCTCCGCGGGGGTCGATTTGAAACGCCGCATCATCGAAGAGTTGCGTCCCACGCTTTTGGACAACGTGGGCCTGTTCGCGGCGCTGCGCTGGCAAATGAAAGAGACCTGCGGCGGCGCCGGCCTGCAATGCATCGAGTCCTATCCCGATGAGGAGCCGCGCTTTAAATCCGAGGCGTCCATCGCATTGTTTCGCATCGCGCAGGAAGCATTCAGCAACATTCTCAAGCACTCGCACGCAAAGACGGCCGATATCAGCCTGGACATGGATGACGAAACCCTGCTGATGCGCATTGCCGATGACGGCATCGGCATGCCTGCGGACCGTTTTACGGCAATCGGCTCGCACGGACTCGCTTCGATGCGCCATCGGGTCCGTGCGCTAGGCGGCCGCTTGGACGTTAGAAAGCCCGCATCCGGCGGCACCATGCTCATCGTGCAGATCCCGGCCGCGAACGCGATCGCGAATGGAGTCGCACAGGTCAGCGAATCCGCCCCGACTTAAGGATGAAGCGTCTGGCGGCAGCGCTGACGATAATCGCAGCATCGAGCCCCTGTCTTGCCGGACAACGTCCCGAATGGGCCTTCTTTGTGCCGACTGCCCTTGCCGCTACTCAAACCGCTGCGCCGGATGGGCAGGCGCTCGATGTACTCAATCCGCCGGACTGGTATCCCGCTGAGCATCCCGCGATGCCGGCGGTGGTCGCGCATGGCTCGCCCCCGCAGGGTGAGAGGACTGCCCCGCTCTTGCCCTGCGCGCTATGTCATTTGCCGAACGGCTTGGGACACGTTGAGTCGGCTTCGTTGGCAGGACTTCCCGCTGACTACATCATCAGGCAATTTGCGGAATTTCGCAGCGGCGCGCGGCGCATCGGAGTCGGCAACGCAGACGCCCAGCAGCTTCTCTCGGCGCTCAAGTCCAGCTACAACGATGAGCAAATTCGCGCGGCGGCCGAGTATTTTTCCGCGCTTGCACCGCGGGCGTGGATCCAAGTACGTGAAGCGAAACAGGTCCCCTTTTCCGTCGTCGACCCGAATTCTTTGATGCGCACGGTGCCGGCCGGCGGACGCACCGAACCGCTCGGTAGCCGAATAGTCGAGTTGCCGGAAAATGAATCCGGCCTGCGCAATCGGGACGCGCATTCGGGCTTCATTGCCTACGTTCCGGAAGGGAGTGTCGCCAAGGGACACGTTCTGGTGACCAGAGCGAATCAGTGGGGGGTCGCTTGCACAGCCTGCCACGGCAAGACCTTGAACGGGCTGGGCGGCGTACCAGCGCTCGCGGGGCGGCCGCCGACTTACCTGGTGCGGCAACTTTGGGATTTCCAAAACGGCGAGCGGCGCGGCCGCATGGCGGCCCCAATGCGCGCCATCGCCGCGCGGCTCCGAGTGGATGAGATGTTGGCCATGGCGGCCTACCTGGCGTCGCTTACTCCGAACCGCAGCGACTAAATTCTGGTGGTACCGTTCGAAATTGCCGCGTGGAGCGCCGCATCCACCGGTACGTAGCGCTGCGCTCGCGCATCATCGAAATACAAGGGATCCGTCATTCGGCCGGGATCGAATCCGGCCTGCATCAGATCCTGCTTGCGCGGTTTGAAGGTGCTCGTGGCCTCGAGCGTCGTGAGTATTCTCAGAAATACGGGCCGCGCATACGGCGGCAGGCGCGAGGCGACTTCCGCGCGAAACGCAATGAGGTCAAAATCCGCATTTACCACGAGCGCGGCGGTGCCCGCGCGGCCGTCGGCGCCCGGCACGCTGACTCCGTACACCACGCCTTCAACCACGCCGCGGCTCGCCGTCAGCGCCGTCAATACTTCCGCGGTCGAGACGTTTTCGCCTTTCCATCGATAGGTTTCTCCCACCCGGTCGACAAAGTAATAAAACCCACGCTCGTCGCGGCGCATCAGATCGCCGGTGCGATACCACGAATCTCCTGCTTTGAAAACATTGCGCAATACTTTGCGATTCGACGCCTCTTGATCCGCATAGCCCTCGAATCGACCGCCGCGCTCGGCGCCCGTATCGGGCATCAATCCCACGGCCTCGCCAATTTCATTCGCGGCGCAACGCTCGCAGAACCCTTCGGCGTTGCGCCACGGTTCCGACTTTTCGACGTCGAATCGCAGCAGCGCCACCGGCAAGCGACTCGCCAGGAATGCCGGGATGCGGCCGATGGCGCCCGGCTGTCCCTCGCAGTTATAGAGCGAAAAATTTCCCTCGGTGGATGCGTAATATTCCAGGATTCTGGGAATTTTGAAACGAGTTTGGAACGGCACCCAGACTTCGGGCCGCAGCCCATTGCCGCAGGCGATCCTCAAGCAGTGTTCGGTTTCCGTGGGCTGGTACGGGGTATTGACCAAGTAGCGGCATAATTCGCCGATGTACTGAAACAGCGTGCAACGCTCGTCGCGGACGTCGCGCCAAAAATCCGAAGCGGAGAATCGCGGGCGGATCACCACGGCGCCGCCGTTGACCAGCGTCGCAAACGTGGCCACGACGCCGCCGACGCTGTGATACAGCGGCAGGCAGTTGAACATCCGATCGTGAGGCTGGGTATCCAACATGCCCGCGAACCAATGACTCCATTGCATCAGGCGGTAGTGGCTCACCTTGGCGGCTTTCGGCAAACCGGTTGTGCCCGAGGTGTAGATATAGAGCGCGGTGGCGTCGATCGGCGGCGGTTCGCATTCCGCCGCCGTCAGTGACTCGCCTGACAAAGGCGCAAGTTCAGGCTGCAACTGCTCGAATTCGCGGCCGGATCCCGCAACGCGGTACTTCAGTGCCGGCGGCAGGCCCTGCCGGATCGCCGCAACGCGGCTGCCAAGATCGGCGCCGACGATCAAGTACTTCGGGTCCGCGATATTTATTGAATGCGCAAGCACATCGCCGGCCAGTTGCGAGTTGATCAGGGCTACCACGACACCAATGCGCGTCAAACCCAGCCATATCGCCAGATACTCGGCGCAGTTCGACATAAGCAGCGCCACGGCATCGCCGCGTTTCAGATCGCGGCCAATGGCCCAACGAGAATATTGATTGCAGCGAAACCCCAATTGGCCATAGGACATCGAGGCTTCCGCTGATACCAGCGCCGGCGCGGCGTTGAATTCTCCGGCCAGGCGCTCGATCAACGCGGGAAGCGTAATTCCGCGCTCGCCGATGGCCGCGGTCTTGGCCAGTGCGCGAAGCCATGCGTCACGGGCGAATTTTGCATCGAGCTCGCCGGGCTGCGTCGAAATGCTCATTTAACAGTCATCTTGGGAATTGCGAACCATACCACGACTACCTGCATCGTTCGAGATACACTGGGCGTCGGTCACTAACTTTGATTCGCGAGCATGAAGCGGGAAACAATCGCAATTCACGGAGGCTTCGACTCCGACCCCACGACGAAAGCCGTCGCAGTTCCGATTTACCAAACGGCTGCCTACTCCTTCGACAGCGCTGAGCATGGCGCCGCGTTGTTCAACCTGGAGGTTCCTGGCTACCGGTATACTCGGATCAGCAATCCGACCACTGACGTTCTCGAGCAGCGCGTAACGGAATTGGAGGGCGGCGTTGGCGCGCTAAGCGTGGCGTCCGGACAGACGGCGCTGTTCTACGCATCGATGAACGCGTTGGAAGCAGGACGCAATTTGATATCGGTGCCGCAGCTCTACGGCACGACCTACACTTTGTTCGCGCACGTTTTGCCGAAAATGGGAATCCAGGTGCGCTTTGCCAAGTCCGATCGCGCCGCCGATCTTGAAGCGCTCATCGACGACAACACCCGGGCGATATTTTGTGAAACCGTGGGCAACCCGGCCGGCAACGTCTGCGATCTCGAAGCGCTGGCAACCGTCGCGCATCGTCATCGCATGCCGCTGATCGTCGACAACACGGTGGCGACGCCGATGTTGGTTCGGCCGGTCGATTACGGCGCGGACATCGTGATCCACTCATTGACCAAATTCATGGGCGGCCACGGCACGACCTTGGGCGGCATTATCGTGGACTGCGGAAGCTTTCCGTGGACCGATCACGCGGCCCGCTATCCCATGTTCACGCAACCGGATGAGTCGTATCACGGCCTGGTCTATTCCGATCACTACGGCGCCGCGGCATTCATCGGCCGCTGCCGCAGTGTCTACCAGCGCACCATGGGCGCAGTGCTGTCGCCGATGAATGCGTTCCTGCTCCTGCAGGGCATCGAGACCGTGGCGCTGCGCGTCGATCGGCACGTCGAGAATGCGCGCAAAGTCGCCGATTTCCTGCGCGCCGATCCGCGCGTGGAGTCGGTGAATTTCGCGGGATTTGCCGACAATCCCTATCATCCCCTGGTGCAAAAATACCTGGGCGGCCGGGCTTGCTCGCTGATGACATTTGAGATACACGGCGGCCTCAAAGCGGGCATGCGTTTCTACAATGCGCTCAAGCTGTTCAAGCGCTTGGTCAATTTAGGCGACGCGAAATCGCTCGCCTGCCATCCCGCTTCGACGACGCATCGGCAAATGACTGCCGAGGAACAACTCGCCGCGGGTGTCGGGCCCGGCAGCATTCGTCTGAGCGTCGGGATCGAACACATCGACGACATCCTCGCCGATTTGGATCAAGCACTCGGCGCCGCGGTTTGAATCCCAAGTCCTTGCCGGGCGCGGTTCCGGCGTTATTCCCCAGCGCGGCCGACCGGGAGCGGATCGGCAACTGGCTGACGCTCGAACTCGAGGCGGCGCATCGGCGCGTTCAGGCTGGCCCTGTGACGCCGACCATCGACATGCAGCAATTCCGCGCCGAGCTCGAGCGTTTCGATTTTGAGCAGCCGCAGCCGCTCGAAGAAGCCTTGCGCTGGGCCATCGAGCGCCTGGAACATGGCATCGTGCAAATGTCGAACCCACGCTATTTCGGGCTCTTCAATCCGGGTGCCAATTTTCCAGCGCAGTGCGCGGATCGCCTCGCAGGATCATTCAATCCGCAACTCGCCAGCTCAGCGTCTTCTCCCGTGCCCGTGGCATTGGAAAGCCATGTGATCCGGGCCGTGGCCCGCCGTGCCGCATTCGGAGACGATGCGACCGGACACTTCGCGACCGGGGGATCCGAGGCGAACTATACGGCGCTGATCTGTGCTCTGACAGCCGCGCACTCTAAATTTTCCGCCGACGGCGTGCGCGCTTTCTCCGGCCCCGTGAAATTCTATACATCACGCGACTGCCACATCGCGTGGCTCAAAATCGCGCATCAAGCCGGCGTCGGCCGCAGCGGGCTGCGCCTCGTGGACACGGACGGCCGCGGCCGCATGGACCCCAAGGCGCTGCTCAAGGCCATCGCCGATGATCGCGCCGCGGGGGCTGTTCCCGCCATGATCGTCGCCACGGCCGGAACCACCGGTGCGGGCATGATCGATCCGCTGCATGCCTGCGCCGACATCGCGAAACAACAGTCTCTGTGGTTGCACATA
>Ga0210387_10002427_pt1 | contig 14241 bp, 12 predicted proteins | sample IncBWC7OmetaG_FD_160108 | JGI IMG/M metagenome (GOLD analysis project Ga0210387, IMG submission 160108) | Forest soil microbial communities from Barre Woods Harvard Forest LTER site, Petersham, Massachusetts, United States - Inc-BW-C-7-O ...
GACGATATTGAGCGGTCTTAGCAATACCCACAAGAGCTGGTGGGAATGCGATACGGGCATTGCCTATCTGGTTGCAGGCGCAGTGAGCGATGGTTGGCAGCAGAGCGGATCGAAGCAGCATGTCTACATCTACGATCTGAGCAATCCCGCTAAACCTGTGTTCATTCGCCAGTTCGGACTGCCGGGTCAGCAACCGACCGCCTCTGTGGCGACACAGCAGCCTTGTCTCAATGCACCGAGCGATACTTGCTATGAGGGAACCACGAATCCGCCGGGCGGCGTGCACGGACCCATTTCCATGGGCACTGTGGTGAACCGCGTTTACATGCCCTATGGGGTTGGTGCGAGCGGCGTGATTCAAATCGACGACCGCTCGAAACTGATCAATGGCTGCAACACCACCGGTCCCGGAGCGAATCCCAACGCATCGGCCAATTGCAAGAACAGTCCGACGCAAGCGGATTTGCTCTGGCCTCAGGTGAGCTGGGTGACGATGAATCCCGAAAACGGGGGTCATAGCTCGATGCCGGTTTTCAACGTGCCGATTCCGGAAGAGCAGTCCGGCTTCGTGGATGGGACGCCGCAAAGCAAGAGTCTGCTGTTCGTGAGTTCGGAAGGAACCGCCAACAATTGCTTCGGCCAGGCGCCGCACGATACTTGGATTCTCGACATTGCCAATGAACAAACGCCGTGGCCGATGGCGACGCTCAATGTGCCGCAATTCCCGGGTAATTTCTGCGGCAAGGGGGCGCGATTCGGCGCACATGCGGTAACCGAACAGATTTATCCGCCGTACTACGGAAAAATCATCAGCGTCTCCTGGTTCAACGCCGGCGTCAGAGTTTGGGACATCCGCGATCCGAAGAATCCGAAACCGATCGCTTATTTTATTCAGGCGCCGACTTCGAACACGGCGGCCTCGTGCTCGACCATCAACGGCGTGACCAACTGCTTCAACGCCACGATGAACGATTACGTGGAATATGACGATCGCGGCTTCATCTACGCCGCGGATCGCGCCGGTACGGGAGTGACCATTCTTTCCCTGACCGGGGAAGCGCGTAAGGCGATCCTGCCGCAGTCCGAACAATAGACCGCAAGGAGCCAATCATGCGTATTCAAATGTTGGTTTACTGCGTGGGCTTGGGCGTGTGTTTCCTCGGCGCCTCCGCAGCGCGCTGCGAGGATGGCTGGGCGACGGCCATTGCGCCGCCGGGCACCGATACCATCAGCGCCACCAAACTTGCGCAGGTGAAGCCCGGAACGTCGACCAAGGCGGAAGTCCAGTCTCTGCTCGGCGCGCCGTGGCGGATTTTGCAGTTCAATGATTGCGGCATGTCAATGCCGGGGCAGGCGGACGAGACCTGGGATTACCGAGGCCGAAACGCCAAAGGAACCTACCGCGTTCACATCGAATTTGACGACAGCGATGTGGCGCGACTGGTTGCGAAGATCCCCGATCATGTTGCCGGCACCAAGGGCACGCGCGCAAAAACCGCGCCGCCCGACATGAAGGTGGCGATGAAGATGTAGCCGAGGTAAAGATCCGACGCAGGGCCTCAAGGGCCGTTATTCGGCGTCACTACGTGATGAGCTGTGAAAGTTTGATTGGAACAGGAGGGTGGGCCGTTGACCGGGTTGCACCGGGCAACGGCGCCACCGGGAAGTGCGACTGAATAGGGCGTCCACTGCGAGGGCTCGGACTGCGGATAGTCCGTGCTCAGCAGTTGCGCACCGCTCGCCAGGGCAATTTCCCGGCGAGCCGTATCGTTGGTTCGTGCCTGTTTCGTGTCGGCATCGGTCCGCGTGCGGACCAAGTACCCCTTGCGCACCAGCGCGGCAATCGCTTCCTGCGTGCCGTCGTTTTCTTCCGTGAAGGCGCAGTCGGGCTGGCCCGGCTCCGCGTTCGTAAAGATAATGCGCCCCTCTAGCGAGGGATGACCTTCCAGATACACCGGTCCTACCGGCCGCTGATCCATCAGGAACACCACCTTGCCGCGCGCAGCCGCCAAGGTTGGCCACTCGTTACGCAGCACGGCTTCTTCGAGCGTCGCGTGTTTGCCCCGCACCTGGTCGGGCGTAATCATTTCGTTGGGTTTAAACACGGAACGGATTTCGGCGTCCAATGCATCGAAGGTGGCTCCCGTAAATTTTTCGGGACTGCGCGCATGATATTGCGGCGGCAGGTCAGACTCCTTTGTCTCCAGAAGAATGAAGATGGGAACATGATCCTTGTGCGCCTGCGACCAGGCGCGAACGATCTTCAGACAGGCGATGAGCTGCTGACAGGTACTGCGGTAATCCAGCTCCTGAACATGCATCACCTTGAATCCCGGCTTGTTCATCGAACCTTCGGGGTCAAACTGCGGATCCTTCGGCAATCCCGCGGCGGCGACGGCGTCGATTCCCGCAGGGTGCGCGTAGCGGCCGCCTTGGGTGTCGGCGTAGATATCCAATTCGATCTGCCGAACGCCCGAGGTCAGCTGTTGATCCAGCGGCCGGTGCCGATACTCCAAGGCCTGATAGAGTTTGGGGTTCTTCTGCTCCCAAAGTCTCGCCTCACTGGGCGCGAGCCCCGCGTGATAGCTGTTGTGCGTGCCGATCACCTGGATCTGGTTTATTTTGACTGAGTTGCCGGAATCCGGGCCGGCGGCGGTGCACGGCAGCGAGCTGATGAGCACACCCAGACCCAGGCCAATCGATCGAATCAACCACATGGTGCGCTCCCGCTGACCGCCGCGGCGCTCAGTATAGTCCCTCACCCATTGCACTTTTATATCGAGCAGCGCGTGAAACGCAGCGGCTACATCTGCTTGAACAGATGCGCGAATTGGCGGCTGACGGGAATTTCGTCCTTGCGTCCCTTAAGCGTCAGTGTCAGATGCCCGAGTTCATCGCGCTTCGCGTGGGCAATGTGCTGCGAATTGACCACGGTGCCGCGGTGAATCTGCCAGAAGATCTCCTCATCGAGTTGTTCGAGGAGTTCGCGCAGCGGCATACGAATGATGCTGTCGCCTTCGCGGGTTGCCACCGTGATGTATTTGTCCTCGGCTTCGAACCAAAGCACTTCGGCGACCGGGATCAGCTTGACCGTGGTGCCCGCACCCGCGCGGACGAAGCGCAATTTATCCTTGCGCGAGGGCTGGCCGCCGAGTAGCTCGGCAATGCGCGCGGCCATTTCGCCGACGGTGGCATCGCTGCTTCCGCGGCTCAGCTGTCCTGAAAGCCGTTCGATGCACTTGGTCAGGCGCGCGATCTCGACCGGTTTCAGCAGATAGTCGACGGCAGCGGCCTCGAAGGCGTCGAGCGCGTAGGCGTCATAAGCGGTGACGAAGACGATGAGGGGCGGATGCTCCCTTAGGCAAAGCTGGCGTGCCGCCTCGAGCCCATCGAGCTGCGGCATGCGGACATCGAGAAATGCCACGTCGGGGGAGAATTGGTCGGCCAGCTTCAGCGCTTCGGCGCCGTTCGAGGCCAACCCCGCGCAGCGGGCCGCGGACCAGTGTTCGCTCAATTGCTGAGCGAGTACTCGCGCGAGCAGCGGTTCGTCTTCGGCGATGATGTAGCTATAGGGCTCGCTCATGCAGCCGGTCTGGACAGCAAATTGAGCGGCACCTCGATGGCGGCATGCGTGCCGCGCGGCGTACGCGGTTCCAGAACCAGGCGCGCGGCGCTGCCAAACAGCGACTGCAGCCGGGCGCGCACGTTTTGAATACCCGCGCCGGTGCCCGCTGTATGCGCGTTGCCGAGGCCGACGCCGGTATCATCGACCGACACCATGAGCGTGTCGCCCTCGCAGCGTACGCTGACGCGGATCGAACCGCCGTCGCCTGCCGGCTCGATGCCGTGGGTGATGGCGTTTTCCACCAGCGGCTGCAGCAGCATCGCCGGGAATTTCAGGCGCAGACAGTCCGGATCGCAATCGAATTCGGTGGTCAGGCGATTCGGCAGCCGCAGCCCCATGATGGCAAGGTAGGCCTTCAACAGCTCCACCTCGGTGTGCAGCGTCGCCGTTTCACTGCGCGCGTGCGTCAGCGCCGCGCGCAAGTAGCGGATCAGATTGCCGAGCAAACAACGTGCCATGGCGGCGTCGGTCGCGATCAAGGCATCGAGATTTGCCAGGGTATTGAAGAGAAAATGCGGCTCGATCTGCGCCTGCAGCGCTCGAAGCTGCGCTTCGATCGCAGCGCGCTCGGCGCGTTCAACGTCGCGCCTGCTTTGCGCGAGCCGCACCCAGCTGAAGTTGATGAACAGCGCAATGCTGCCTGCCACCAGCGAGAATACGATGGCAACCAGCCAAATATAGCCCTCGTGCATGGTGTAGGCGGGCGACTGGCGCGGCAAAAACAGCTTGGAGAGCAATTCGCCGCCGATGGCGCCGGCCACCACCAGCACGAAGTAGATCGCAAAACGCATATGGATGCGCCCGCGAAATCGTTGCATGACGGTACAACGCACCATCGCCACCAGGGCGAGAATGCTGAGGCCGATGCAGTAGGCGATGACGAGATTCGGAATGACCTCGTCCCACGAGTGCAGCAGCAGGGCGATGAGCAACGCGATGACGGTGTTGATCGCCAGCGTCACCGGCAGGCGGCGCCGCAGGAAATCGACTACGCTATCTTCGGACGCGTCGAACGGTGAGAATCGTTCGGCTCCAGCCTGCAGATGGGTCTTCATTCAGTTCCCGTGTTGCGCGAGAACTTAAGTCTATCGCCCTTCCATCCCCAGCGCATGTTCAGGACCGGCCGCGGCCGTGGTCGAGACTTCGGCCTTGGCGACCACAAAATCGTCCACCGCGATCAGCGCAAATGGAACGAGGCCTAAGATCAGTGAGAGTGACAGGGCAGCGAAGCCGTGGATGGTTTTCATGTGTTTCTCCTGGTGGTTGTAAACCGTGGAGAGACTGTAGATGGGGAGGCTTCGAAAGCCCGGCAATTGCGCCAAATCGGCCGTTCGGCGGCGTGGACGGTGCTTCTGGGTCGCGAACGGCAGTGCCGCCTGCTTCGCGCCCTAAGACTCCAGCAGCGTTATGTCCATTTTCGCGAAGAAGCACTCACCAGGGGTGAGGACCTGCACGCCTGGCTTTTCCATAAAATCGCTCGAAAAGCCTTCCGGATCCGTGATCCCATGCCACGGTTCGATGCAAATGAAGTTCGCGCCGGGCTTGGTCCAAACGCCGAGATACGCGGCATCGGAAAAGTCGATCCGCAGCCGAGGTCCTGCGCTGCCGCCATAGCTGACGGAGCGGCTTTTGAGCTGATCGAAGATCAGGACATCCTCTTGGAAAAGCGCATCCGCCAAATTCAGCCGCCGATTCGCGATCGGGGTTGGATGGCGTACCGGCGTCAGCAATCCTGCGGCATCGATTCTTCTCACCGGCGCAGGCTCGTCGGCCGCGAACTCGATGAAGTGCGATGAGCGCTGCTGCGCGTATGGCAGAGGCCAGCGAAATCCCGGGTGATAGCCGAAGCTGGCGGGCATGTCGGCCGCGCCGAGGTTGCGTATCGCTGTCGTCACCTCGAGCGTCGCTCCCAATAGTTCATAGCGCACATCCAATTCAAATTGAAACGGATACACGGAAAGCGTCGACTCGTCCGCGTGCAAACTCAATACAGCCGCGGACGAGCTCAAGTTCTGCAAGGTAAAAATTCTGTCGCGTGCGAAACCGTGCCGCGACAGCGGATAGGTTTTCGAGCCCAGCCTATAAACGCCGCCGGCCAGCACGCCGACGATGGGAAAGAGCAGCGGTGCACGTCCCGCCCATACGTTGGGGTCGCCGTTCCAGAGTAAATCGCCGGCGTCGCCGTCCCGCAACGCAGAAAGCTGTGCGCCGCGCGGATCGATTTCCGCGGTCAGCTTCCCCGACGATATCGAAACCCACGGGCGCGGCTGATCGGTCATCCGCGGCGGAGTATAGACGAACTTCCGCGCCCGTTTGCATCACCGTCCCGTGTGTTCCGGAGGCATCTCTCCCTCGGGGGATTGCGATCTATCCCTACGCGAAGTACAGGATTTCGCTCAATGTTTGAAGTTGCCACCCGCCAAATCGGCGCTCACTCTTAGATACACAATATATCTAAGAAGCCGAAGACAATGACCTTGATGGGATGACCACGACTAAAAAATCACGCTAGTAAGGAGTTGGCACTCATGCGAAAACTATTGAATTGCGCACTAATCTTGTTTGGCGCCGCGTGCGGTTTGTCCGCCGCAACCACGGCACGCGCCGACTCACCGCCCGTGCAAATGTGCAGTGAATCGCCCTCGGCACCGTCCTGTACCGCCGTCCGCGGCGATCGATCCGAAGGATGGGTGCCGCAAACTCGCTCGGAAGTCATGGCTCAACATGGCATGGTCTCGACCGTGCAGCCGCTCGCCGCAATGGCCGGCGCGCGGATTCTGATGAAGGGCGGCAACGCCATCGACGCCGCCGTGGCCACCGCGGCCGCGCTCAATGTCACTTATCCGGCCAACGTCGGCATCGGCGGCGACCTGTTCGCCATCATTTATATCGCGAAAGAGAAAAAAATCTATCAGCTCAATGCCAGCGGCATCGCTCCGAGTGGCGAAACGCTCGCCCATTTGAACGCGCTTGGCTATCACTGGAACTCCGCGAATTGGGGTCCGGGTTCAGGCATGCCTTCGGGCGGAATTCTCACCGTGACCACACCGGGTTCGCTCTGGGGATGGCAGGAGGCGTTGGATCGATTCGGAACGATGTCGTTCAAACAGGTCCTGCAACCGGCCGTCGACTATGCCGAAAACGGATTTCCGATCAGCGAAGAGATCGGCGATGGTTGGCAGTTGCCCAAAGCGCTGCCGCTGCAGGGTTGCTGCACGCAGCTGGATCCTGACTCCGTCAATACTTACTACATCAACGGCGCGCCGCCCACGATCGGCACGATCTTCAGGAACCCGGATCTTGCGCACTCGCTGCGCTTGATTCAGGAGCAGGGGCGCGACGTGTTCTACAAGGGCGAAATTGCGCGGGCCATCGTTGCGAAATCGAATGCGCTCGGCGGCACCATGACGCTGCAAGATCTCGCCAACTACAAAGGCGAATGGGTCACGCCGGCTTCGACCACGTATCACGGCGAGTTCACTCTATACGGATCGAACGCACCCTCACAGGCTTGGGGAATCATGGAGGCGATGAACATTCTCGAGGCCTGCGTGCCCACTTGGTATCCCGGACAAAGCCTCGGAACCCTGGGGCCCGCAAGTCCCTTGTTCTGGCACGCGCTGATTGAAACCAAGAAATTGGTGTACTCCGACACGTACGCACACAACGCCGATCCGGACGTGGTCTCCGTGCCGGTCGCCATGCTCACCTCGAAGTCCTATGCGGCCTCTCAGTGCAGCAAGGTGAATCCCGCGCATGCCGGCCCGACCATTCCGCCGAGCTTCGATACCGCGACGGCGGCGACCGCAGCGAACCTGATCGGCGGCGACACGATCTATCTAACCACGGCAGATCGTTGGGGCAACATGGTGTCGTGGATCAACAGCAATTTTGCCGGCTTCGGCTCAGGCATCACGGTGCCGAAGTACGGTTTCATCCTGCACAATCGCGGCGGTCTGTTCACGCTCGATCCCAACAGCCCGAACGTAATTGCGCCGCATAAGCGCCCGTACAACACCTTGTCCGCGGTCTTCGTCACCCAAAACGGCAAGCCTTTGCTCACCACCGGACAGCACGGCGGCGACCAACAGGGTATGGGAAATATGCAGGTCCTGGTTAACATCCTTGACCTCGGCGCCAACGTCCAGGCCGCAGGCGACATGGCGCGCTTCACGCACACTCAAGTTGCCAATACGCTGCAATTGGAGACTCAACTGTTCGACTTGGTGGGCTCACAGCTGATCAGCATGGGGCACAAGGCCTCGAGTGCGGGCGGAGGTATCGCTGGGGGATATCAGGGCATCATGTTCGTGCCCAACCCCAACGGCGGGCGCGAAATGACGACGTGCAACGGCTCGAATTGGAACGACTCCGACTGCGGTGTGAACGGCTTCTATCGGGCCGGCTCCAATTTCCGCGAGGACGGCGACTCGATTGGCTGGTAGTTTCTTCTGGTTTTCTGTGTTCTCCGGGAGATCGACGGCGGTCTCCCGGGGAGCCCGGATTCGGCGTGTCGATGCCATCGCCTGCGCCCGCTGCCTACCACTGATAGGCCACCGATAGCGCAAGTTCCCGCTGCGTGCTGGCCTCTGTCAGCGGACTCACATCCGGACTGCCTTTCAGCTTGGTCAGCGCCGCGTCCAAGTTCAACAGCCAATGATCCGTGATGAATCGCGTCGCGCTGAATCCCACGCCTACCGAGACCATGCCCGCGTGCGGATCGAAGACAGGATGCCCCGAGGCCAGCGACTGCTCCGGCGTGACGCCGTATTCGCTTTGCAAATAGCGATGCGTGGCCAGCGTGATTGACGGGCCCGCGAACATGACGAATTTTTTTGAGCTGCCCGGCAGAGGCATGTATATCCCGGCATCGCCCACGGTACCGTTGGCGCCGCCCACGATTTGGCGGGCATCGACGCGCAGAATCAACGGAAACTTTCTCGAGAGCACATACGAGGCGAACAGCTTGGCGACTGGAGCCGAATTGATGTTGCCCATACCGCGCAGGTTGGTGTAATCGTCCCGCTCGAGGCGGCCGCGGTCGTAGGCAATCGCGGCGCCGATGCGATAATGATCGCCGCGCAGAAAGTTGACGCCGAGGCCATCTCCGGTGCTCAAGAAAGCAATATCGCTGTATTGAATATTGATCACCGGGCCCCCCTGCACGCGGTAGGCGTCGGCGCCCGCATACACAGGCTGAGTGTCCGCGGCGACGCCTAGCACCCTGCGCCATTCGGGCAGGTTGGGATCGAACAGCCGGGCGAGAATGACGCCGCCGGAATACTGCCATTCCTCCAGCGGCGAAGGTGTTTGCGACCACGCGCTGCGAGGGCCGAACAGGCAAAACAGGACGGCGACACAGGCCGAAAAGCGGCCGAGCATCAGCCCCACGATTCATCCCGCATGTGTCGCACGCTATGCGTCAGCCCGGCGGCTTGGCACTCGGCTTGCTTTGAGTCGATTTCGATTGCCGCGGGCGGGCGGCAGCCGGACCCTTGCGTGGTGCGGCAGCCTTCCATTTGGCATCGGCATTCGCGGGCGGCTCGGCTGCGCGAGGTTCGACCGCGCGAGGTTCAGCTGCGCGAGGTTCGATGGTGCGCGGATCAGTTGCGCGCTGCGCAGCCTTCAATTGTTTCTCCGCGTCCAACCAGTCTTGCTCCGCGCTCCCGTCAGGGCAGCCGCGGGATTGCCAAAGACTGTAAGCCAACTCACCAATGGATCTGTGTTCGGGATGCATGGCACTCCTTCTCGCCAAGTGCTGATAATAAAATGCGGACAATGAAATCTGCAGTCCGTTCAACTTAGAATGCGGACGCGCGGCGTGATAGGAAGGAGACTTGGTAAAGCGGGTCAGCCGAATCCTACAGGCTTAAGCGGAACTCAGACCGCGCGCTCGTGACCTTGCAGTTTGCATTTCTTCGCCTCGGCAACATGCCGCCGAGCCGCTCTTCGATCACGCAACGTTTGGCAAAAACCTCCGCCAAGTCCTGGCTGGACTCCTTATTTAGCTTTTAAGCGGTCCGAAAGAGGGCGATCGCCGGTAGTAAACTGGCTCTCGTCGAACTCACACAGGAAGGTTTATGCGCTGCACGGTTCCTTGCGCGGTCATCGCGTGCTATTTGATCGCAAGCCCGGGTGTCCCGGCTGCCGGCGCGGCAACTGGTGCGCCAACAGGCGCGACGCCGCCGTGTGCGCCGACCCCACGCGACTGTGCGGCACTCGCACTTGCCGCCATGGGCGGGCGCGAGCGCATCGAAGCGGTGAAAGCGCTTGGACTGGAAGGCGTTCAGCACACGCTCTTGGTCGAACAATCCTATCGCCAGGAACCTTTCATCACCGCCTACGCGCGCACTCAGGAAAAAATAGACTTCAGTGCGCAGCGCATGCAGATTCAGACGCATCTCACTTGGCCTGAATCAGATCCGGGGCAATCAGAATCCGACACCACCCTGGTCGTCGGTCCCGAGGGCGGGGTATACCGCTCGGAGAAATCGGATAGCCCGGCGTCGCGAGCCGACATCGAGGCGGCGCGCTATGACTTGGCGCTCGGTCCGATGCGCCTGCTGCTCACGGCCTTGAGCGCCGCGGACCTGCACTTTGGGAGTGCGCAACGAGTGCGCGCCACTTTACACCCGGCGCTGGCATTCACCTGGCAGGGCCGCCCGGTGCAGGTGATGATCAATCCCTTTAACCACCTGCCCGATGCCGTAGAGACGGTCGCGGTGTTCTACGATCACTGGTATCAGTGGGGCGATGTTCGTCAACGGATCTATTGGGACAACTGGCAAACCGTGCACGGCCTGCGCTACCCGACCAACGAGGTCGAGGAGCGCAACGGAATACCGTGGGAATCGCGGCAGGTGCTTAAGGTGGATCTCAATCCGGCGCTGGATGCCGCCACTTTTAAGATTGATGCGCAAATTGCGCAGAAGGGTTTGCAATCACCGGGCTGGGAAAGGCCGTTCAATGCAAAGGCGGGCATAACCCTTGCGCCCGGCATCACCCTGTTTCCGGGATCTTGGAATGCAACGGTCGTCAAACAGGACGACGGCATTGTGTTACTGGAATCGCCTCTCTCCGGCACCTATATTGCCGGCGTCATCGATAAGGCGAAGGAGCAAAGTCCGGGCCAGCCATTGAAAGCCGTGCTATCGACATCGGACTCCTGGCCTCATATCGGCGGCGTGCGCCAGGTCGTCGCCTTGGGATTACCGGTGTACATTCTGGATCTGAACAAACCGCTCCTTGATCGGCTGGTCGCCTCGCCCCGTCACCTGCATCCCGATCTGCTCGCGCAAACCGCCCGGCAGCCCAAGTGGCGCATCGTGTCGCAGAAAGTTGAAATCGGAGTCGGCGCGAATCGCATGGAGTTGTACCCTCTGCGCGGCGCCGCCACCGAGCGGCAGTACATGGTGTATTTCCCTGAGCACAAGCTGCTCTACGCCAGCGACACGCTGGCGCTCAATGCCGACGGCACCCTGTACGCGCCGGAGCTCATGCGCGAAGTGATGGATGCAGTGAAGCGCGAGAATCTCATGGTCACCACGGTGTTCGCTATGCATCAGGAACCGGTGCCATGGACGCAAGTGATTACTCTCGTAGAAAAAGCGCTGAATTAGGCGCGTATCCTCCTAAATAGAAAACAATCACCTGTCTTTGTGCTAGCGTTGCCTGCGCGCTGGGCTGACCGCTGCGCTCTCTCATCCGTATCGCCGGGGTTAAAAGATGAAGTCAATCGCCGCCGCAACACTGGGCCTGCTGTTGTCTGCCGCCTGCATGGGCGCGCTCGCGCAGACGCCGCCGATATACGACATCGTGATTCGAAATGGGCATCTCTTGGATGGGGATGGCAATCCCTGGGTCAATGCCGATGTCGCCATCAAAGACGGCCGCTTCGTCAAGATCGGCCGGGTCGCAGGCCGAGGAGTGCGCGAGATCGACGCGCGGGGGGACTATGTCTCCCCGGGTTGGATCGACATGATGGATCAATCGGGCGAAGTACTGCTGAAGAACGGCTTGGCGGAAAATAAACTGCGCGAGGGCGTCACCTCGGCGATTGCGGGGGAAGGCGGCACGCCGGTGCCTTCGGCGCAAATCGCCGACTATTTCAAAAAGCTCGAAGCCCAAGGGATCTCGCTGAATTTCGGCACGTATTACAGCAGCGGACAGGCGCGCGTGGAGGTCATGGGCGACGTCGCGGGTCGGCCCACGACAGAGCAGTTGGACGCCATGAAAGTGCATGTCGATGAAGCCATGCGCGCAGGCACGATGGGAATCGCCACGGCGCTGATTTATCCGCCCGATAGTTTTCAGAGCACGGAAGATCTCATCGCACTGGCGCGCGTCGCCGCGAAGCACGGCGGTATCTATGCGAGCCACATGCGCGATGAGAGCGCCAAGCTGCTGCAGGCCATCGGCGAATCCATTGAAATTGGCGAGAAGACCGGAATCCAGGTCGAAATCTTCCATTTCAAAGGCGCCTACGCGCCCGGCTGGGGCAAGCTGGTCCCGCAAGCCGGCGAGCTCATCAACGCTGCGCGTGCGCGCGGTGTGAACATCGCCGCCGACATGTATGTTTACACGGCTGGCGGCACGGGTCTCGATATCACGGTGCCGAACTGGGTTTGGGAGCAGGGCGCGAAGACGGGTCTGGAACGCCTGAAGGATCCGCAGGTACGTGTCCGCCTCAAAAAAGAAGTCGCGGCCGGTTCCGCGCCAGGCTGGTCCAACCTGGTCGAGGCCAGCGGCGGCTGGGATCACGTTGTGCTCGCCAATGCCTTCAATCCAATGTACGACAAATATCGATTCAAGAGCATCGAGTACATCGCCAAGCAACTAAGGAAAGATCCCGCCGACGTCTCCTGGGATATCGTACTCGGCGCGCAGCCGAACCGTGCCATGGGACTGTATTTCATGATGAGCGAGCCGGACATTGCCACTGCGTTGCGCTGGCCTTGGATGAGCATCGGCAGCGACGCCGGCGCCAACGAAGCTCCGGGCAAGATCGATGCGATCGGTCTGCCGCATCCGCGCGCCTACGCCAACTTTCCGCGCGTCATTGCCGAGTACGTGAAAAAGCGCCACGTACTCAGCCTCGAGGATGCGATTCGCAAAATGACTTCCTGGCCCGCCACGCGCATGCGTCTCTATGACCGCGGCGTCATTCGCGAGGGCCTAAAGGCGGACGTCACGATTTTCAACGAGGAGCGGTTGGATGATGTGGCGAACTACGAAAACCCCACGGCCTATCCCACCGGCATCGACTACGTTTTGGTCAATGGGCAGTTGGTGATTGACAAGGGCCGCCACACCGGCGCCAAGCCCGGTCAGGTACTGCGGGGCGCAGGCTACGATTCAAGCGCGGCGCGCCAGTCGCCGTGAACGCGATTCCCGCAGGCAATGTAAACGTCTCGTCCTGGTTTCAGCGCTATCTGCTGCCCGGTTTCGCCTTCAAGGCCGTGGTTATCGGCGGCGGCTACGCAACGGGGCGCGAACTGGCCGAATTTTTCCTGCCGAGCGGACCGCGCGGCGGGTTGCTCGCCATTTTCCTGGCGATGGTGATCTGGAGCGTGGTATGCGCGGTGACGTTCAGCCTGGCTTACGCCACCAAGAGCTGGAACTATCGTGCCTTCTTTAAAAATCTCCTCGGGCCTTTCTGGGTGATTTTTGAAATCTGCTATCTGCTTTTCATTATCTTGATTCTGGCCGTATTCGGCGCTGCGGCGGGAGCCATCGGCACGGCGTTATTGGGCTGGCCGCCGCTCGTCGGTACCTTAAGCCTCATCGCCTGCATCAGTTTCGTCACTGCTTACGGCACCGGCTCCGTGGAACGGCTGTTCAAGTGGGTCTCGATTTTCCTTTACGCGGTCTATGCCGTGTTCGTCGTGCTGTCGTTCTTCGCCTTCGGCGATCGCATCATGGTGAATTTGGCCGCGCCGGCGCCGCACGAGGGCTGGGTATTGGGGGGATTCACTTATGCCGGCTACAACGTGGTTGGCGCGGTGATCATTCTGCCGGTGCTGCGGCATTTGAACAGCAACAAGAACGCGCTCATCGCCGGCGCGTTGGCGGGACCCCTCGCCATGATTCCGGCGCTGCTCTTTTTCATCTGCATGATTGCTTACTATCCGCAGATTGGCAGCGAAGCGCTGCCGTCGGACTTCCTGCTGCAGCGTTTGAATTTTCCGGCGTTTCACTATCTGTTCCAGCTGATGATTTTCCTGGCGCTGCTCGAAAGCGGCACGGGCTGCGTGCATGCCTTCAACGAGCGTATCGCCGAAGCCTACGCGGCCCGCAAAGGCGGCAGCCTGTCGAAGTCCGCACGCCTTTGGATTACCGGCGCGCTGCTCCTGGGATCGATATTCTTGGCGGCGCGATTCGGACTGGTGACGTTGATTGCGCGCGGTTATCGCGGCTTGGCGTACATGTTCCTCGCCGTGTTCGTGTTGCCCGTCATGACTCTTGGGGTGTGGCAGTTGCTCACGCGCGCGCGTATCAGTACCTCGAAGTGAATGAGGTCAAGTGGTACACCCAAGCCATCCACAGCATCACTACGCCAGAGACGGCGAGCACCGAAGTCCAAACCCTGCCTGGCCAGCTGCGCTTGCCGGTCCAAG
>Ga0210387_10002428_pt1 | contig 14240 bp, 23 predicted proteins | sample IncBWC7OmetaG_FD_160108 | JGI IMG/M metagenome (GOLD analysis project Ga0210387, IMG submission 160108) | Forest soil microbial communities from Barre Woods Harvard Forest LTER site, Petersham, Massachusetts, United States - Inc-BW-C-7-O ...
CAAACGGGTCCGACGCCACGTCGACCACTCCCACTCCCAGTGCTAGCCCTATAGGTAACGGCCATCCTGAGGGGCATCAAGAAAACCTGGTCCGCCGAATCGCAGAGACACCGAATCGCCTCCCCTTGGCACACCCTCCTCGCCCATCATCCCCAACCCTCTCGTCCCTGACTAGCAGCTCCGTCGTTCAAACACCCACCAGCACAAACGCGCCCAACTCCAAGTCGACAACTCCCACTTCCCATGCTGGCGCCGCTAGTAACGGCTACCCTGAAGCGCGTCAAGATGACCCGACCCTCCGCGCAGCGCCCGCACAACCTACTGCACACCAAACGTCGTCTTCCCAAAAGCACCCCGAGTCGCCTACAACCAAAATGAACTCGAGCCCGCCGCGCCGAACGTTCACAGGTGTGTTCATCCCACCGCTACAACGACCGCCCTCAAAACCATCAATCGACGCGTATCCGCCTCCCCACACCAAGGAACAACACGTGCAAGCATCTGCCCCACACAAAAACCTCATCGCCAGCTCCATCCCCTTCTCGTCGTCCTTGACATCGCTTTCCGTGGCGGCGACGGATCAGGCTGGTAGGTCTGCGCCGGAAACAGAGGATGGTTCGACTTTGCCCACCGCCGCAAACAAAGATTTGGTCGTACCAACTGCGAACGATCATCCCACCATATCCACCGCCCACAAGGACTCAACCATACCCACCACAAACGAATACCCAACTGGTCCTGGCCCCAACGACATCGCTCTTCCCCCCGATGTTCCCCTTCCCAACGCGCCGCACACCTGCACACCCGCACCCACCACCCAACCCCAGCCCACACCGTCCCACCCAAAACCCAAAATCTTCCTCGGCGTAATAATCACCAAGCCACCCCCTACCAGAGCTGCTCCGCGCAACGACGCCGGAAGTGATAGAGGTCCCGCCTCATCCCTAGCCGACGCCCTCTCCTCCGCATTCTCGCGTAACGCGCACGTCCCCATGCCTCCCTCCTCCCGTCCGCTTCTTTCCACCACCACCTCCACCTCTTCCGCGGTCCCCCATGCCTATAGACACACGTACACCGGAAGAGCCACCGCCGTTCGCCCGAAGAGGGAGCGTCCCCTGACCCAAGCGGAGATCGACGCCGCGCTGGGTGTCGATATCGGGAAAGTCGGGGTGAGGGCTGACCAGAGCGGGGATACAAAGAACGAAGAGGCGCTGTGGGTGAATTTGAGGTTTTTGAGGTCGGGGTTGGGGGTTGACGAGGGTCGGTGGTGGGAAGGAGAGGACGTGAAGATGGATGTGGAGGACGTCAATGGGGCTGGAACTGGTGTTGTGCGGGGGTTAGCGAGGAAGGATGTGCACGGAGAGAGGCAGAAACTAAAGGCATACGCGATCCCGGAGAAGTCAAGGGCGGAGAGGTATTTTGAAATGATGGAGCATGTATTTGGGCCGGGGAACGCGAAAAGGGGGAATGGACCGAAGCCAAAGGTGAGTGGTCTCTGTTCATGTTCAATGCTTGGTTGTTGAGGACATTGCTTATGTGATTGATTGCCGTGCGCATATGACATAATGATTCCTTGGGATATTTTTGATGTCCACTTTGCGAGTGGGGAAGCAAGCGCTGACATGATATGATTGCTTTTTGTTCTGCAGCAACTACAACAGGAACAGAAACCTAATAAAGGCAACTACAGGACCCCAGCGAGCGAGAGGACCAGCCGCAGCCGGAGTGACTCTCAAGCACGGAGTTCCAGTGCGGGACAACCAGAGGTGAATGTTAGACATGGGGTATGGGACTGGGGTGAAGGAGCAGGCAACGTACCTGTACGGTTGGGGAAACGCACGAGGGAAGACTCGGGGGTGGATGAGGAGAGTGACAGAGATGGTGCTGGAGAAGTAGAAGACAGGCACCGCGGTGGTCGCAACACGAGGCCGAGGACGGAAACGGATGTTGGCCCGATCAATGAGACGACACAAGAGATGGTTGTCGATGAGGAGACGGCTGTAGAATGGGCTGCAGCCGTGCAAAAGTTGGTCAAGGGGAAAACGAAAATGGAGCGTCAGGTACGTGGTATTGAGTCGGGGTTAGGAGTGGGACTGTGCACAGATGATGTTTAATTTGTGATGACTAGGGGTTGAGGGAACTAAGCAACGTCCTGAAACAGGTTGAAGAAGCGAAAGGTGGAATTGGTTGGCAAGTTCTCGAGGTTTGTGCCGCTTGGGGAAACTGTTGTATTATTCACGGGTGGTATTAATCTCTGGTCACAGACATCCAGGCTCGGAGAAAGTGTATCGCAGCTTTCCGAGCTGGTAGAAATCCCGTTCGGAGACGAAGAGGGGTTGCGTGGACGAGCAGCGGTGGTTTTGAAGTTGTGGAGGCAGAGAGGAGAGACGTGACAGTTACAGTAGAGTCACCATGTGACGGTAGTAATGTTACATAGAAACGTGACCGTTGTGACGAAATTATTCCCACACTGCTTGTTTAGTAATTCTTTTTCGCGGCTCTCGAGATCACCACCGTCGCTGCCACGATTTACTTGGACGACCCGCGTCCAGAACGCGCGAAGATACAGCCACCATTCATTCTCTATCTACTCATCAGCTCATCTCCCTGTATCAGTTTTCACAATGCTGGCCCTCGTCCACCCGTTCAACCAACCCCAAGATGCTCTCAACAGACCCCCTTCATCATCATCAGTAAGGTCAAGACAGCAATCTAGGAGACCACTCGTCCCCTCTGCCTCGTCCTTGCCCTTGTCTTCATCGTCCAGGCCATCCAGCGTGGCACACTCGTCACTCCACCGGCACTCCACAGCCGCACAGCCACCTTTGGCCCCCCTCTCAGTCCACAAACACCAACCACAACGACCGCCCACCCCTCCCCCAAAAGTAATCCGAGCATCAACACCACCTCCACCACCAACAATCACACCACCGTCCCACCAATCCAATCCTTTCGACATCCACTCCTATCCATCCCCCGAACTTCTCCGACTCCTCGCGACCCTGCTCACCCAAATAGCTGCAACGAACGACAAACTCGAGGCAGCTTCCCCCACAGCTCCCGCCCCTGACCCCCCCTCCACGACCCCTACCCGCACGTCCCTTTCCTCCGTCACAGACCAGGATGCACCCATCTGGCGTACCCTCACAACAGCCTCTCGCACCGCGATCTCCACCCCCTCCTCCACCTTAACCTTCCACGCCCGCAACATCCCCACCATCAGTCTCGAAGCTTACCTCCTCCGCATCCTCAAGTACTGCCCAACCACAAATGAGGTCTTCCTTTCCCTTCTCGTCTACTTTGACCGCATGTCCAAAATCAGCGCAGAAGCGACCGGCCGGACCTTCGTTATTGACTCATACAATATCCACCGGCTCGTCATCGCCGGCGTCACCGTTGCCAGTAAATTTTTCAGCGATGTCTTTTATACAAATTCCCGTTATGCCAAGGTCAGTTGTCCTCTGCTCCACAATCCCAAAATCCTCCATACTCAATCCATCTCATCCCATCTCCAGGTCGGCGGTCTACCCCAAGCAGAGCTCAACCAACTAGAACTCCAATTCCTCCTCCTAAACGACTTTAGACTCGTCATCCCAGGCGACGAAATGCAGCGCTACGCCGAACAGCTCATCCTCTTCTCCACCTCGGAAAGCACTACTTCCCCTGTACCATCATTATCATCATCACCATCGGCAACTGCACCTCTTGCGAGACCAGCCGGCGGGGTGTCGGCGCCTATGCAGGCTATGGGCGCTATCGATGCATATGGTGGCCGAATACCTGGGGAAGACGCATATGGCCATCGGAATAAAGATAAAGAACATAAACCCTTTCAACATTACCTGCAGCCTGGTGCCAATGGCTTCGACCACACAAACTCCCGCTCCCACGCACATAACCCAATGTATAATAACCACCACCACCATCACCCTCCCTCCGCCTCATCTTCCTTCAACGCCTCTACAACCAGGACGCCTCACGCGCGGCCTCGGTACGACACCGAAACGGAGACGGAGACTGAGACGGAAGCGGGCGAGACGGACGGAGGGGAAACGACCGACGACGAGCCGACGATCCGGCCCGCCCATTCGACTGCGGGGTCGGAGGATAACAGGAGTCTGTGTAGTGTGGGGAGCCAAAGTAGTAATTCGGGGGCGGAGGATACGGGAGATGAGGGAGGGGACGAGGATGATGGGGGGTTTGGAGACGACGAGAAGGACGGGTTCGATGACGAGGCCGAGGAGATGGACGTTGAGGGGGATAGGACCCCGGAGAGGAAGAGGAGCATTGGCGAGAGGGGGGACCTGACGCCTGAGAGGAGGATAGGGGGAGTGGGGAGGGCGCGGTTGAGGGATGGGGATAGGGATCAAAGGATGGCTAGCCCGTGAGTGCGACCGACCCAGAGTGGGATTTATCCCACTGTCATATTGGCATCATCACCCGACATCGTCCGAACCCCGCCATCTATTTATTAACTCCATCCGCTGCCACCATTACACCATTCCATTATTCTCGTTCCCGCATCCCGTATTCACCCATACTCATCTCCGCCCTCCCGTCTGGCCCTACTGTCTCCGACGTTCCGCCTAGACGAACAGACGCACGCAGCGACATTACCTCCCCTCCGCATTGGAATCGATACCCTCGTACCAGCCTTTATATCCCCATTACTGCCTCCCACGCTCGCGCTTAACCGGATCATTCCAACACGCCCTCCGTTCGCTGTGTACTCACCCTCACTCTCACTCCTCTCGCCATCTGCACCATCTGTTCCATTGTTACTGCTATTTAGTCTCGCTGTTACATAGTACATAGTACATGGACTCTGTGTCTGTCACTGTTGACCCTTTTCTGTGACTCTATTTCCCTGTTCTCAGTAGTTCCGGCATCACATTTAAGTATAGGATACATGTGCGCAAAAATATATTATTGTGGACTTCATTACACTCGGAAATCGAAACGTTTAACTACACCGTGACTCAGTCAGTCAGAGTCAGTCAGAGTCGGATATGCTCAGCACGTGACTTCACACGTAACGATGACACTAACATGCAATATTATTATTGAATTCCAGAAGAGACCATTATGCATTACTACTTGCACCTGGGGACCCGGTTCCCGTACCACCACGCCGCCCCCAATCCCTAGACCTCTCTAGCGGTACTTATATTAATTTTTGCTGGACCCTTGTATTGGATGCTGAACGGCTCATCAATGACTTGCGGAAGTTATGATGAATTTAGTTTTTGGAACAATACCTGCAGAGCTTTCCGGCTCCAGAAAACTAAAGGCAATCGCAGGTGAATAAATTGATATATTCGTTGTCAATAAATTATTCCAGAATTATATTTTGCCTATTAGTAAATTCCGAATCATCTCTCGTCCAGTAACCCTGAAGGTGTGATACAAGGTTGGCATATCAAGAGTCGAGGTGAGAGTATCCGCAAGCCCAAAGGGCAACATCAGAGGGATCCAACCTAACCAAGTAGTCAGCAAGTGACTCGCATGCGAGACACAGATAGCGTAAACCCACCTCTCGCATACTCCAAAGCGAAGCACCCTTCATGCATTTTATACTGCTTCGCCGTCCCCCTCGGCAGATGGTGCACACTCCCCGCCGGATACCTCTCCATCTCCAAATTCCCCGGACTAAACGCCCACTGCTCACCAACCAAAATATTAAAATAATCATCCGCAGTATGCAACCCCGTATGCCCCTCCGTGCCCAGTGGCGTCCCAAATATAATGAGGTACTCCGTGATGCTCGCGTGAATGATGTACATTGCACCCATCGCCCCGCCCGCATTATTGAACACCCATTCGCTGGAATCGGCGTTGATGGCGATTTGAGTGGAGGGGTATGTCAGGGTGAGGTTGGTGACAATGTGTTGGATCATCCCTGCAGTTTCGTTTGGCGAGGAGGCAATGGCGGCTTTGGCGAGCTGGTGAAGGCTCGTTGGGTCGAAAACATACCATTGGTCCTGGAAACACGTAATTCTGGTCAAAATTAATTTAAATTTATAAGATGAACGTAAGTTAGGATACTTTAATGGTGTCAAGCCAACCGCAAGTAGCGATAAAAAGTAGTAATACGGCAAAGCGTGTAGCCCATTTCGAGATAGGATCGCGTCTCGTTTCTACTTGCTTTTCCCGAAGCTGGTGAATTTGTTTCGTGACAGCCATTCTTGTCAGAAATCTAGTACGTGAAATATCCGATCAGTAGAAGAAGCCGGAGGATTGTACTGGGCACGAGGGGCGATCGTAAAGGTCGTTTAAGAGGCAACTAAGGGTCGTACCACTCCGAATTTTGGAGAAAGACTCACGTGATCATCGATCGATCATTGTTTGATCCAGAACATGTTGATAAACAATCTATATATAGACTTGATTAATCTTTCATGTCCACCGATCCGCCCCCGCTTCCGAGTCGACAGAGGTGGTCGACCTCCGTAAATGACGCACAGCCGACCAATCGCTCAACGCACACTCCCAAGAAGACTTTCAATACAAATTCAGAAATCCTTTATTCCATGCTTGTTCCATGCGCAGGAAATAAATAGATATGTAGTAATTACTAACACAGGTGGCATCACGACGATCACAACTCTTCCCTCGATTTCTTCTTCTCCCCTGTGGAGTCGGAATCCAACGGCAAGCACAGCGCAGGAGATGTCCCCGTGAATTGATATTCGCACTTCTCCAGCTCTGCGATGGTGAGGATTGCGTTTTCTGTTCCGCATGTCATTACGAGCTGTGAGGGTCCCACGAGTCAATGAGTGTAACTACAAGAGAAGGGAGATGGTTAGGGGGAAGGGATAGGAAGGGACATACGATGACATTGCGTTCGGGACCATTCCAGCACCTAGCACCGTTTTTATAGACCTGCTTGGTGTAAAAATCTGGGTCCCCAGGTTTGACATCGGGAGATGGATTCCACGATGCGAATTTGCTTCGCGTTCGTTTGTGATGTCAACCAAAGGGGTTGTGGAGGAGAACTTGGGATACACGCACCCGAGACTGAACGTAGACCCGCCGTGGTTGGGTTTCTGCCTCGCTTCATCAAACAAGCATACTTCGTATGTGTATCTTCATTGGATATATTTGTCAGAGGGCAATTAAAATGGGAATGATGAGGGGAATACGCACTCTCCCGTGTTTTTCTCGAGACAGGTCCCATCAAGTTTCTTCCATTCACCTTCAGCGCCAAACCCATGGATGTTGAACACATCCAAAAGATCCTCTTCAGCTTTCGTCTTTTCGTCTTTGACGCGGGTAAGGTCAGTTTCAGCGTCTTGGAGTGCTTGGCGAGCATGTGAAGAGTCTGTTTGTTGATAACCTCGTGAGCTAAAATATCTTGTCGAGACATGCTACGTGAGGGAACAGACCCGCCGACGTTCCTGTATCACCCCGTACAATACCGAGGGTTTGCAGCCATGAGACGATGGTGTCTTTGAACTCCTCGTATTGTGGCAAGTAAGAATCTGGAATATATGATGATAGGTCGAACACTTTGGACTGTCAATAAAGTACCAAACGAAAGAACGTGCAGAGTGAAAAGACTCACAAATCGAACCCTCAGGTGGTGATAGAATATGCTCCTCGTGCTCCAGTAACAATGACACATAATCCGAACTGACTAATGCATCAAGACCCTGATCGAGCTGCTCAGCACTCCACATCCCTTCTTCCAACACTTCCTCCCCCCCTTCTTGCTTCTCTTCCTTGGCCTCCGCGTCCTCCACATCGGACCCCTCCTCTTTCTCCGCCTCCCCGACGCGTGGTAAACCAGCTAAGTATTCCCACCCACGGACAGCCTCAAGAACGGCCATGTCTTGATAGTTGGGGTTGTAACCAGAATGAAGAGAGTTGAGGATGTCACTCAGGGCTTGTTCGCGCTCGAGGTGCTTTTTGTGTTCACGTTGAAGGGACTTGAGAGCGAGGGAGTGCGTGATTAGCGATTTGTAGAGAGCTGCGAGGGAAAAAGGTGAGTTCTTGTCAAGAGACTATATGACAATCCTTACGGGATTGCTGTTTGTGTTCTAGAGCAGCGGCCGAAAGAGATTCCGTCCGGTCTACAATGTCTGGAGTGAAAGAGAGTCAGAGTGATATTACGATCGTGCAGAAATGAAACAAACCTTGTAGACGTGCTACTTCCTTTTCTTTCACTATGACCTCTTGCGTAGAAGTTGAAATGAGCGTTTCCAGCCGTTTCTTCTCCTTGTGCGCGAACGATATGTACGAGGAACGGATTTTGGCACCCTGTAAACACATATGTCAGTGGAGCAGGACCCTTACCGGGTGGCAAGATATACCGTCTTCCGGATCCTGCGCTGCTCGTCTCGTTTTTTTCTGAATGCTTCCCCTACTTCCTTGCAAACATCGTTGCATACACCCGAACGCTCGTCCGACCCATCACAGCACTGAGGTTCTGGTTCCTGTGTTAGACTCCTTTATCATTTTATATGCATAAAGAGACACCCACCACACAGACCGTCATTTACTCTTGAACTTGGGATACTTGCACCAATGTGTCCTACGTTATAACAGTAGAATGTGCCATTCTGACAGGCAGACGTGCCTTTTCAAATTCTACTTTCAGCGGAGGAACAAATGGAGTATATATTCTCGTAGTGTCGAACCTGGCTCGTCGCTACCATCTGGACAATCGCAAGCGTCATCATTCACAAAATCCCATAGAATCTCTCGAGACCCATCAAGACATTTCCAGGATCCAGAATCCAGCGGGACATATTGTGGGACAAGGTCTGGGGCAACGCCAAAAGTCTTGTCAAGGGTAGCAAGAACAGGCAAAGGTAAAGGAATTAACAGAAGCCAGGGAATCATAAGGCGGACTGAATTTTGAAAACAACTCACGGTCTCGCGTCAAGATCTTTCCGCCACTTGTGACTTAGTTACGTAAGCGGAACAAACAATGCACGCAAACTAATGTTAAGTCGATTTGTTTGCAACGGATTCGCTATCGACGCCGTCGTAGAAATCAATGGTATGTGAATTTTTGCTGGTCCATCCATTGCGCTGCCAATGACAGCTCTGTCCGGTGTATTTTACTCTGCGGACGTTGGTCCCAGCTCGCGTGCTCAGATGGATGCCGCACCAGGCGTACGGATGTCATTACCAACAGCTCACTGATTTGTTCTCTCATTCAGGCTAAAGCTAAAGCACCTCCGCCATCGAGTGGCGGCAAAGCCGCAAAGAAAAAGAAGTGGTCCAAGGGAAAGGTCAAGGATAAGGCCCAGCACGCCGTCACCCTCGATAAGCCCACCTTTGACCGCATCATCAAGGAAGTCCCCACCTTCCGATTTATCAGCCAAAGCATCCTCATTGAGAGGCTGAAGATCAATGGCAGTCTTGCGCGTATTGCCATCAGGCATTTGGAGAAGGATGGGCAGATCAAGCAGATTGTTCACCATTCATCACAGCTTGTTTATAGTGCGTTTCTTTGGGACAGCTTTGAACCTCACTGCTCAGCTAACATTTCATTTACAGCACGGGTAACGACAGCGTCTGATTAGGGTTCTTCTACTATACTTGTCTGTATTCCATTGCATACTCAAGCAAAACATACTTTCGCGCAAATATGGTCTGCTTGGAAACCAATCAACGTGCGTCAACTGCACTAGTTGAATTCGACCAACTTCTGAGTGGTTATCTCATTAAACAAAGACTTTGTATATCAGTTTTATTCCCTGTTTTCTGATTCCCTCCGGACCGGGACCGGCCCTGTTCCATGAACGCTTGGTCTGTTTAAGATCTGTAAGACCGAATGTCATCTGAGGACTACTACATCGGTATAGACGTCGGAACGGGCTCAGCCCGTGCTTCCCTTGTCAAGAAAGACGGCACAATTGTTGCCTCCTCCACCCAGGAAACAATCACCTACCGAGATCCCGAAGATCATCGTATTTTCGAACAGTCCACTACAAACATTTGGTCTGGGATCTCCACCGCTATTAGATCATGTCTCGCTGAGTCCAAGATTTCGGCATCTGCAGTCAAGGGGTTGGGATTCGATGCAACATGTTCTTTGGCGGTTTCGGATCTAGATGGGGGGCCGGTCGTCGTGACCAAAGGAGAGCAGTTAGGACAGATTGGGGATCGTAATATCGTGCTATGGGCTGATCATAGAGCAGAGAAGGAGGCGGACCTGATTAACAGTACGGGATCTGTTGTTCTCGACTACGTTGGCGGGACCATGAGCGTACGTCTGTCTTATCCCTGAATTCTAATCCAATAACCATGAATTGAAGGTCAACCTGACAGTTGGAAATGGAGGTCCCAAAAGTCCTCTGGTTAAAGAACAACATGAAACCCGAACTCTTTTCGCGGTGCCAATTCTTTGACCTCCCTGATTTCCTAACATATCGAGCTACAACGGACAATACGCGTTCCTGCTGTTCAGTGACCTGTAAATGTTCCTTCGTCCCCAAGACGGGATGGCAGGCGGATTTCTTCAAGCAGATTGGGTTGGGTAACCTCGTGGTGGAAGATTATAAGGCGATAGGAACGAATAAAGGGAATGTGCTGACCGCCGGCTCGCCTGTTGGGAAGGGTTTGTCAGGAAGGGCTGCACAGGAGCTTGGGCTTGTGGAAGGGACTCCCGTTGGGAGTGCCCTGATTGACGCGTGAGTTTAATTTTGATTCAATGTCTTTGAGAACAGTCAAATATTTAACTAAAACGTGTAAAAAGTTATGCTGGGTGGTTGGGAACAGTTGCTGCCCGGTTTAAAGAGAACGGACAGTTGTCAGACATCATGCCCTCCTCGGAGGAGTCAGCACACCGACTTGCTGTTGTGGCTGGTACGAGCACATGCCACATTGTGCAGGCCAGTCCATCTTGACTCTCTTTTGTCCTTCCTATTTGCTGACAACCATGTCCAGAGCCCAAGTGGCGTGTTCGTGAATGGCATTTGGGGGCCTTATAAAGTGGGGATTAACTTACACGGGTAGATTGGCTTGCTAACATACAATCAGGATGCGATTTTTCGGGGGTGGTGGATGAATGAAGGGGGACAGTCCTCCACTGGACAAGTATGAGCATACTTTACGACAAGGTCCTTATCGAATCGCTAACGTCCCTCCGTCACAGCTCATTGACTTCATTCTCACCACCCACCCTGCGTATGCCAAGCTCGTCGAGCTCGGAAAGCAGCAAGATGAGAACATCTACACGGGTATGTCGACGTCGCAACCATTATTATTTGTCGAAAGCTTAGGTTGACATGGACACATTGCAGTCCTCCAAAAAATTCTAGAAAATTTGAGGGTACAGAAAAAGGCGGAAACTTTTACAGAACTTACGAAGGACATGCATTTCTACCCAGATTTTCACGGTACGAACTCGAGCAGCCCCTCCGTTTATTGACATGGCATAAAGGATAAATACTTACAGGCAACAGGTCCCCCGTCGCCGACGTGCGCATGCGAGGATCCATCGTCGGTCTCGAACTCGTACGTCTCCCATCTATCCTTTTCCATCTTTCTGCGTCTAATATAAATCCACAATTGTGAAGGACGACGGCCTCACCGACCTGGCCCGCAAATATAACCTAACCCTCGAATCCATCGCCCTCCAGACCCGGCACATTGTCGACGAGATGAATGTAAAGGGCCACTCCATTACCTCCATCTATATGAGTGGGAGTCAGGCGAAGAACATTCCGATGATGCAATTATTCGCGAACACGTGCAAAATGCCTGTGGTGTTGCCGTATGATGCCGCGGGCGCTGTGGTGTCTGGGGCTGCTATGTTGGGGCGGTTTGCAGCGGAAGCCAGTATCGAGGGAAAGATGATGGAGGAAAAGCAGGCAGAGCGGTTATGGAATATTATGGTGCGTCATCTACCGCTCCTTTTTTGTCTGTGATTAACCTCATTTCGATAAGGTCGAGATGACGCCCCCGGGAACACTGATCACTCCTGTTACAATGGACAAGGAGCAGAGACTCCTTGAAGCGAAATACAAGATCTTTAGGGAATCTATCGAGATCCAAAAACGGTGGAGGCAGGAGATAGAGGCCGCTTCAAGGTAATTATTCCACATCCCAGACAAATGGTACTTAGTAGAATGACACACAACTGCCATTCAATGGAGCAACACTCATGCCTGCACATCATACACACGGTCACACAAATTTAGGTCCAGAAGGCATGAACATGGGGCAGGCATAATCGTAGCACATACACAATGACTGCATACGTATTTTGCAGGTGAAGATAAGCCAATCGACCAACCCACCAACCACCCCTTAAACCTCTTTGACCTTGACGGTACCACGTAGGAGACCAGTCTACACGATTTTGGTTTAGAATGCTACGCGGGATAGGAATCCATAAGGAAATAGCACATACCCGACGAGCGGCAATAAGACCAACTTTCTGTCCAGGGACAGCGGAGCGTGCGATTGTTGAGGCTTTACCAATATGTTGATGATTACCACCACCATGAGGATGGTCCACGGGATTCATAGCCACACCACGAGTACGGGGCCAGCTGAAAGAAGTAGCACAAATGTCAAAATCGATTCCGTAGAGACATAGGGAATGAAATGCACTTGTAACGCTTGGCCTTGAATTTGTAGTATGCACGACCTGCCTTAAGCAGGGGCTTATCAATACGGCCACCACCAGCAACAATGCCAATAGTTGCCCTAGCACCACCCGACACCGTCTTCTTCGCTCCACTGGGCAACCGAATGCGGGTCTTGTTGTCATCGGGTGAGTGACCAATGACGGTAGCATAGTTTCCTGATGTGCGAGCGAGTGCACCACGGTCACCAATTTTCTCCTCCACGTTACACACGATGGTACCCTCTGGGCATTGGCCAACGGGAAGAACATTGCCGACTGCCAAGGTGGCTTTCTTGCCGCAGTAGACAAAGGCACCAGTGTGGAGCCCTTCGGTTGCGATAAAGGTTTCTTTCCGGAGTTTATAGCGGTATGGGTCACGGAAGACGACTCTTGCCAGGGGAGCACCACTGGGAGGCGGTGTGAGGACTTAACGATTGGGAGTGTTGTTATTGTTATTTACTCACCGGCCAGAATCGTGGATGATTTCTTTTACGATACCCCTGATGTAGCCATTGCGTTCGGCAAAGTCAAGCGCACGCAGGCGGGCGGGATTTTTATTAAGGTGAGTGTGCGCCTTGAACTAATTTTTGGGAATGGTTCAGCATGAGGATTTGGGTAAGAGTTTGGGTTGACGTACGATGGCGTGCGAGCGTCTCTGTGTCCTGATAACCCGACCCATTGATCTGCTGACTTCGTGTGAGCAAAGATATTTGATTCGCTTTCAGAACGTTGAAAAGAAAATAAGCAACATAAGGCACATCTAGTATCCGCAAAGACGATCCATCCAGGAATTCATCGATTTTGACGCCGTTTTCTCGACAGACGATTCCGCAGCAACGTAAACGGGATATATACTGGGCTTGTTCAGCAAAAACGAGTATACTCACATCCTAGCGTCTTGAGTAAACGATTGGTGTCCTTGTTAACCTAGCTACAATTCTGAGACTTGCAATACAAATAAGACCAAAGCTTATGTAATTTATAATTTCGCACCTCCCGCATGCGCTGCCAGTGACGACAAGCACCGAGTCAGCATATCCATGTACAGCCGTTGAAGATCTTACAAATTGAACGCATGGTCTATCATACTTGCTACGTCCACTGCGAGCTCAGTTTACTGTGAATTAGTGTGATTCAATTTTTGTCTCCTGAAATCGAGGGTCCTGAAATCGGTTGAATGCATAAACACCGACTGCAACGTCAACTCAACCGCAAGGTTGACAGAATACTTACCTCCTCTATATTGATTCCAGCAGCATGGACATCATTTTGGCTGTCAATGTTGTTTTCCTTGGAAGGTGACAATCATGGGACAACTGTTACTGAAGAACCTTTCAGGCATCCTGATCGGAGGACGGTTGTCTGAATCATTTCATTCATTGCGACAGCTGATACACAGCATATCGCTTGGCCCAATCCGAAGCCGTGGCAAAGAAGGAAACAAGCACCCGATCCAGACTTCTAATCGTGTCAGGATTGCGCTGTAGAACTAATCGAGATCTGGAAAATAAAATATATAAAGCTTCCCGCACATGTCCCTTTGACTTGTGAGCAATCCAAATCCCCCATTAGGGGATGTCAAACCTCCGATTCTGAGGCCGATTTGAGGTCGATTAAGTCAACGATTCTTGTGTCGATTTATCCAGCGGCAGTC
>Ga0210387_10002430_pt1 | contig 14231 bp, 12 predicted proteins | sample IncBWC7OmetaG_FD_160108 | JGI IMG/M metagenome (GOLD analysis project Ga0210387, IMG submission 160108) | Forest soil microbial communities from Barre Woods Harvard Forest LTER site, Petersham, Massachusetts, United States - Inc-BW-C-7-O ...
GGCGCCGCGCTGGCGTTCGCGGTCGCGCTGCTGGCCTCCGGCGCGTCCTCCTCGAGCGTGGGGACCTATGCCGGCCAGGTCGTGATGAAGGGGTTCGTCGGCCTGAACGTCCCGCTCCTAGCCCGCCGGCTGGTGACGATGGCGCCCGCGATCGCGATCCTCGCGATCGGCCTGTCCCCGACCGACGTGCTCGTGCTCAGCCAGGTCGTGCTCGCGTTCGGGATTCCGTTCGCGCTGATCCCGCTCGTGCTGCTGACCAGCAACCGGCAGGTCATGGGCGTGCACGTCAACGGCCGTCTGACGACCGTCGCGGCGTGGGCGCTGGCGGTGCTGGTCACCGCGATGAACGTGTTCCTGATTTCCCAGCAACTGCTCTGATATCCGTCCCTCCGGGGGGCAGGTCGGACACGTCGGGCTCCGCGGGTGCGCTCGACGGGGGAAGGGTCGGGCGCGGTGAGTATCCACGCGGGCGCTTATCGTGCCGGGTTCGTGCCCGCACCCTTTTCTGCCTCCCTCGACCGCGGCGAAGCCGTATTGCAGTTTCCCTACGACGAGCGTCTGCGGGTGCTCCTGCGCGCGATTCCCGGCAGGCGCTGGGACCCGGGTGAGAAGGCGTGGCGGATACCGCTGGATCCCGAGCGCGCGGAGGCGCTCGCGAGGCTGCTCGCTGCCTTGCCGGGCAGGCCACAGGTGAGCGACGCGCTGGCCCGCGCGATCGCGCGCCGTCGCGCGCGACGGCGTGACGGAGAGTGCGTCATAGACATGGCCCGCCCCGACGAGAACTGGTGGCTGAGCTTTCCGACCGACGTCGGCGAGGATCTCCTGCAGGCGCTGGCACAGCATCCCGACGCTCGCGAGCAGCCGGCGATCGGACGGGGGATGATCCCGCTCGACGAGCGCGCAGAGCGGATCGTCGGCGCTTTGCGTGCGCAGGAGTCACGCCTGCGGTTGACCGAAGACGCGATGCACGCGCTCACCGAGGTCTCACAGCGCGCTCGCGCCGTCCAGCAGGCGCCCGGCGTAGGGCCGCTCGACGCCGAGGCCGGCACCGGACGGGAGCGCGCCAGGCGAGAGCGGGCCAAACGCTGGCACGGCATGATCGAGGTGGCGGGCGCGCGAGGCGCGCCCGAGTTCCTGCTCCTGGGCGACATCGATCGCCTGCCGCCGGTGCTGCGCGAGCGCGCGGCGAGTGCCCCGGGTGGCGCGAGCGTCCCGCTGACGCTCGACTCCTGGCGGCTGATCGACGAACAGCCGCTCGACGGCTGGATCAGCGATGCCGCCGCGCGCTGCGTCGAGGCGTTGCGAGAACAACGGCCGGCTCCCCCGGCGGTGCTGGAGATCTCAGGCATTCACGAGGATCCGACGTTCGTGCTCGCACCCGGTCATGACAGGGCGCAACTCGAGCAGTTCGCGGCGCTGGCGGGCGCGGCGGGGCCCGCGTCTCGTCGTGGCGCAGGGCACGAACACGCCCAGCTCCCGGCGATCCGGGCAGACCCGTTCTGCGTGCCGGAGCTCGACCGCTTCCTCGCCGCGCATGGAACCTGGGTGGACCCCGAGGCGCTCGGGCTGCTGCAGGAGGTTCGTGAGCAGCACGCCCAAGCGCAGGGGCTCGTCGCGCTCTCGGCTGGGACGGACGCCGAGCTGGAGGTTCCCGGTCTCGGCGGAGAGCTGAAGCCGTTCCAGCGGGCCGGGGTGAGCTATCTGCTCACCCAACGACGAGCGTTTCTCGCCGATGAGCAGGGGCTCGGCAAGACGATCGAGGCGCTGGCCGCGCTGCAGGCCGACGATGCCTTTCCCGCGGTCGTCGTGTGCCCGGCGAGCCTCAAGCTGAACTGGCTGGCGGAGATCGAGCGCTGGCTGCCCCAGCGCAGCGCACGGGCGCTGGTGGGGACCGGAGCCGGCGGTCGGGCGCGCGCCGGCTCGCCGGTTGCGGGGGTGGGGGCGGACATCACGGTCGTCAACTACGACATCGTGGCGGCACGGCTGGATGAGCTGCGTGCACTCGCGCCGCGTGCGCTCGTGCTCGACGAGTCTCACTACTGCAAGAACGCGGCGGCCAAGCGCACCAAGGCCGCCCAGCGGCTCGCGTCGGTGGTACCGCGCGACGGCCTCGTGCTCGCCCTGACGGGCACGCCGGTGATGAACCGCCCGGCAGAGCTGATCTCGCAACTGCGGATCATCGGCAGGCTGGGCGACTTCGGTTCGGGCGCCCAGTTCGGCAAGCGCTTTCGCGGTGCAGACGCTCACCTGCGCCTGCACTGGCATCTGCGCGGGCGCTGCTTCGTGCGACGCCTGAAGATCGACGTCCTGCCGCAGCTGCCGCCGAAGACACGCAGCGTGGTGCCGATTGAGCTCGACAACGAGCACGAGTACCGGCTCGCCGAGCACGATGTGATCGCGTGGCTGCGCAGCCAGCCGCTGGATCTGCGCCGGCTCGACGCGAAGGTCGCGGCCGCGCTGCGCGCCGAGCGGCTGGTGCGACTGAACGCGCTCAAGCTGCTCGCCGCGCGCGGCAAGCTGCACGCCGCGCTCGCCTGGATCCACGACTTCTGCTCCTCGGGCGAGCGGCTGGTGGTGTTCGCCAAGCATCGCGAGATCCAGCGGGCGGTGCTCGAGCGCTTTCCGCGGGCGCTGCACATCCTCGGCGAGGACGCCCACGCGGCCCGGGACGCATCGCTGCGCGAGTTCCAAGCGCCCGACGGCGGCGCGGAGAATCAGCTGATCGTCTGCTCGATCGAGGTCGCCGGCCAGGGTCTGACGCTGACGCGCGCCTCGAACGTCGTGTTCCTGGAGCTCGACTGGACGCCGGCCAAGCACGACCAGGCGGAGGACCGTTGTCATCGCATCGGTCAGCAGGACGCGGTCAACGCTACCTATCTGCTGGCGGCCGGCACGATCGACGAGACGATCGCGACGCTGCTGGAGCGCAAGCGGGCGGTGATCGGCGCCGTCACCGACGGACGCGAGCAGAACGAGGAGGGGGTCGTGGATGCGCTCGTGCGTGAGCTCGCGGGCGAGCCCTACAGGGCCCTGCGCGCCGTTGCGTAGGGTTCGCGTCACAATAGGTGGTGGGTTGAGGGGGTCGGGCCGTGGATGGCAGACGCCGCACGCGAGCGCAGGCGTATTGGTAATACGTTGAGCATCGTGGGTGGCGTATGACGCCGCGGAACGGCGGCCTCAATCCCGGCAGATATTGGGGCGCGGACCCCCAAGTTCCATCCGAGTGAACGTGCGGAATATGCGGCCACGCGGTAGATTCTCGCTGCATGAACGATTCTGGAACTGGGGGTGGCACGGCCAGGCGCCTGCACGCATTGCTGCACCGGCACGGCGTCGTACTGGTGCACCACCGGCGCATACCGGGATCGCGTGCGAACATCGACCACCTCGCGATCGGCCCGGGCGGTGTGACCGTGATCGACGCCAAGCGGATCCGTGGCAGGGTGAAGGTGCGTCGCGCAGGCGGCCTGTTCGGCGAGTCTCGCGAACGCTTGCTGATCGCTGGGCGCGAGGAGACCAGGCTCGTCGAGGGGGTCTGCCGGCAGGTCGCGGTGGTCAGCGAGCTGCTCGGCGGTGGCATCGTCGTGATCGGCGCGATGTGCTTTGTGGAGAGCGGCGGCCTGCCGCTGTTCTCCAGCCCCACGCTCGACGGTGTGCGCATCGCCGGTCTGCGCGGGGTCGCGCGACTGGCCCGGCGAGACGGGCCGCACACTCCCGGCGAGGTGCATGAGATCGCCGAGCGGCTGCGGGCCTCGCTGCCGGAGGCGTAGATCCGCTCAGTGAGTCCCTGACCGGGTCAGCCAGTCGCTCAGCTGCCGGTGCATGGCCTCCACGCCCACGATGCGGGCGGCCGGATCGCTCCACGCGGCGGGGATGACGGCGAACGGGTGGGTCTGCGGCCCACCGAGGCCGCCGTGGGAGCCCATGAACTCCTCGAACGGGGCCACCTCGTCGGCCACCGGGTCATACATGCAGTTGACGAGTATGTCCGGGCAGTGCGGAAAGCGATCGTGGCGGCGCAGATGCTCGGCCGCCGTCTCGTCGAAGGCGGCGAGCGGATCCTCGCCCTCGACTGTGTCGTCGGCCAGGCGCCGGCGGCCGCCGGCGCCGATCACGAGCGCGCCCTGTGCCTGCGAGCGCACCATCACGAACCCGATCCCGGGGTGTTCGGCCAGGGTGTCGAGCAGTTGCGGATGCGCCTCGGCGATCTGCTCGAGCGTCAGCCGCTCGGGGCTGAGTGGCAGATACACGAGCCCGAGACCGCCCGAGACGAGCACCACCGCCGCTGCCTCCTCGCGCTCGAGCTCGGGATGCGCGGGCGCGCTGTCGCGCTCCGCCAGGGCCTCCCGGTTGGGTCCCAGCGCGACGGTGCCCTCGACCGAGCGGCTGCGCGTGGCGCGGGCCAGCACGCGTCCGCCGACGCTGGGATCCTGGCGCGCGTCGGCCAGCACCGCGCCGACATCGCCCCAAGCCTCGTCGACCGCCGCAGGGGCGCGCACCTCGCCGCGTGCGAGCGCGTTGCGCACGACCTGCTCGAGCGTCTCGCCGTAGCGTTGCCGGAACGGCGCGCCCTGCGTCTGGCCATGGTCGGAGAGCACCACCAGGTGGTACGGGCGCGGCGACTGCGCCACCGCCCGCTCGAGGCGCTCGAGCTGGCGATCGTGGCGCCTCAGCACCGCGAGCGTGTCGGGCTCGCGGATGCCCGAGTGATGGGCGACCTCGTCATAGCCCACGAACGTGGCGTAGCTGACCGGCACGCCCTCGACGATGTCGGCCATCAGCAGCGCGACGTTGAGATCGCGCATGACCACGGCGATCGCGGCGCGGATGAGCGGGTACAGGCCACCGCGATCGACGTGCTCGGCGCCGCTGCGCCGCTGGCGGCGGGCCGCCAGCCGCTCGTAGGAGATGTCGGCGAGCGACAGCACGATCGTGCGCAGAAACCCGTACGGATCGGCGAAGTAGGCGAAGAAGTCCCCGGACTTCGAGCGCGTGCGATCACGGATGACGCTCATCGTCGCGGTGCAGCGCGGCGCGTCGCCCGAGAACATGTTGCCCCGGCTCGTGCCCCCGCCGGCGAGCAGCCCCGCGCCGGTGGAGCGACGACGCTCGATCTCGGCCGCGTCGGCGGGATGGTTGGAGACCATCGTGCGGCCGGACTCCTTCTCATACCAGCGAAACGCGGGCATGTCCCAGTTACTGCCCAGCAGCAGCCCCGCCTGGCTGGCCCCGGTCTGCGAGGAGAGATCGCACTCCCAGCCGAGGATGCGGTGTGTCCCCGCTGACAGCCAGCGCGCGATCGTGGGCACGTGCCCGTCGCGTACGGCCTCGCGCAGCACGCTCTCTCCGAGGCCATCGATCTCGAACAGGATCACGCCCGGAGCATCCGTGTGGTTGCCCCGGCGCCCGGCCCGCACGCGCCGCCGGACCACGCGCAGGTGCTGAGCGTCCCCATCGACGTCCAGCAGCGGCGCGATCAGCATCGACACGAGCGCCATGCCGAACGCGATCGCCAGGTCGCCGCCGATGGGGATCGAGGTGCCGTCGACGACATAGAACCCCAGCGCCACCGTGCCGGCGCTGAAGACGAGCGACCCCAGCCCGAACGTGAACACCGTCAGCGGGAGCGCGACGCGGATGACGAGCGGCCACAGGATGGCGTTTATCAACGCCATCGCGGCAGCCACCAGCACAGCCGCCCTGAACGAGGGTGTCTGGACGCCGGGCAGGATCGCCGCCAAGCCGATGATCACCAGACCCTCGATCAGCAGCAGGATCACCACTCGCAGGACCAGCCCCAGCAGTCGCCGTCCACTCTTCGCACGCCGCCGGCGGTTGCCGTCGTCAATCGCTGAGGACATCTCGTTGCTACCTTCCGGTCATGGCCGATGGCGCGCCTCTCGCCCATCGTGCGGGCCCCTCGGCGGAGGACCGTATCGCGTTCCTGGGCCACGCGACCGTCCTGATCGAGCTCGACGGGGTGCGCCTGCTCACCGATCCGCTGCTGCGCGGTCGTGTCGCGCACCTGCGCCGCCAGGCCTCGCCGGTCGATCCGAGCGTGTTTGCGGGGCGCGCGCGTCCCGACGCCGTGCTGATCTCCCACCTGCACCACGACCATCTCGACCTGGCGTCGCTGCGGCTGCTGGGCCTCGATATGTCTCTGCTCGTGCCCGCCGGGGCGGGTGAGCTGCTGCGGCGGCGAGGGTTCACGGACGTGACCGAGTTGAGCGCAGGCGGGATGCAGGACGCGAGGGCGGGCGGAGTGGCAGGCGCGGTGGACGTGGGTGGGCTCACCGTGACGGCCGTCGAGGCCCGCCACGACGGCCGCCGCCACCCCGGCGGCAGGCGCGCCGAGACGCTCGGCTACGTCATCCGCGGGCGGCGCACCGTGTATTTCGCCGGCGACACCGAGCTGTTCGACGGGATGTCCGAGCAGCTGCCGGATTCGGCATCCCAGCTCGACGTGGCACTGCTGCCGGTCGCCGGTTGGGGCGCGACGCTCGGGCCGGGCCACATGGACCCGCTCGACGCCGCCCGTGCGGTGTGCCTGTTGCGGCCACGGATCGCGATTCCGATGCACTGGGGGACGCTGCTGCCAATCGGCGGCGCTCGCCGGCACAGGGCGACGCTTGGCGACCCACCGCGGCTGTTCGCGCGGCATGTCGCGCGTCTGGCCCCGGACGTCGAAGTGGGCATCCTGGAGCCCGGCCAGACGGCGACGCTGCCCCGCTGATCGTCGGCTTTACGGCTACAGGCCGGTTTCGGCGACGATCCGGCCGGACTTCACAGCCGTGGTCAGCGCGCGGTAGTCGCGTTCGTTCTGCTCGGCGTAGGCCTGGGAGAACTCGACGATCGCGCGGTCGAACACCGTGCCTTTGCCGAGGTAGGCGGCGATCGCGATGCGGTCGCCGCTGCGCGCGTGCGCGCGGGCCAGCGTCCAGCCGCACAGCCGTCCGTAGGCGGCCAGGCCGGAGGGCTTCATCTGCTCGATTTCCGCCGAGCCCTTCCAGTCCTTCAGCTGGCGAGCGTAGAAGTCGCGGTCACCCCCGTCGATGCCCTCCGCGACGTGCAGCCAGCCGAGGAAGATGTCGCTCGAGGCCTGCATCAGCCGCTGTCCGGTGACGACGCGCTCGCCGTGGTTTGCGAACTGGCTGGGGCCGAGGAACTCCTCGAGCACCGAGGCCTCGGCCTCCTTCAACTGCAGGAACAGCGGGTCCCGACCGTCACGGCCCAGCATCAGCGCGATCCACGCGCGCGTGCCGACGCTCCCCACGCCGACGACCTTGCGCGCGATGTCGGTCAGCTGGAACTCCTCCAGGAGCACGCGGCGGTCGTACTCGAGCGTCTGCCGGTAAGAGCGCATCAGCTCGCGCAGGCTCTCGAACATGTCCTCGCGCTCGGCGCCCTGCGCGAGGTCGTGGATCGGCACGATCAGCGGCGGTTCGGCGAGGATCCGCGCTTCGCCGTCGACGACGTGCGTCAGTTTCGAGAACGCCGACATGCTGTCCTTCGTGCGCGCCTTCGCGAGCGCCTTCTCCGTCCGCTTGACCTGCGCGGGCTTGAGCTGTGACCCCAGTTCTCCCAGCGCGGCTTCGATATCCAGGTGCGAGTACCACACGTCGAGGTTGTTCATCCCCGCAAAGCCGGCCATCGCCGTGCGGTAGGACGCGACGGTGTCCAGCACGACCTGCTCCTGATCGGAGACGGCGAAGCCGTTGTCCTGCGCGGCGATCAGCATGCTCACGGCCAGGCGCTTGACGTCCCACTCCCACGGCCCCGGCAGCGTCTCGTCGAAGTCGTTGAGGTCGAACATCAGCCGCCGCTCGGGCGAGGCGAACACGCCGAAGTTCGACAGGTGCGCGTCGCCGCAGCACTGCACCGTCAGCCCCGAGCGCGGCGTCGCGGCGAGGTCGCCCGCCATGATCATCGCCGCCCCGCGGTAGAAGGTGAACGCCGACACGAGCATGCGCCCGTAGCGGATCGGCACCAGCTCCGGCACGCGCGTCTGCGCCTGACGCTCGAGCACCCGCACCGGATCGGCGCGATGTGGCGCGGGCTCGAAGGAGGCGTGGCTCGAGCGCGGAACCTCCGCGCGCGCCGCCTTGCCGCGCGCCACGCGCTCGGCGACGCTCAGATGCGGGACCGTCGAAGGGGCGTCGCTGATCGTCGCCATGCGCAGACCATACTCCTACCCCGACCCCGCGCTGCGGGCGTCGTCGGCGTTTCGGACATCGTTCGCGTCGCCGCCGCCTGTCGTTCGCGCGTCGCCTGGCATGCGGGCGTCGCCCGCGTCTACCTCACCTCACCGCGCCGCCCGTGGAGGTGAGCGCGTACCAGCGGCCGCCGAACACCGATTCGCCGACATAGGAGGTTTCGCCCGGTCCGCTGTCGCCGCTGTAGAGGTAGAGGGGATGGCCGGCGTAGGTCACCTGCGTCTTGCCGTGAGGCAGTCGCGTCGTGGACAGCAGCGATGCGCGTACGCCGGGACCGGCGGTCGGCCTGCCGCTGGTCTGCAGCGGGGGCCACGTTTCCGAGCAGCCGCTGATGTGCACGCAGGTGTTGGCGCTCGAATGGTCGTGCGTGAACTCATACAGCGTGAACCCCGACGAGGTGGCCAGGATGTTGCCGAGACGCGTGTGGCGCAGCGTCACCTTGGCGGCGCGGGCGGCGTGTGCAGTCGGGACCGCGCCCTGCGCGCCGGCGGCGGTCGCGACGCTCACGGCGCCGACCAGGAGGGCGGCCAGGAAGATGTGGGTTCGCTGCATGGAGATGCCTCCGAATATCGCTGGTTGTGGTCCCCGGAGCCGCGCGCGGGTCACGGGCTGGGAGATTACGGTCTTCGCCAAGCAAAGACGCCGCTGTGTCGAGAATCTTCCCCGAGCGTGGGGGCTCCGATTGTCACGGGCAATGCACGCGCCGATGAGTTGTGGCTCGCCGGTCGGTCCATACATCGAGACCGATGAGCGACCACACAATGCCGACGGGAGCCCCGCCGCGGATCGCGACCTTGACGATCGACGGTCCGCTGGCGCGCGCGGACCTGCCTGGACTGTTCGCGCGGACCTGCGCCCTGCTGGATGCAGGCGCGGTCGAGGTGCTGCGGTGCGAGGTCGCGTGTGTGAGCGCCGATGCGGTCGCGGTGGATGCGCTCGCGCGGCTGGCGCTTGCGGCGCGCCGGCGCGGATGCCGGCTCCGGCTGGCGGGAGCCTCCGAGGAGCTGAGGGAGCTGATCGAGCTCGCCGGCCTGGCCGGCGTGCTGCGCGGGTGAGCGCGTGTCCGCTCGGCGGCGGACTGGGCCGGCCCGGTTGGGCCAGCGGACCGGCCAGGGCCGGCTCAGGGGTCCAAGCGCGGGGGCAGACCGAACAGCGGAAAGAGCGTGTCGGTGGCGAGAAAGAACGTGAGCTCGACTATCTGCCCGCCTGCGATCTCCAGCACCTGCAGCGCCCAGGGGTCATAGCCCGAGCCGGTCTCGCTGGGCTTGTACTGGCCAAACGCCGGCGAGCCGTTGGCGGTCACGGTCGGCAGGACGCGCGAGCCGCGACAGGCGGCGCCCGGGCCGACCCACCAGCCGAGGATGTGCTCGCGCCCGCGCAGCCACAGCTCGTACGGTGGCATCGACTGGGCGGCGTCCTCGCGGATGAGGGCGGTGAGGGCGTCCATGTCATAGCTTTGGAAGGCATCCACGTAGCGGGCGAGCAGCTCGCGATCTTGTTCGCTGAGCTTCCCGTGACCTGCGTCGAGGACGTCGGCGCGCTCGAGCGTCGCGCGGGCACGTTGCAGCGCGGAGTTGACCGCGGGCACGCTCGTGTCGAGCAGCTCGGCGACCTCCGAGGCGCGCCAGTGCAGGACCTCGCAGAGGATCAGCACGGCGCGCTGGCGCGCCGGCAGATGCTGCAGCGCCGCGACGAACGCCAGGCGGATCGTCTCGTGGGACTCGGCCACCGCGGCGGGGTCCTCGTCGCAGAGCACGCGTCCGTCGGGGATCGGCTCGATCCAGGTGACCTCGGGCAGGATCTCGCCGATCGGGCCGTCCGGCGGGCGCGCCGGGCCGAGGTCCATCGGGCGGGCGCGGCGCTTGCCGGCGTCGAGCATGTCCAGGCAGACGTTCGTGGCGATCCGGTAGAGCCACGAGCGCAGCGAGGAGCGCCCTTCGAAGCGCTCGTGCGCGCGCCAGGCTCGCAGCAGCGTGTCCTGCACGGCGTCCTCGGCCTCGAAGGGCGAGCCGAGCATGCGATAGCAGTAGGCGGTCAGCTCGCGGCGGTGATGCTCGAGCTCGCCGAAGAGGAGCGGGTCGGCGATTGCTGAACCGGTCATGGCTCAAATCCTACGAAGAGCCGCCGCGCATCCGATGCCGCGGCGGCTCATCGCGATGGTCAGTCGCGCTCGACGACCATGAATTTGTTGCCGTCGGGGTCGCGGAAGAAGTACATCGGCGGCACCGGGTCGCCCATGCGCATGACCTCCTCGTCCACGTCCACGCCCTGCGCGCGCATGCTCGCGTGACTGGCGTCGGCGTCGTCGGTGGTCCAGCCGACACGGGTCTCTATCCCGACCGGGTCGCCCTCGCGGGGAGGCACGATCGCGATCGTCGTGGAGGCGCCGGCGGGCGCGACTTCGACCCAGCGGTCGCCGTTGCCGAAGGGGGTGTCGTTGCGCTTCTCGAAGCCGAGCTTCTGCACGAAGAACTCGATCGCGCGGTCCTGGTCTGAGACGGGGACGATCACGGTTCCGATCTGGCTGATGCCGATGCCGGTGGTGGTGTCGCTCATGTCGATCCTCCTGTTCTTGGGGTGTGCAGTAGAGACGGGCGGACGGATCAAAACTAATCGGTCGAGCCTGTCGAGCGGTTACCCGCATGTAGCGGCCGCCAACAACATCGTTGATACCGTCGGGGCATGTGCAGAAACATCAGAACGCTCTACAACTTCGAGCCCCCCGCGACCGAGGACGAGGTGCGTGCCGCCGCGGTGCAGTACGTGCGCAAGATCAGCGGCTTCACGAAGCCCTCGCAGGCGAACGCGGCCGCGTTCGAGCGCGCCGTGGAGGAGGTGACGGAGGTCTCGGCCAGGCTGCTGGGCGAGCTCGTCACCGCGGCGCCCGCGAAGGACCGCGAGGTCGAGGCGGCCCGGCGCAGGGCTCGCAGCGCGCAGCGGTTCGCGGCGTAGCTTCGGCTCGACTCCCCACCAAGCCGGGCGCGCCCGCCGAGTGGCTCGGTGTGCTGTGAGAAGATCCCGCGCATCTCGATGCGGGGGCACAGAGTCCGATCCGGAGCACGGGCTCGCGCCCTCGCGGGAGCCGCGGTCGTCGTCGCGGTCGGGTTGACGTGGTTGGCGCTGCCCAGCGCCCTCGTCGCGCGACCCGGCTCAGCGGACGCCGCCTGGACGGCGCCCACTGCTCCGACCGGTCCCTCCCGCTCGGTGGGACTGGCACGGCCCAGACCCTGCAAGCTCGGTCATGTGCGCTTGCGCTGTCCGGACATCGTCATGTCCGCACCGTCGCTCCTGCACATCGACCGCAGCACCGAGCCCGGGCGCGTCCTGCTGCGCGCGGCCAGCGCGCTCAACAATCGCGGGGCGGGGCCGCTTGAAATCCGCGCTTTTCGAAACCGGCGGGGACGGATGGTCGTCTATCAGGGGATCTACGATCGCCGCGGCCGGCGTCATTCGTTCCGCACCCCGGCCACGCTCGTGTACAAGTACGTGCCGGGCGAACGCTACGGGTACGGCAACGTGGGGGCCGCGAGCTATTGGAAGTTCAAGCACGCCGCCGCCTTTCAGCTGTGGTCGATCGACGCTCACTACCGGGCCGTGCGCTTGGTGCGGACGGGGCCGAAGGTGGATTACTGTCTGCGCGATCTCTTCCGCACCGACCCCTCGCGCAGATCGCCGAGCACGCTCGTGTATCCGGCGTGCAATCAGAACCCTCAAATCCACCACGACGTCCTCGGGACCTCCGTCGGCTGGACGGACGCCTACCCGTACGAGTACCCTCAGCAGTGGATCGACGTGACGGGTTTGCGCGGCCGCTTCGCCTACGTGCAGAGGGCCGACCCCGACAATCTGCTGAGGGAGTCCGATCACCGCAACGACGTCTCGGAGACCTACGTCGCGTTGCCCTCCGGTCGCGTGCTCGGGCACCGTGTGGGCGTATCCGAGCCATGATGGCGCCTGACCTACGCGCCTGATCGGGCGCACAGCGTGGCTCCGCCTGGCGCCGGCGCCGCCCCGCGATCGGTGTGATCGCGAGGAGATCGGCGAGCGGACGATCCTGCTGAGCCCGACGTTTGGCCTCAGTCGCCGCGCGGCTCGCCCAGATAGGACTCGACCAGCCTCCGCGACGCGCGCGCCAGCCATCCCTCAGTGATCACCTCGTCGAGATCCATCACCGTGATCTCGTCCAGCCGCACGAGGATCGCCGGGTAGCCGTCGAAGTGCGGCGTGGTGAAGAACACGCCGGACCCGTCGGCGAGCAGCGCCTCCTTGGCGTCGAGGTGCTCGACCCTGGCTCCCAGGATCGGGCCGTCCGGGGCGTCCTCGCCGAGCGCCTCGATTTCCCGCGGGCGCAGTGGGCGCTCCCACACGAACAGTTTGTCGTGCACGCGCCACTGACGGCCGCTGCGCGCGACGCGTTCGTCGGTCTCGGGCAGCGCGAGCGCGATTCGTTGTACGTCCTCCCAAGTAGCCATTGCAGTTGCTCTGTCCCCTGATGAACTCGCTCTTGGCCTCAGTGTATGCCGCCCGGTCGTTCCGGTGGCGCTCCACGAGCTCACGCTTCAGCGTCTCGTATCCGGCTGCTGCCATCGCCGGATGGGCACGCAGCAGGTCGCAGAGCACCAGACGACGCTCGAGCGCCCAGGGCGCGTCCACGAGGCGTAGATGGTGGGTGTGATGCGCGGCACTCGGATAGCACAGGAACCGCCGGTGGATGAACGTCGCGGAACATCGGATCGCTGCCCACGTCGGGACGACACAAATTTCAGCCTTCCCCTACTATTCCGTTCTGCGTAATTCTATGACCCAGCCCGATGTGGGATGTGCACCGTTCTGCTGGGTGCACATCATGGAGGACTCGTGACCGAGATGGACGCAGATGACACGGCTTTCTCGGGGGATATCGTGGTGGCGTCGCAGATCGTCGATGCGCTCAGCTCGGGTTTGTACGAGTCACCCGCGGCATGTCTGAAGGAGTTGGTCAACAACGCCTACGACGCAGATGCCGAGAAGGTCGACATCTACGTCAAGCCTGATGCCGACGAGATTGTTATCGCCGACGATGGCTTCGGGATGAACAAGATTGAGTTCGAGCGGCACTTCAGTCGCATCAGCGAGTCTCACAAGCGTGATGACGGTGACAGGACGCGCAGGAGGAGGCGTCCGAAGGTAGGCAAGATCGGAATCGGATTCATCGCCGCCAACGAGCTGTGCGATCTGATGGATATCGAATCCACCAAGCGGGGGAGCACCGAGTTGCTGAAGGTGAGGATTGACTTTGAGGTGCTGCGCACGGAGAGTCCCCAACAACGACGTGAGGATGAGGACAACATCCGCAAGGGGCATTACTATGGACATCAAGAGCGGGCCCCCGTAAACGCTCACTACACGCGAGTATTTTTGCGTCACGTACGTGGTGATGCCCGCGAGGCCCTGGTCTCTCCCGATCGCCAATTTCTCAAAGGCGCCTCCGATTCGATCTACGGTCGCAATCCCGGCTCTGTGGTCCGCCTCCTGCGCTCGTCTGAGCTCAAGTCCTGGAGCGATCTAGATCGCTACTCGCAGACGTATCTCGGGGTGGCCCTCAACGTGCCGGTGCGCTATCCGCCTGGATGGCTGTCCCCCCAGCACACGAGGCAGGTTGACGACCTCGTGCGTGAGGTGGAGGAGCTCGATTTCAATGTCGTCTACGACGGTACGGAGATGTTGAAGCCCACGGTTCTGCCTGACTCGCCTGACACGCTCTTGCGGCGTTTCTCCTGCGAGGGGGCTCACATCTCCGCCAAGGGTTACTTCTTCGCGGCGCACGGCACCCTCCGCCCTCGCGAGCTGCAGGGTGTCCTGGTGCGGATTCGCCATGCGGCGGTTGGCCCGTACGACGGGTCGTTCCTCAATTACCCGACCGGTGAGAGTCAGCTCTTCAAGAACTGGATCTCCGGCGAGATCTGGGCCGGCGATGGGCTCGAGGAGGCCATGAACATCGACCGGCGCACACTGCGGATCACTCACCCCGCATATGTT
>Ga0210387_10002434_pt1 | contig 14224 bp, 10 predicted proteins | sample IncBWC7OmetaG_FD_160108 | JGI IMG/M metagenome (GOLD analysis project Ga0210387, IMG submission 160108) | Forest soil microbial communities from Barre Woods Harvard Forest LTER site, Petersham, Massachusetts, United States - Inc-BW-C-7-O ...
ATGGCGCAGACCCGCTTCGAGTTCTTCCAGGTCCCAGGTTCGGACCTGCCCATGACCTGGGACCAGATGAAAGCACCGGTACGCGGCCAGCGCAGCCCCGACGGCGCCCGGTAGAGGACGGCCGGGGACCGCGGAACGGACGCTCATGGCGTCCAGGTGAGAGGAGACAGTGTCGATGACAGCAGAGGATTACGGGCTGGCGCGGCGGATGTGGCACCAGCTGGAGCCGGTGCACGCGGTGTTCTGGTACGCGCTGGAGGTGTTCGCCGAGGCGGCCGCCCTGGGGTATGAGGTCACGATCCGGTGGCCGAGCTACTTCGCGTGGCGGCTGGCTCCGCTGGGCACGGCAGGCCCGCGGCTGGCCGCGTCGGCCTGCTACAGCTTCAGCCCGGACATGGTGACCGCCCACGTGCCTGCCGCGTGGGCGGTGGCCCCGCCGCCGCAGATCCTGGCGGCGCGGGAGCGGGCGGTCGACCGGATGTACCGGGCGCTGCTGGGCGATCAGATCGGCTCGCCCGGCCTGGCCGAAGCGGCGGAACTGGCCCGCGAGGCGGCGCTGGCAGCCGGCACCGCCGGCCGCCCGCTCGCCGCCGCCAACGCCGACCTGCCCTGGCCCGGCGAGCCGCACCTGGTGCTCTGGCACGCCATCAACGTGCTCCGCGAGCAGCGCGGCGACGGGCACATCGCCGCGCTGCAAGTGGCCGGGCTCGACCCGTGCGAGGCGCTGGTATCGTTCGCCGCCATCGGCGCCGCGCCGGCGGACGCCTTCGCCAGCCGCGGCTGGAGCGCAACGGAATGGTCGGCGGCCCGGGACCGGCTGGCCGCCCGCGGGTGGGTCGATGCGGAGGGCAAGGCAACCGAGCGTGGCCGGGAAGGCCGGGACGAGATCGAATGGCGCACCGACCGGCTGGCCGACGCCCCCTGGCGCGCGCTGGGCGCTGGCCGCGCCCAGCGGCTCGCCGAACTGACCGGCCCTCTCCTCGGCGCCGTCTTCGAATCCGGGCTGCTCCCGCTCCAATCCACCCTGGGAATCGCGGCCGTACCGGCACCCGCCCCTCACCCCTGAACCCCCGCTGAGCCAAGCGCGGGAGCGTCCACTCAAGGACGTCCTTAAGAAAGGAGACATCAGTGAGCAACTACGGCAGTGAGATCCGCCCGTTCCGGGTGGAGATCCCGCAAGAGGCCCTAGATGACCTGCGGGACCGGCTGGACCGGGTGCGCTGGACGGCCGAGGTCCCCGGCCCGGCCCCGCAGGCGTACGGGGTGCCGCTGGCCGAAGTCCGCAGGCTGGCCGGGTACTGGCGGGACGGCTTTGACTGGCGTGCGGCCCAGTCCAGGCTGAACCAGCACCCGCAGTTCGTCACCGAGATCGACGGCCAGGACATCCACTTCCTGCACGTCAGGTCGCCCGAGCCGGACGCGCTCCCGCTGATCCTGACCCATGGCTGGCCGGGCTCGGTCGTCGAGTTCCTCGATGTGATCGGCCCGCTGACCGACCCGCGAGCCCACGGCGCCGACCCGGCGGACGCGTTCGACCTGGTGATCCCGTCGCTGCCCGGATTCGCGTTCTCGGCCCCGCTCACCAGCCGGGGCTGGAGCACCCAGCGGACCGCCGCGGCCTGGGCCGCGCTGATGGACCGCCTCGGCTACCAGCGTTACGGCGCAGCCGGCAACGACGCCGGCTCGATGATCTCCCCGGAGGTCGGGCGGATCGATCCAGAGCATGTCGTGGGCGTGCACGTGACCCAGGTGTTCTCGTTCCCCTCCGGCGACCCGGCGGGGTTCGACGGCATGTCTGCCGAAGACGGCGCCGCGATGGGCAAGCTGCATGGTTCATGGACCACAAGATCTCGTTCAACCAGCTGCATTCGCAGCAGCCGCAGACGCTGGCGCATGCGCTCGCCGACTCCCCCGCTGGCCTGCTCGGCTGGAACACCCAGCTCATGGCACCTGATGCGATGGGCGGCAAGCACCTCGACGACGACTTCATCCTCACCAACGCCGCGCTGTACTGGTTCACCAACACCGGCGGGTCGGCGATCCGGTTCTACTACGAGGACGCGCACGGGCCGCGGCAGGCCGGGCCGACTACCGTCCCGCTCGGGGTGGCCGGTTTCGCCGGCGACTTCTCCGGCGTCCGCCGCTTCGCCGAGCGCGACCACAAGAACCTGGTGCAGTGGACCCTGCACCCCGAGCCAGGCGGGCACTACGCCGCGCACCTCGAACCGCAAGTCCTGGCTGACGACATCCGCGGCTTCTACCGCCGGTACCGGTAAGCGAAGCACAAAGCACGGCCGCGCATCTCAGCGCGGACCCCAACATAGCGCCGCGTCAGGCAACGTTAGCCTGGGTGACGACGGGGCCCGGTGCCGGTCCCGGGCTGATGCATCGGGCGGTCTGCCTGGGGTGCACATGTATTTCTACGCCGTCCCGATGACGTGGCCGCGATCCTGACCGGCCTGAAGCAGAACCGCGCCTAGCTGCGTTGCGCCATCCACCGGCCCGGCGAGCCGGCCTGCCTGCGGGTGATCGCCTGCGGCGCTGCGCGGGTGTGTGCGGCCCCGGGCCCGGGCCCGCCGGGGGCGCGGCGCCAGTCAGCAGGCGGAGACGGAGGAGACGATGTCGTCGGGAGTGTTGCCGAAGACGTTGCCGCCGGTTCCGGGGACGGCACCGTTCAGCGTGCCGAAGCGGTTGCAGATGCCGCCGCCGTCGCCGGGGGGGTCGGCGGTGTTGCCGGTGATGGTGCTGCTGTCGTTCAAGGTCACCGTGCCGTCGTTGAAGATGCCGCCGCCCGTCGCGGTGGCGGTGTTGCCGGTGATGGTGCTGCTGCCGTTCAGCGTCACCGTGCCATTGAAGTTGTTGTAAATTCCGCCGCCGAAGTTGGCGGTGTTCCCGGTGACGTTGCTGCTGCCGTTCAGGGTCAGCGTTCCGCCGAAGTTGCCGATGCCGCCGCCGCCGGCTCCGAGGACGCTGTTCCCGCTGACGCTGCTAGTGCCGTTGAGGATCAGAGTGCCATCGATGTTTGCGATGGCGCCGGCGCCGGGGGGCCCGATCCCGAAGTTGCCGTTGATGCCGGTGACGTTGGTGTCGTTCAGGGTCATCATGCCGCTGCCGTTGACGATGCCGCCGTGGTCCGGCTGGTTCGTGGTGTTGGTGATGATGCTGTGGTTCAGGGTCACCGTGCCATCGTCGTTGTTGATGCCGCCGGCGGCGATGACCAGCTTGTTCAGCGTCACGGTGACACCGGGGACAATGATGAGCTGGACGTCAAAGTCCAGGGTGGCGGTGGTGGTGCCGCCGTTGCTTTGCCCGGTGATGGTCAGGCTCGTGGTGATGACGGTGGCGGGGCTGGCGCAGGTCCCCTTGACGAACAGGGTGTCACCGGCCGCCGCGGCGTCCACCGCGGCCTGCAGGCTGGGATAACTGTGGTCGCTGTTGGTGTCCACCACCAGGCAGCCCGGGTTCGCCGCCATGGCGGCGGGGACGGCCGCGATCATCCCCGCTCCGGCCATGCCCAGCACGATCAGGGCCGTGAGCCATCGTCTCATCGCCGTACCCCCTTGGTTCCGGGATTCCACCACTGGGCCGACCTGCCGGGGACAGGCTAACAGCGGCAAAAACAGCGAACAATCCCCGTCGCGGGTGATTTACAGCAAGACCGGAAAACCGGACGCGGCAGTTGGAGCGCCAGCCCGGCGATCGGCCCGCTCAGGACGATCCGGGGCGCCTCATGCGGCGGGTCGGACTGCACCGTCCGGCACCCCGGCTCCTGCCAGGCGACGCTAAGTCCCTCTGCGCTTATACGACGTCACCACGGAGGACGTTACCGCCGCGTCACCCGGGCAAACGTTGCCTGACGCGGCAATAGATCTCAGCAGAGCGCTTCCTGGTGGCGCCAAAACCATCTGTTCGGCGTGACGTCGATGGTCATGGCCGCGGCGTCTCACCCGATACCGAACGGCGGCTACTTGCGCGGCCACGCGAAAACTCGGGCTTCTCTCCGCGACGAGTGTCCCGTGAGGTGCGGTCTCCGGTTGCTGAGGTTCACGGCTGTACGCTGACCCGCTTGGAGCGGCCAGAATCCTTTGCCGTGTCCGCGGCGATCGACCCTGTCGGCGGCATTATGTGGGTGATCCTTGTCAAGTTGATCATGGCTTGTTCCGGTAGCGGCGTGTTGCGGTGGCGGCGGTGGTGCCGAGGAGCTCGCCGATCTGGGTCCAGTCGCGGGCGTCGTGGACGGCTTGGGCAGGAGCCGTTCGGCCTGTGCGATGAGGCTGGATGGGGCGTGCAGCCGGACGGCGGAGTCGCCGCACCATCGGCAGACAACACGCCAGGATCAGGGGGCGCCGATGGGAGCGGGCGGGTTCTTGTCGCCGGGCGCAGGGAACCCCGGTGCGGGGAGAAGCGTCTGAACCGCATGCGATGGTGGCGCGGATCGGTCGCGGCGGCCCTGGTCGTCGTGGCGGTAGCGGCGGTGAGCGGCTCGGTTTGGGCTGTCGTGGCCGGCGGCGGGCTGGTCATCCCGGCCAGCATGACGGCGCGAGCGTGTGACCTGCCGACGCGGCCGGGCCATGTGCCGGCGGGGCAAGGGCTGGCCGGCCCGGCCGTGACCGCGCTGCGCGGCGGCGCCGCGGCCCATGGCTTCGCAGTCGACGGCGGGCTGCTGTCCGTCGAGCCGCCGCCGCCCGGTGCTGTTCCGCGCGTGCCGCACATGCTTGCTGAGTGCGAGGCGCTCGCCGCGATCGGCAGCAACGGCGGCGCACTGGACCTCGCGGCCAAGGAATGGGGGCTGGCCATCGGCTACGCGATGGTGACCGTCTCGCCCGGGCTGCCGGCCGATTCGAGCTCCTGGCAGAGCTACGGCCAGGCCATGCCCCGGCCGGCCTCCTACCGGAACCGGCTGGCCTGGGTCGTGGTATTCCGCACCCAGCTGACCGCCTCCTGCCCGGCTGCTGCCGTGACCACCCCGCCAGCCACGCCGGCCCCGCCGCCCGGCCCCCCGGCGTCCACCGGTTACGGCTACGAGGTGTTCCTCATCGACGCGGCCACCGGCGGTGACGCCCTCATCTACGACCAGACCCAGCCGGTCTCCTGCGGCGGGACTGGCGTCGTCCCGGCCGGCGTGGCGGTGCCGGTCGAGGAAACCTCGGTGCCCTGGACGCTGGACCGCCGCAACCCGGACCGGTTCTCCGCGGTGCTGACCGCCGACGTGCCGCCGTGTGACTTCCACGACGCCGTCGCCGGCGTCATCCCCGGCACCGCCCTGGTGCGGGTGCTCGCCTACGGCCCCGTCGCGGCGCGGTGCGGCCCGCCACGGCCGGTCACCGTAGACCTGGAGGCCGCCAGCGTCACCCAGAACCTCCCGCCTGTCCTGGTCCACGCCCCGGCCGGCCTGTACCCCCCGGGCACCGGCAACACCACACCGGGCCAGAGTTCCGGGCCGGCGACCGGGACCCTCATCACGCTCGGCATCCTCGACAGCGGCCAGACGATCACCATGCACGTCGGTGACGTGCTGGCCCCGCCGGGCCTGTTCCCCGGCCAGGACCCCAGCACCGCCCAGCCGGCACGCTCCAGCGACCCCGCCGTGCTCGGCTCGCTCGACATCCCCGAGCGAGGCCCGTACGCCGAGTTCCGCGCCTGGCAGCCGGGCCAGGCGACGCTCACCACCCCAGGTCAGACCTGGCTGGTGCACGTCACCGTGCTCGCCCGGCCCTGAGCCCCAGCCGTCACTGAAGCGGCGGAAAGCCAGCAGCCATCCAAGACCCCGAACACCCGCTTACCACCCGCCCGCACGACGCTGCCACCGCCCCTGACTGGCCGCGCCTGGCCGCGTTCCCCGCGCCCGCCCACGCCGGACGCCGATACGCAGCCGCTCTCAGGCCCCTCACGCCAGGGCCGCGATGCCTGACCTGTCCGCGGAAGATGAGTACGTTGATGTCGCTGGTTTGATGTACTAATGGCTGCTCATACCCAGATAGAAGCGTCAATCGCGCCCGGAGTCCAGGCCCCCTTTACCGGATGGCTTCCCGCTCGCGCTGCTTTGGGCGGCCAGCTTCGGGTCTGCCGACCGCCCGGGCAGCAGGGACGAGAGGCGAAAGAACTCGTCGCCGCAGCCGGGCGCGCTGTTAGCGCTGGGCGATTAGCTGGCCCCCGGTTATGAGATCCCTGCCGTATAGTTCTCCATGATCTCAGCGCCGGTCAGCACCCTTGGATAGATCGCCACCTCATCCAGCCCGCCGGTGAGGAAGCTGTTTCCGTCTCGCGTGGCGAAACGAACGGGAGCGCTGCCATCAGCGGGCACGATGTCGTACGTGCCGTACAGCGTGCCGGGGTCGGGTGGGCTCTTCCGCAGCACGCCGTTCTTGTAGATACGGACGCCCGCCAGCGTGGTGTCCATATCTCCAGGGTCGTAGACCGCGACAACATGAATCCACTCCCCTGGCGTCAGTGCGTCCTCGAAATAGGCCCCGGCTCCTTCTCCGCCTGGAGGATTCCAGATGTACGCGGAGATGCGGTTGGGACGGGTTGTGTCCTGGCTGTAGAAACGCAGCCCCCATTCCTCGATGCCAGGCATGCCCTTACCGAACCAGTGAACGTACGGGTTGTCAGTCTCACCTGAGAAAACGAGCGCATCGGGTCGCATCCAGACCTCAACAGTCAGTCCCGCGCCGCTGGTCGGCTGGCTGAACGACTGGCTGTCCGGATCGGGCACCTCCACGTAGTCACCTGAATCGGGCCCGTTGAATCCAACGGCGGTATCCGGGTCGTTGCTAATGGCGCCCGGCTGCCCGAACGACGGATTGCCGTAGTATGTTCCACCGTTGCCATTTCCCGACGAATCGAACGCGGTCGGACCACCGGCCTCTCCTAGACGCCAGTAGCCGACGGGTCCTTTCGCCAGGACGACCTGGCTGTAGGAATCGCCGCCATCCCCGATACTCAACTACGTGGACACCCGACTCTCATGACACCACAGCATCCTTGAGATCATCGCGACTCATCTGACCCTAAGATATCACGTCGGCCATTGCCGGCCTCGCATTCGATGTGGATACACTTCTTGACCGGGACAGATCTAGTCAGGTCCGAATGGGACTGCACCACCAAGGCTCGGCCTCGCCCACTCGATTACCGGTGGTAAAGAGTCCATGCCGCGGGCTCGTCCTGCGCGAACGGATCAGGATTGTCCCTGGTATCAGACCAAGGTGGTCAGCCAACGCCAGCTGCGGCCGCCGCCTGGTTCGCCCGGCACGGGTGGCCTGACGGGCATCCCTGCCGAGGGCTGGCGGCAGGTCAGCCGCAGCGGCACCGGCGCAACAGTGGAGTCCGGCGCGGTTACCCTCCGTGTCATCCAGGACCCGACCGGACATGGCAGGTAGACAGCGGCAACCAGTGCCCGTAACTCGCCCGGCACACCCGCTGTCTAGCGCCTGGTCGCCCGCGCGTCTGACACCGATCCGCGCTCGCCATGCGGCAGATGCGGATATTCACCCCCAGGGTGACGATGCATGGATATACAGAACTGACGACCATCCAATAGGCCATACGGGACTTAGAGGCCCCGTCAACGCTCCAAATAACAGCGCGCCGACCCGCCGATATGGACGAATGCGGCGCCAGCTGGATTCTTCCCGGTCGCTGCAAAGAACAGGATGTTCTGAGCGAGCAGTTGCTCGTCGCTAAGTTTCCTGGCGAGCGCAGGCGGCGGCGCGCCAGGCCTGGGTGATGCTGAGGTGGCCTACCCGGCCGCCCGGTCATGGCGGGCGCGGGGCACGGTGCAGCCTGCCGCGGGTGAGCGCGGCACGGCGGGTCAGGCTTGCTCACGTGCGAATTCCACCGCACGTTTGCTCCCGGCGGACTCGCCCCACGCCTGGGCCTCCTCGAATGCCGCGTCTCCCATCTGGGAGCGCAACGCGGCCAGGACCGCATCGTCGTGCGGGACGCGTGACACGAAGGCGTGCATCCAGCCGCTGCCGCTGGCGTCAAGGATGGAACGGGCGGCGGCGAACAGGCGCACGGCACGCTGGGAGTTGTCCTGCTGTGCGGCGATGGCCGCCAGGACCTCGAGATAGTAGGCGGCGCTGGTTTCGTCTCCGGCCTGGGCCGCCAGCGCCAGCCCCTCATGCAGGTGTCCCGCCGCGCCGGCCAGGTCGCCCTGGGCCTTTCTGGCCAGCGCCAGGTCGTACAGCAACGTGAGCAGGGGGAGCCAGTCCTGGGCACGGCGGGCCACGGCCAGGCCGTCGGCGAACAGTTGCGCCGCGGCGTCGTTATCGCCCTGGCCGAGCCGGATCTGGCCCAGGACGCTATCCGCCACTGCGACCGTCCGCGGCGGCCGAAGCCGGTCGTACCCGATGAGGTCGTCGTCGCGCAGTTCCCGCAACAGGACCTGGCCCTGGTCGAGAAGTTTGCGGGCGGCGGGGTAATCGCGGCGGAGTGCCGCGAGGTGGCCCAGAACGACCAGGACCAGCGCGTTCACCGTCACCGGCTCCGCCAGCTTTTCTTTGTCCTGCCGGTACAACGGCAGCGTCTGCTCCAGCAGCTGCCACGCGCGGGCCGGATCTCCGTTGGCGACGAGGATGAAGCCGGCTGCGCTCAGCGCCAGCGCGTGCGGAAGTGGCGGCAGGTCCTGGCTGCCGGCCACGAAGTCGTCGCCCAGGCGGGCCAACTCCGCGGCGTGGCCGCGCAGCCACCAGAACCTCCAGGTGACCAGGCTCAGCCGCACGGCCTGTTCGAGCGGGCCGTGGTCTGCCAGCCAGGACATCGTGGCCAGCAGGTTGTCGTGCTCGGTGTCCAGCCGGTCCAGCCACGCCAGCTGCCCCGGGCCGGCGAGCTCGGCCGCGGCCGGCTCGGCCACGGCCAGGAAATACGCGGCATGCCGGTCGTGGGTCGCAACCCAGTCGCCGCCCTCACGCAGCCGTTCCAGCGCGTACTCGCGGATGGTTTCCAGCAGCGAGAACCGCGGCTCGCCGCCGGGGGTCTGCGGCCGGACCAGGCTGCTGTCCACCAGCGCGCTCAGCGTGTCCATCACCTGCCCCGCCCCCCGGGCCTGGCCGTCATCGGGGGAGTCGACGCCGATGGCTTCGGCCGCTGGCAGGCTGAACGACCCGGCGAACACTCCCAGCCGGGCGAACAGCGCCTGCTCGCCGGCCGGCAGCAGGCCGAAGCTCCAGTCCAGGGTGTTGCGCAGGGTCTGCTGCCGTTCCGGCAGGTCGCGGGCCCCGCTGGTCAGCAGGCTGAACCTCTCATCCAGCCGCGACAGCAGCTCCTGTGGGGGCAGTAGCCGGACGCGGGCCGCGGCCAGCTCGATGGCCAGTGGCAGCCCGTCCAGCCGGCGGCAGATCTCCGCGACCGCCGCCGCGTTGCCGCCGGTCAGCTCGAAGCCTGGGGCCGCGGCGTGCGCCCGCTCGGTGAACAGGCTCACCGATGCGTAGCCGCGCAGCTCCTCGGGGTCGGGGTCCGCGCCGGCCGGCGGTACCGGCAGCGGCGGCACTGTGAACTCGTGCTCGCCCGACAGCCGCAGCACCGCCCGGCTGGTCACCAGCACCACCAGGCCCGAAGCCGCCGCCAGCAGCCCGGCCAGCAGCGGAGCCGCCCCCACCACCTGCTCGAAATTGTCCAGCGCCAGCAGCAGCCGCCGGGACCGCAGGAACGACTCCAGGTCGGTGATCAGCTGGTCAGCCGACGTGCTCAACCCGAGCCCGGCGGCGATTGCCGGTGCCACCAGGTCCGCCGCGGACACCGCGGCCAGCCCGACGAACCGCACCCCGTCGGCGAAACCCGGGCCGAGCCGCCGCGCCGCCTCGACCATGAGCCGGCTCTTCCCCACACCGCCCGGACCAGTCAAGGTCACCAGCCGCACGCCCTCCCCGACGATCAGCTCTTCGACGGCGGTGATCTCCTGCTCGCGGCCCAGCAGCGGCGTGACCGGCACCGGAACCGCCCCGGCCAGCGGCGCCTCGTCCGCGGCGGCCTGCCCGGGCCGGGTCATCTCGAACCGCTCGCTCAGCAGCACCGCCAGGTCGTTCTCGACCAGCTGCTGCAGCTCGGCGGCCTCGGAGAAGTCCTGGTAGGAGACGCCGCCCTCGTCCTGGATCCGGGCCAGCAGCTGCGCCAGCCGCGGCTCGCGGTCCGGCGCCGGCGACTTGACGTAGATGAGCCGGGGCAGCCCGGCCGACAACCGGTACTCATCCTCCAGCCCGGAGATCTGCTCCCCCGGCGCGACCCAGCCGTAGCTTTGCCAGTAGATGCCCACGAAGACCTGGCTTTGCGCAAGGTAGGCCCGGTACACCGGCCGCGGCGGGTACGGCCGGGCCCCCAGCTCGAACATCACCGGCACCAGCCGCAGCGCGGTCACCGCGTCCCGCACCGCCTGACGCTCCGCAGCCAGCTCCTGCAGCGTCGAGCTCACGAACACCCGCACCCGCTGATCAGGCGTGCGGATCACGTCTGGCTCGGCCATAACGCCCACCCGCTTTCGCCACTGCCGCCAACGACCTGATCCATGATCACACGGCACACTCACCAGTAGCGCGTCAGATCCCTACTCGTGGCGCATGATGGCTGCCCGTTCCAGCGATCCGGCCCGCACATATCCGGACGTAACGCGCTACGGCGCACCGCACGTCCAGCCGGGTCGTCGGCCGCGCCTATTCGGCGATATGGAGCCGTTTTCTGGGTGGTCTAGCATGGCGCCTTCAGGGTGATAGCGGGGAAGGAAGGCGTTCTTTAGTCAATGGGACCGAGGTAGGTCCAGTGTCTGTCTTGCCGGACGAACCTGCTCGTTTCCGCGAGGACGCCACGCTGCCCCTGCCGGACGTACATGGCACGGAACTGGACCGTGCCGGTGGCGTCGAAGAGCCCGCCGTCGCGCGTTTCCAGGACGGCGAGGCGGGTCCACCGGAGCGCCGGGTCGAGGCTGAGGGTCCGCGGACGGCATGACGGGTGCCAGGTGCGCAGGAGGTAACCGGCGTCCCCGACGGCGAATGCGCTGTAGCGGGAGCGCATCAGCGACTCAGCGGTCGGCGCCGGCGCGCCTGCGTGGAGCCGCCCGCAGCACGACGCATAGTCGTCTCCGAGGCCGCAGGGGCACGCGAGTCCGTCCATGCGGACATTCTCGCAAGGGTGAATCGATGGCGGGGGCGGCAGGTGTCCGGGCGCCGCCGAATCTGAAGTGACCTGCGCCGCGCCGGTTACCGGGCTGGTGAGGCGTCGAAGGCTTGCTCGATCAGGTCGGGCGGTCCGGGGATCTCGTCATTGCCGGGGCGGTTTATCGGATCCCTTGCCACTCCTGACCGGTGAGACGTACACACTGGATCACCGCCAGGCGGCAGCGCAGAGTGACGACGCGTGATTCAAGTAGCGAGCGTGAACCGCCTGTTATGGTCGGCCATTAGCTTCGTGACCCTCATCTGCGGAGGTGCGCAGATCGGATCGATCTGGCGCGTCGTGATGGTAGTGGACATCGCCTGGTGCGCTCACCCGGCCTGTGGCTTTCCCGATGGATGTGCCTCACTTGCCACACTCCATGCTGAGCCCATGGCCAGGATTGATGCGGACAACGACGACCTCCTTCGGTACGTGGTGCGCAGGTACGCCTACGATCCTCAGCGCCGGGAGCGAGGCCAGCAGATCGTCGCCGCCTTCGATAATGAACGGGAGTGGGGCGCATTCCTGGACCAAGCCGCTGCCCAGCTGGGACAGGACCGAGCCGCCGGCCTGGTCACTGATCCCCGCGATCACTACACCGGGCTGGTGCTGGAGCCCGGCTGCCAGCGGCGACAGCAGAACGGGCGGCTAATTCGCAGGGCCATCGAGCGGGGCGCTGATATCAGTGCCTTTCTTGCCCACCTTGACCTGCCATCGAACATGGCGATCATCTGGGCCGAGAACAGTCACGACGAGTCCGCATGAGCCGTGAACGCGCCCGCTGCGGGCCCGATCGGACAGTGAACCGGGTGCTCCGACGCCGCTCGCGGACACAAGAGCACACCGCCTGACCTGCGTCCCGACTGGCCAGCGGGCCAGGACCCGGAACCTGCTAGCGGTCGCCCGGGGGCGGCTCGCCGGCGGGACTCAGCTGCGTGCGAAGCAGCTGGCGGATCTCGGCTCTCTCGAACGCCCCGGTGGTGATGCCGGCATAGGCCTGCGCCACGCCCCCTGGTCAGCTCGGGCAGGTGCTCCAGCATCCCCGCGAGCCACTTCTGGTCACTCTCGGTTACGGCCTTCCACGGCTGCTTTCTTGGACAGGCCAGGATGGGCCCGGCCATCTCCTGCCACCGCCGCAGCAGGAAATCGGCCTGCGGGTACGTCGGCTTCTCACACCACGACGTGCCGTCATTGTCGAACGCCGCGACCGCTCCGATGCCGGCACAAACGAAGCACCCGCTCGGTCACCGACCGTACGAACCCCAGAATCGCCGTCCTTGGCTGCCCGTCGGTCCAGCCCGGCAGCTGATCAGCCATCCTCGCCCTTCTCTCATCGGCGCAACTGGCCCCCAGCCACTTGCGCCTGGCGGCTATCTCCTGGAGACGTGATTGTTCTCCCCCAGTAGCCGGCGTCTGCACACGACTGGGCAGGGTCCAAAGTCCCGCTTGCGGATCATCGGAGCCATGCATGTCCAAGCCACCCACCGCACGGCGCATGGGCATTAGAGGGGCCGACTGCCGGCTAGCTCCGTCGCCGAGGTCCGGCAGCTCGCGCCATGCGAGGACCCCGCCGGGCCAGCCGGTTCGGCGGAGGGACAGTCTTTAGGCGCGGCTGTCAGTGTCGGCGCCCGGGCGCTGGCCTAGCCACTGCGCATAGGACCGGGATTGATCTGTGCCGGGTTGCACCTCACCGGGCAGGGCCTGGGCGAACACCAGCCCGGCGGTGGCCTGGAGTTCGCTGCGGAGCAGATGGGCGGGGCCGGTCGCCTCGAAGCCGAGCGTCCACCAGTGCTGGCCACGGGTACGGACCTCGGTGAGTTCCACTTCGCACCGCGGCTGCTGGCCCAGCCCCGGAGGGCGCGCCACGATCTGCCCGCTGGCCGATGAGAACTCGCTGATGCGCCGCCTTTTGGCTACCGGGGTCCAGCCGGGTGGGTCGCCGCTGCCGGGGCTGGGTGGGCTGAGGGGAAAGGACCACTTCTGCCAGGCCTCCATGCGTCCGCGGGCGCGGTCGGCCACCTCGAGGATTCCCGGGCTGCCGTGGTAGACCTTCACCTCCAGTGCCCGCCCCCGCGGATCTTTACCGACAGCCCGCGCAATGGCGGATCCAGCAGGTAGATGTCCTGGCGTGACTCCGTCTCGGCGGGGAACCGCCCGAACCATCCGGCCACCGCAGCCTCCAGCTGGCCCGGGAAGATCCAGCGCACCTCGAGGCTGCGGACTGCTCCGGTGACTGGCCTCTCAGGCGGTTCAGCCATCACCACATGCTCCTGCCCCCTGCGCTAGGCCAGCTGGGTGTTGCGCGAGCAACGCTGATCCGGCGAGCCGGGCCATCGCAGCAGCGGCCGGGCTCCATCCGGGCTAGGGCGTGCTCGTGGCCGCGGTGATCACAGGGGCTGCCTGCGGCTACTTACATTTCTGGGGGGGCTCCAGGCTCGCGATGTCGGTTGACGGGTAGCAGACGTTGGTGAACGTGTTGCCGCCGCCCATCGGGGGCTCGACCGGGCTGAACGGCTCGTAGGAGTTCGTGCACGGGTTGCCGAAGACCCCGTTTCCCCCGCTGCCGATGCCGATGCCGCCGCCGCCCGCGACCTGGACGCCGTGGATCGTGTTGTCGTGTGACCCGTTGATGAGCAGCAGGCCGCCCTGCAGGTCGGTGTGGTACCCGGTGAATGTCTTCTGCCCGTTCAGCGTGATGCAGATCGGGCCGCCCGCCTCTGCGGTGCTGTTGCCAAGGTTCACGTTCCAGGCATTGTCCAGCACGTACCCGCCGGTGTCGTCGGCGTTCGCAGATGCGCGGTCGATGGTGACGTCGTGGGTGTTCTGCAGGTACACCCCCCAGCCGGTGTCGTAGTCGAAGGTGTTGCAGACCTGGCTCTTGGGGCAGGCCGCGACACCGCCGATGCTCAGGTAGGCGGAGTTCAGCGCGTACAGGCCGTCGGCGTTGTGCGGGACCTGCCCGTCTGCGGTCGCCTTCAGCTTGCTGTTCGACAGCGTGATGTGCGAAGACCCGTTAATGAACAGCGCGTTCCCGGTCATCTTGTTGAGGCTCAGCTGGTCAAGACTGACATACGAC
>Ga0210387_10002435_pt1 | contig 14222 bp, 13 predicted proteins | sample IncBWC7OmetaG_FD_160108 | JGI IMG/M metagenome (GOLD analysis project Ga0210387, IMG submission 160108) | Forest soil microbial communities from Barre Woods Harvard Forest LTER site, Petersham, Massachusetts, United States - Inc-BW-C-7-O ...
AATTACTTCTGATAGACGAAATGACCGCGACGGTTCTGCTGCCAGCAGGCCTCGCTGGATTCGGTGCAGAACGGCTTTTCCTTGCCGTAGCTGATCGTCTTGATGCTGCCGGCGCTGACGCCGCCGTGGGTCAAGGCGTTTTTCACGGCATTGGCGCGATTGTCGCCCAAGCCCAGGTTGTACTCCGTCGATCCGCGCTCGTCGCAGTGTCCCTCCACCGTGAAGTGGATACTGGGATGCTGCTTCAGGAAGTCAATGTCTCCCTGCAGCGCAGTCTGCTGATCGGCACGAATGTCGCCCTTGTCATAGTCGAAGTAAATGTCCTGCACATTCTGTGCGAACAGTTCTTCTTCCGTGGGCCCAACCGCAGCCGGCGGTGGCGGAGGAGGCGCGGTCACCGTGACTCGCGCAGTGGCGGTTTGAGTTCCACCGGGGCCCTTTGCCGTAAGGGTGTAGGTAGTGGAATCGGCCGGAGTTACTTGCTGAGAGCCGGTTGGTTGCACCGCCCCGATACCGCCAATGCTGACGTCGGTGGCGTTGCTGGTCTCCCAGGAGAGAGTTGTCGACTGACCATTCTGAACTGTGTTGGGATTGGCGGACAACGAAGCCGTTGGTGCTGCCGCTGGTGGTGGCGGCGGTGGCGGCGGTGGTGGAGTTTTCTTGTGACAGGCGCCCAGGAACAGCACAGCGCCCAACGTGAATATGAGTGTGATCCACTTCAGTCGTTGCTGCTTCACTTTTCCTCCCTGCGTTGTCGCGCGTAGTGGCGCGCGTTGAATCCGAGCTGGCGGACGAATGCCGCCTCCCCTTGTTTCCAGTACAGAAAACAGCGCAAAAACAATAGGAATCCGATGTTACTAATCTACTACTTCCAGCTCCAATTCGGTTGCGTATTGCCTCCCGTAGTTGTTAGCTGCTTTTGGTTACTCCCATCCGCCAGCATGGTCCAGATTTGCTCGCCGCCGGATCGGCTGGACTGAAAAACTATATGTCGTCCGTCCGGTGACCACGAAGGAAAGTCATTGCGGCCGCCGTCGTGGGTCAATTGAACCCACTGCTTGCTGGCGATATCCATGATGTAAATGTCCTGCGCTCCCGGCGCTCCCGGGCCATAGTGGCGAATCCAGGCGAATACCAGAAACTGTCCGTTGGGCGACCACGCCGGAGACACTGCATATCCCTGGTCGGTCATTTTCTGAACGTTGGTCCCGTCGCTTTCCATGGTGTAGATCTGCGGTAGATCGGTGCGGCCGCTGACCCAGGCAATCTGCGCTCCCGTCTTGCGATTCCACACCGGCGAAACATCGGGCATCTTGGAAACGGTCAAACGTTTCAGATTCCCGCCCGATTGATCTACCACGTAGATTTCCGGATCACCGCCGCGAGAAGAAGAAAACGCCAATCTGGCTCCGTCCGGAGACCACGCCGGTGAAAGATTGGTGCCGCCAAACCGGGGGAACGAAAGCAGGCGGTTCAAGTCCATGGAATACATCAAGATATCCCACCCGGACTTGGTTAGCGAACTGAAAGCCAGGCGCGAGCCATCCGGAGAAATCCGGGGCGAGAGGGAAATGGTGCCCAAGTGCGTAATCTGATGCTGATTGGCGCCATCGTAATCCATGGCCCAAATCTCTTTGCTGCCCCTTCCGCCGCTCCTGACGAAGAATAGCTGGCTCTCGGCGATTCCTGCGATGCCACCGCCCAGCCGAAAGATGATTTCGTCGGCAAACTTGTGAGCGGTACGGCGAGCTGCATCCGCCGTGGCTGCGTCCGTGTACTGCTTGCCTAGGACTTGCGGCGATGTGATGTTCTTCACGTCATAGAGCCAGCCTTGCACCTTCAGGTTGTTGCCGGATGCTCCCAGGTTTCCGAATACCAGCATGGAAGCGTTCGGCGGCGGTGTGTTCCAGGCGTCGAAGCGCACGTCGGGAGGGTTTCCCGGCACAGCTAATGGATAGAAACTCTTCGACACCATCTCGAAGATTCCCGCGCTGTCCAGGTCATTCCACAGAGTACCGTTGAAGACCTTGAGGAGTTCAGGGTTCTGGGGATCCTGCGTGGAAGCGGCGAAATCGGGCACGGCCAGGCGAACTTTCTCCATGCCCAAGCCGGTGCCGGTACGGATCCAGTCCTGCGCGAAAGCCGGAATCGCCAGCAACACGAAGACAGCAAGAAGTAGGTACGAGGTCTTTGAACTATCTGATTGCATGATTCTCATGTGTTAAGCCAAGAGCTAATGGCCAAAGCCAAGAGCTACCTTTTGTAATCAAACCAGAATTCTACCGAAACCTTATTCCCAGGATAATCGGAGGGCAAGGGGCCAAATGTATCAATGCGCTGCAAGGCCCGCACCGCAGACTGATCGAGCGAAGGCACTCCGCTGGATTGCTCCACGACTTCGTTACTCGGCCGGCCGTCGCGGGTGATGTCAAACGTAAGATAGACGCGGCGTGCCTCGCTGACTCCGGGATCGACTTCGTACTTCAGCCAGTTTTCTGAAACTTTCTGTTGCACCACACGCACGTACCAGGCGAAACGTGTGCCGAAATCCCCGCCCCCGCCTGTAAAACCGAATCCGCCCTTAGCCCCTCCCGCGTTAAAGATTCCGTAGGGCCCACTGACTGGGCCGCCTTCTCCGAAGGGAACGACGTTACTCGCTTCTTCCTCAGGTTCCGGTTGTGGCTTGCGGCGGGTAGAACTCGTCTTAGGCTTTGTCTTGGTCGTCTTGTCCGGAATTGGAATTGCCTCTGGTTCTTTTTCCTCGGCCTTTGGCAGCGACTGCGTGATTCCCTTCGACTCATTAGCCAGAACATTTTGTGTTTCTGTCGGGTTGGCGGGCAGCGGAACCGTGTTGACCAGCGTCACACCCATTGCTTCCCCAGTCCCGCCGATTCCCCAGGTTTCGCGCCGCCCGCCGGTGACGACCGCGGCATAGAACACGATGCAGCCCGCCACCACGAGATGCAGCGCCACTGACCAAGCCACGTTGTGGCCCCAGCGGTCGTGTTCAAAGAAAATCTCAGTGTTGGGTTCCATGGCTTGCCAGCGGCTGGGTCACGATGCTGACGTTCGTGATTCCTGATTGCTTTACTGCATCCATCACAGTGGCGAAGACGCCAAAAGGCACGTCTTCGTCGGCGCGGATAAAGATCGGCTGATGCTGCGGATCGCGAATCTTTGCCTGCAGTTGGGTCGCAATTTCATTGATGTTAATCGGGTTGTTGCCCAGGAAGACGCGCTGCTGCTTGTCGATACTAAGAACCAGGCGTTCCTCGGTGATTTCCTTTACGGTGCGGGTCCTGGGCACATTGACTTCAATTCCGGACTGCAACACCGGCGCGGTGACCATGAAAATGATCAGCAGCACCAGAACCACGTCCACCAGCGGCGTGACGTTGATTTCGGAAAGCGAAGTCTGAGTGCGTCCGTTGGCGGCGGTGAAAGCCATTACCGGCGCACCTCGACAGCTTGCGGCGGCCGCTCGATGGCATTCAGCATTTCGAGTGTAAAGTCGTCTCCGCGCGCGGCGAATTCGCGAATCGAGCTGCCGATCAGGTTGTAGGCAATCACGGCGGGAATGGCCGCGACCAAGCCAGCAGCGGTAGTGATCAAAGCCTCTGAAATGCCCGGAGCAACGGCACGCAAGGTGGCCGCGCCCGCGGTGCCAAGACCGTGAAATGCGTCAATGATGCCCCACACGGTTCCGAAGAGACCTATAAAAGGTGTCACCGCACCGGTGATGGCGAGCCACGGCAGATTGCGTTCGAAGCGTGTGAGCTCTTCCGAAGCTGCGATTTGCATGGCGCGCTGTACGGCCACGGGATTCTTGACAGCGCCGCTGGAAGTTCCGCCCTGCCGCCGGTATTCCTCGAAGCCGCTGGCAAACACGGCCACCAGGGGGCTGGGTTTGAACTGCTCTGCTACTGTGGCGACGTCTTGGAGGCGCTGGGCTTTGCGAAATGCCCGCACAAAGCGTCCGCTCTGCACCCGTGCCCGCCGCAACAGACTCCACTTGGAAAGAATGATGGCCCAGGAAATCACGCTAAACAGCAAGAGAAGAAGAATTACAACTTTAGCGACCGGACCGGTTTGCCCTAGAAGGTCAACGATGTCGCCGCCGATCAACGCTGCCAGCAATAAAGAGAAAAGCATTTCGTTTAGAAGATTGCCTTTCGATTATAGACGAACTCCAACACTCAACCGGTTGGCAAACTGGGAACTGAGAAGCGGCCACCGGCAACTGGATTTCATGCTATGCTGCGACCAACTTCTGCATTCCAGGACTAACGGTGCTCGCTGAGCTACGGCTGGAAAACTACGCCGTGATTGACAATGTGGTGGTGGACTTCGCCGCCGGCCTCAACCTGCTCACCGGAGAAACTGGAGCCGGAAAATCCATCCTGATTGACGCTCTTGCGCTGCTTCTGGGCGATAAAGCTTCCACCGACGTAATCCGCACCGGAGCTGAGCGCGCCGTCATCTCGGCAGTTTTTGAAATTGATGGCGGTACCGAGAAGACTATCGCGCGCATTCTGGAAGCTAATGGGATCGACCCGGAAGACGACCCGGTCATCTTGCGGCGGGAAATTGCGGCTGGTGGCAAAGGCCGCGTCTTCGTCAATAACCAACCCGCTACAGTAGGAGTGCTTCGGCAGCTCGCGCCCTACTTGGCGACCATCCATGCGCAGAATGAATCGATCCATTCTTTCGACGCTGCTGCGCGCCTTGAACTGCTGGATGCCTTCGCTGGAACTCAGATCGGGCCGACCAGCGAGACATTTGCTCGCTGGAACGGCATCGTAAATCGAATTGACGAGCTGGAGCACGGGGAACAGGACCGGTTGCGGCTGCTCGATCTCTGGACGTTTCAGAAACGCGAAATCGAAGAAGCCAAATTGCAAGCCGGCGAAGACGAACGACTGGAAGGCGAGAAGCGAGTGCTGGCGAACGCAGAGAAGATTTACGGCGCGGCGATGAACGCGTTCGATTTGCTTTATGAGGGGCCGGCTTCCACGTCTTCTTCTTTGCGCACGGCGCAGAAGCACATCGAAGAACTATCGCGCTACGAGCCTAAGTTTCGCGAAGCCCTGGCGGCGATTGAGACCGCCCGCATCAGCGTGGAAGATGTGGGTGCGACCCTGCGCGATTACGCCGGGGGCATTCAGGCTTCGCCCGAGCGGCTGGCTGAGATCGAAGACCGGCTCGCGCTGCTCGAGCGGCTGAAGCGCAAATATGGGCCAACGCTCGAAGATGTGATTCGCAATGGCGAAGAAGTCAGCCGTAAGCTCTCCGAGATGGAGAATAAAGATGAAATCCTGAGCCAGCTTCGCCGGGAGCTAGCGCAGGCCGCTCAGGATTACTTGCAGGTATCGCGGGCTGTGTCGAAGAAACGGTATGATGCGGCTCGCAAGCTGGAGAAAGTGGTCGAGGCTGAGATTAGCGACTTGGCAATGAAATCCAGCTTTCAGATAGAAGTCAGCGGAACCGAGGAAGAAGGGAACTGGACCGCATCAGGTTTCGATCATGTCGTTTATCTGATCACGACGAATCCTGGCGAACCCATGCGGCCGCTGGAGCAGATTGCCTCCGGCGGCGAACTGTCGCGAGTGATGCTGGCATTGAAAGTGAGCGTTGAGGCCGGAGCCGCTGGCGGGAAGTCGCGCGTGCCGTCGGCCCAAAGAACGATGGTGTTCGACGAGATCGACACCGGCATCGGCGGTCGCGCGGCGGAAGCAGTTGGCAAGAAGCTGAAAGATTTGTCGAGAGCAAATCAGGTTCTATGCGTGACTCACCTGCCGCAGATCGCGACCTTTGCGGATCATCATTACGTGATTGAGAAGCGAGTCTCCGGTGACCGGACCAAAACCACAGTCCGCCTCATCGCCGGCGATGAGCGCACCGAAGAAGTGGCCCGCATGCTGAGCGGCGCCAAGCTGACGGAGACTTCGAGGAAGCATGCCGAGCAGATGTTAAGGGCAAACGGGTGAGCAGGAACTCGCCTGCACCCGCGAGGACCGCGCTTACATCCGGACTGCCACTCCCCGTTCGCCCTTCAAATCTCCCCAATCGCTGCTAATCCTAAGCCTTTCTATGGCTTACGTTGACCAAGATGGTTCTTTCGGGTAAGCTTTAGCAATACAAACATAGTGGGAAAGTGTACCCTTATAGGAACTTAATCGTGCCTAATCAAGACGGCAAAACGCTGCTTTTATTGAAGCCCCGGGGGTTCTGCGCCGGGGTGGTTCGCGCCATTGATATCGTCCGCATAGCCCTGGAAGCCTTCGGACCGCCGATTTACGTCCGTAAGGAGATCGTGCACAATCGCTTCGTGGTGGAGGAACTCCAGGCCAAGGGCGCCATTTTTGTTGACAGCGTGGACGAAGTCCCGAACGGCGAACGAGTGATTTACAGTGCCCATGGGGTCTCGCCCGAAGTGCGCGAAGCCAGCCAGACCCGCGGGCTCCGCGTCATTGATGCCACCTGTCCGCTGGTGACGAAGGTCCACGTCGAGGCCGTCAAGTTCGCCAAGGAGGGATATTCCCTCATTCTGATTGGCCACCGCGACCACGACGAAGTGATTGGCACGCTGGGCGAAGCTCCTCTCGTGACTCAGGTCGTAGGGTCGCCGGAGCAAGTCGAGTCCCTGACCCTGCCTGATCCTAATCGTGTGGCTTATCTCACCCAAACCACGTTGAGTCTGGATGAGACCAAAGACATTATTGCCGCGCTGCGCCGTAAATTCCCCAACATTCAGGGGCCGCACGCCCAGGATATCTGCTATGCGACCGAAAACCGGCAGGTCGCGGTGAAACACGTGGCTTCTGATGCTGACTTGCTCCTGGTGGTAGGCTCCGACAACAGTTCGAATTCCAACCGGCTGGTGGAAGTTGCGCGCAACCTGGGCACCGGTTCGCATCTCATAGATAGCTACCGAAACATTCGGCCAGAGTGGTTGGAGGGCGTGAAGACCATTGCTCTGACCGCCGGAGCTTCGGCGCCGGAATGCCTGGTTGAAGAGGTTGTCAAGTTCCTGGCGACTGAGGGATTCAACAACGTGAATGAAGTGGAAGTAATGCCTGAAAACGTGCGCTTCGGCTTGCCTCCCGAGATTGTGGAGGCCATCGCTAGCGCCCCTGCGGGAGTAACTGCGGAGTAACGAATCTTCATGGACGAAACCCCCTCTTCGCCATTAATGCCGGCTTCGGCCGCTCCGCAACTGCGTTTCGGAAAGATCGATGATCTAGCCAGCCGGGTCGCAGCTGCTGTCGACGGCGCCCGCAAATTCCTCTTCTCCCGGCAACACGATGAAGGCTACTGGTGCGGCGAACTGGAAGCTGACACCACTCTCGAATCGGATTACATCCTGCTGCAGACTTTGCTGGGAACCGGGAATCCTGAGCGCTTTCAGAAGTGCTGCAATTGGATTCTCCAGCACCAGAACGAAGACGGCGGCTGGGGAATTTATGCCGACGCTCCCTCGAACATCAGCGCCTCCGTAAAGGCGTATTTCGGCTTGAAGCTGTCCGGATACAAGCCTGATCATCCTGCGCTGGTGCGCGCCCGCAAGAAAATCCTCGAAATGGGTGGAGTCACCGAGGCCAATACTTTTACCAAGATTTATTTGTGTTTCCTGGGGCAGTACGACTATGACGCGGTCCCCGCCATCCCACCGGAAATCGTGCTGTTTCCCAATTGGTTTTGGTTCAACATCTACGAGATTTCGTCGTGGTCCCGCGCCATCCTGGTTCCACTTTCGATCTGCTACGCCAAGAAGCCGCTGAAGAAGATTCCTGCGGAACATGGCGTGGATGAATTGTTCGTCGGGGGTCGCGATAAGTCGCGTATGCGGCTGCATTGGAGCCAGAACCTGGTTTCCTGGCGAAACTTCTTTCTGGTTCTGGACCGCATGACGCATTGGTTTGAGGCGGTTCATATTCGTCCGTTGCGCTGGCTGGCGCTCAAACGGGCGGAGCAATGGATGCTCGAACGCTTCGAGATGAGCGATGGCCTGGGAGCGATTTTCCCCTCCATGCTGAACGCCATCATTGCGCTGCGCTGTCTCGGCTATTCGCTCGACGATCCCCAGGTAATCCGAGCCATCGATGAACTGGAAAAGCTGGGCATCGAAGAAGGCGACACCTTCCGCATGCAGCCCTGCAAGCCCCCGATATGGGACACAGCGTACGCCCTGTTTGCCTTGGGCGAAGCCGGAGTTCCCCCCACCGATTCGCGAATGGTCAAGTGCGCGGATTGGGTGCTCCAGAAGCAGGTTCGCAACGTGGGCGACTGGAAAGTGAAAAATCCAAAGGGACAGCCGGGCGGCTGGTACTTCGAGTTCAACAACGAGTTCTATCCCGATGTGGACGACAGTGCCATGGTCTGTTTGGGGTTGAGCCGGGTGGAGCATCCCAACGGGCGCTATCAGCGCGAGTCGGTGCAACGCGCGATTGACTGGATCTTTTCCATGCAATGCAAGAACGGCGGATGGGGGTCGTTCGACAAAGACAACGACAAGATGGTGTTCCAGCACATCCCCTTCGCCGACCACAACGCCATGCTGGATCCACCGACGGTGGACATTACCGGCCGCATCCTCGAAATGCTGGCTACGTACGGATACGATCGAAACGATCCGCGGGTGAAGAAGGCGCTCAAGTTTATTCGCGCCGAGCAGGAGCCGGACGGTTCCTGGTTCGGCCGCTGGGGCGTGAACTATATCTATGGAACCATGCAGGTGCTGCGTGGCTTGGAGGCCATGGGCGTAGACCACCATGAGCCTTACGTTCAGCAGGGGGCGGAGTGGCTGCGCATGTTTCAGAATTCCGATGGCGGTTGGGGCGAGACGTGCGGCTCGTACGATGATTCTACGACCAAGGGAGTCGGCCCGAGTACGCCGTCGCAGACCGCGTGGGCGGTGATGGGCTTGCTCGCCGCCAGCGATACCCGCAGTGACAGCGTGGCCCGCGGGATTGCGTACCTGCTGCGAACGCAGAAGAAAGATGGCTCCTGGGATGAGCCTCAGTTCACAGGGACCGGTTTCCCGCGAGTATTTTATTTGCTGTATCACATGTATCGGCAGTATTTCCCGTTGATCGCGCTCACTACGTACGGCAAGGTGATGGCGGGACAGAAAGCAGAGATCTAGCACTCAGCAATCAGCATTCAGCCAAAACGGAACCGCTGAGAACGTAAAGTGGCTAAATGCTGAATGCTGAGTGCAGTAGACCGGAAGTTTGGATCGGATAAACAACTATGGCTGTACCCATTTCACAGATGTGGACGGTGGCGACTTACGTCATCCGGCAAAAGCTCAAGGGACGTAAGCAATACCCGCTGGTGCTGATGCTGGAGCCGCTATTCCGTTGCAATCTGGCCTGTGCCGGATGCGGCAAGATTCAGTATCCCGCCCATGTCCTAAAGATGCAGCTCACGCCGGAAGAATGTTTCCGTGCGGTGGATGAGTGCGGCGCGCCGGCAGTTTCCATTCCTGGTGGAGAGCCCCTGCTGCACCCGCAAATCGGTGAAATCGTCGAAGGCCTGGTCGCGCGCAAGAAGTACATCTATCTCTGCACCAACGCGCTGCTGCTCAAACAAAAGATCGATCTATTCAAGCCCAGCAAATACCTGACCTTCTCGGTTCACATGGACGGCCAACGTGAGCACCATGATTTTTCGGTGTGTCTGGAAGGTGGCTACGAGAAGGCGCGTGAAGGAATGAAAGAGGCGCTGGACCGTGGCTTTAGAGTCACGACCAATACCACGCTGTTTGACGGCGCTGATCCCAAGAGCGTGCGTGCATTCTTCGACGAAATGATGGATCTAGGGGTCGAAGGCATGATGCTTTCGCCCGGCTACTCCTACGAGAAGGCACCCGACCAAAGCCATTTTCTGGGACGCGCCCGCACCCGCCGGTTATTCCGTGGCATCTTGTCGAACCGCAAAGCCAGTTGGCAGTTCAATATGTCGCCCCTGTTTCTCGAATTCCTGATGGGCAAGCGCGACTACCCCTGCACTCCCTGGGGTATGCCGACGTTCAACGTTTTCGGATGGCAGAAGCCTTGTTACCTTTTGCAAGACGGGTACGCTGACACCTTCGCCGAGCTTCTCGCCACCACCGAGTGGGAAAAGTACGGCACCGAGTCGGGAAATCCCAAGTGCGCGAATTGCATGGTACACAGTGGCTACGAGGCCTCGGCGGTAAATGAAACCTTCGGATCGCTTCAGGGTTTATGGCATACCGCGAAGGCAACGTTGTTCGGTAAGTATGACGACCCATCGGCGCTCAGTTTGCTCGACGAACCGGTTCGTCCCGTGCATGCCTTCAATCCGCTGGTGCAGATCGAGTCACCCGCGGCTGAGGAGACACGGGTGTGAGCGGACGCGAATCAGGCCGAACTCCAGCGGCCCCACATGCCGTGATGGCTGATCCCGACGCGCTGGAAGTTGCACCGGGAGCGTCCCGAGAGAAGCTCCAGGGCTCCGTTCCCCAACTTGCCACTCCGGAGGAACTACGCTCTGCGCTGGAACAGGCATTCGACTACCGTGGAGACGTGCTCATCACGCGTAAGGACGGCGCGAGCATTGAAGGCTACGTCTTCGACCGTCGTGGCGGCAAAACGCTGGAGGATTCCGTGGTGCGGCTGTTGCCGAAAGACGGAGGCGGAAAAGTTTCCGTTCGCTACGCCGACATTGCTGCGCTCGCCTTTACGGGACGCGATATGGCTGCGGGCAACAGTTGGGAATCGTGGGTCCGCCAATACTGGATCAAGAAGTCGGCCGGCGAGAGCGATATTTCGTTACAGCCGGAGAATCTGGAGTAGGACTCAGCATTCAGCCTCGCAATTGCGCGGGGAGTGGCACGATACTGTACTGGCTGAATGCCGAATGCTGAGCTAAATGCTTGCTTTCATCACTGGCGCGACTGGATTCGTTGGCAGTCACGTGGCCCGCGTTCTGGCCGGGCAAGGCGCCGATCTGCGGTTGCTGGTTCGGGCCGGCAGTGATACCCGGAACCTCGAGGGCCTGAACGCCGAGAGGGTCATCGGTGACCTCCGCGATCCGGCATCGATCGAACAGGCTATGGCGGGCTGCGACACCGTGTTTCACGTAGCCGCCGACTATCGGCTCTGGGTGCGCGATCCTGACCAGATGTACCAGTCCAATGTCGAGGGAACACGAGCGGTCTTGGATGCGGCACGCAAGAACCGAGTGCGGCGGGTGGTGCATACCTCCAGCGTCGCGACCATGGGTTTTACCTCGAACGGCGACTTGGCTGACGAGGATTCTCCGGTCAAATTGGAAAGCATGATCGGCCCCTATAAACGATCGAAATTCATGGCGGAGCAGTTGGCCCTTAAAGCTGGCGCAAGCGGGATGGACGTAGTCGTGGTGAACCCCACCACGCCGGTGGGCGAGCAAGACATTAGGCCGACACCTACGGGTCGCATCGTGGTCGATTTCCTGAAGAAGAAGTTTCCCGCCTATGTAGATACGGGTTTGAATCTGGTGGACGTTCGGGAATGCGCGCGCGGGCATCTAACAGCATTGGAGAAGGGAAAGAGCGGGGAGCGCTACATCCTGGGTGGCGAGAACCTCACTCTGAAGCAGATTCTCGATAAGCTGGCGGTGATTACCGGTCTGCCATCACCTAAGGTGCGAGTTCCGTATGCGATGGCGCTGGCCGCTGGGGTCGTCGACGAAATGGTTACCGGACGCATCCTGGGAAAGGAGCCGCGTGCAACTATCGACGCGGTACGCATGGGGCGCAAGAAGATGTTCGTTTCCTCGGCCAAAGCTGAGCGAGATCTGGGATGGAATCCCTCGCCGGTAGACGGCGCGCTGCGTAGAGCAGTGGAATGGTTCCAAACCCACGAGTACGCGTAAGGAAGAGTGCTTGTCAGAACCGTACAAAGTCGCAATCGTAGCCGCTCTGGAGCGCGAAGTGTGGCCGCTGGTGAGAGACTGGTCGACAACCAACAAGCAGCACGACGGCCGCGGCTTCAAGTTCTTCGAGCACGAGAACGCAGTACTGGTCTGCGGAGGAATCGGAGCCGAGGCTGCGCGTCGTGCCGCGGAAGCGATCATCGTGCTATATAAACCCGCGTTGGTTATTTCGGCGGGGTTTGCTGGTGGCCTTGACCCAACCCTCAGAGCCGGCCACGCGCTGACTCCACGCCTGGTGATTGACGCGGGCGACGGCAGCCGTACCGACTCGGGCGCCGGCGAAGGCGTATTGGTGAGCTTTGCCGCAGTTGCCGACTCTGAGCAGAAAACGACTCTGGCCCGGGCTTACGGGGCCGATGTAGTGGACATGGAGGCGGCGGCTGTTTCTCGTTGCGCTCAGGCGCATGGGATTCAGTTCAGAGCCTGCAAGGTGGTTTCCGATTCGCGCGATCAGCGGCTGCCGCCGGTCGCTCGCTTTGTGGCTTCGGATGGGACATTTCAGTCGTTCCGCTTCCTGGCGCACGTGGTATTGCGTCCGTGGCTGTGGGCCGGAGTAGGACAGTTGGCGAGGAATAGTTCCATCGCTGCGCAATCGCTTTGCAAGCGGCTGGCGGCAAGTACACAATGAGATCGAATACCTAGGTATGGCGAGCGGACTTTTAACCCCGAAGCAGACCAAAGCGATTCCCACCACCATGCAGGCGGCGGTGTATCGCGGCGTCGGTGACGTCCGCGTTGAGACCGTCCCAGTTCCTCGGATCGGTGCAGGGGAACTTCTTCTCAGAGTGCACACCTGCGGCATCTGTGGCACGGACCTCAAGAAGATTGCCACCGGATCGCATTCCGCTCCCCGCATCTTCGGTCATGAGACATCGGGTGTGGTAGCTGCGGTTGGCACCGACGTTACCAGGTTCAAACCCGGCGATCGGGTAGTGGTCTTCCACCACATACCTTGCAGGGAATGTTTCTATTGCCAGCACAAGACCTTTGCCCAGTGCGAAACCTACAAGAAAGTCGGTTGTACTGCCGGCTTCGAGCCTGCGGGTGGAGGATTCGCGGAATACGTGCGCGTCATGGACTGGATTGTCCGCGAAGGAACCGTTGCCATCCCCGACGGCGTCTCCTTTGAGCAGGCCTGTTTCGTGGAGCCGGTGAACACCTGCATGAAGGGTATTGATACTTTGCAACTTTCACCGGACGAGAGTGTTCTGGTTATTGGGCAGGGACCTATCGGTATCATATTGAGCGTATTGGCCAAACGGGCGGGAGCTAGGGTAATTACTTCCGATTTGTATCCCCAGAGGCTTACAATATCTACATCACTCGGTTTACAGCACATGATTGATGCTTCGCGTGCGGATACCGTGCAAGCGGTGCGAGATCTTACCGCAGGCCGGGGCGCTGACGTGGCGATTCTCGCCGTCGGAGGAAATACTCTGATCCGGACTGCGATGGATGCGGTTCGCCCAGGCGGCCGGGTGCTGTTGTTTGCACAGACTACGCGCGGCGAGGCCACCATCGATCCGGCTGCAATCTGCGTGGATGAGAAGACTTTATTGGGTTCATATAGCGCTTCTGTCGATCTCCAGGAGGAGGCGGTGCAATTCGTGATGAACCGTGAAATGGACTTGGAACGCATAATCAGCCACCGCTTTCCTTTGTCTCGCAGTGTGGAAGCCTTGAACTTGGCCGCTCATCCCCAATCGGATTCGATGAAAATCGTAATCCAAACGGGCAGCAGCTGGGGAGGAAGTACAGAGTGAACGGCAAGATGACGGCAGCTGTCCTCTACGGTAAAGAGGACGTAAAGATTGAAAGAGTGCCTATCCCTCGCCTGGGCGAAGGCGAAGTACTGGTCAAGGTCGAAGTGGCTTTGACCTGCGGTACTGATCTAAAGGTCTACCAGCGTGGCTACCATGCCCGCATGATCGTTCCGCCGGCTTTGTTCGGACACGAACTGGCCGGCGTCATTGAAGAAGTCGGTCCCGGCGTCCGTAGCTTCCGCAAGGGAATGCGCGTGGTGGCGCTGAACTCGGCTCCTTGTCAGATGTGTTTCTATTGTTCGCGCCATCAGGAAAATCTTTGTGAAGACTTGCTCTTCAACAACGGCGCCTATGCGGAATACATCCGAATTCCCCGCCGCATCGTCGAGACCAACATGCTGGCGATGCCAGCCGGCGTGACCTTTGAAGACGCTGCCATGGTCGAGCCGCTGGCCTGCGTGTTGCGTGGCTTGCACGAAACCGGAGTAGAGATCGGAGATACCGTGGCCATCATCG
>Ga0210387_10002436_pt1 | contig 14220 bp, 7 predicted proteins | sample IncBWC7OmetaG_FD_160108 | JGI IMG/M metagenome (GOLD analysis project Ga0210387, IMG submission 160108) | Forest soil microbial communities from Barre Woods Harvard Forest LTER site, Petersham, Massachusetts, United States - Inc-BW-C-7-O ...
CGGCGGCAGATCGCGCGAGATGAGCTCACCGTTCGCGTCGATGATGCCGAGCCGTTCGAGGCGTACGCGTTCCGCGGCGATGCGCGCTGCGGCAAGCGCCATCACTCGGCGATCCCACTCCGCCTCGTCCTCGGGCATTTCGAGGTCGAGATCGTCGAACGGAGCGCTTGGGATCGGCGAGCCGGGCTCGGGCGTGCGCGCGTTCATGCCGTAAGAATGCACTACCCGCGGCGAAACGGCCAGAGCCAGCAGGAGCGCCGGAACACGCCCGCCGAAAGTTGGGTATTTCAGCAGGGCGACGCTCGGCAAAACGCTCGCGAGTGCTGGCGGAACGGAAGGGCTACTCACGCGCATTCACTCCGACTCGTCCGAATCCTCCCGCTCGTCGTCGCTCAGAGTCTTCTTCGCCGCCTCGTGGTCAACCTCGCGTCGGCGGGTTCCTATCGAGCATTCAACGTTTGTCGTGGCTAGAGACTCGGGTGACGGTTTCCTGGCATGCGCCAACTCGAGCCTATGCGAAAGCCGAGACCGAATCTCGGCTGACCTTCATCACTGACGGTGTCGGGATGGCGGGCGTGTTCGCGAGCCTGAAGGCATTGCTCGGGGGCGCTGCTCGCGGCGATGAACCCGCGCGCGAGCCTCGTCGCCGAAAACCTGACGCTTCGCCGACAGCTCGCCATCCTGCGTCGGACAACGCGACGGCCAAGGCTGCGTCCGATTGATCGTGCATTCTGGGCGCTCCTCTCGTGGACATGGTCGCGTTGGGTCGACGTACTCGCGATCGTGAGGGCCGCCATGGCGGCTTTGTCTGGTTTTGGACGATGAAGTCAGAGCATGTCGGCCGTCCTCCGGTCAGTGCGGACCTGATCACCTGATCGAACGCGTGGCCGTGGAAATCCGTTGTGGAGTCGACGCCGGATTGCGGGCGAGCTCGCCAAGCTCGGCCATGACATGAGCAAGGATACTGCCCGCGAAGTACGCCTCACTCATCCGCTTGGCTCGTAGGATAACCAGCAGCCGAGCCGGGTTGCATCCGTCAGGGGCGAGCCTATCGCAGTCAACTATGTTCTTTTACTGATTGTTCAGTGTCGCTCACAACGCGCAGAAGATCACGGGCATGGAGAATCGAATCGCCACCGACACGTGCGGTTGTATGGAGTTCGACGCGTTTTGGTGGTGCAACTCGTTGGGTCTGAGCGGGAATGGACAGGATGACCTCGCGTTCAGGAGCACCGAACCGTCGCGACACTGACGTTCGCAGCCGCACGTATGACGACGCTTGCGTACTACTCGACGGCGCCTCCGTCACACCGTTGATGCTTTTCAAAGTGAGCGCGTTGTGCGATAGACGCGTCTGACTGCGGAGCGGCGCACGTCGATTTCGCGGGCGCAGTCTTGCGTCAGAAGGACGTAAGTTCGGGGTTGATACTACTTGTGGGAGTTAGCAATGCGGTGCTTTTCGACGGGTCTTCGGGCGCTTGCGGTGGATCTGCTCTCGGTGTTTGCGGCCCGTGGCAGCACTTCGGAGGCCATCGCCGATTCGATCACGACTCGCGCGCTCTCCAAGCTACCGAGAACGAACTGCCGCGCGTCGAACTCATTTGGTACCGCAAGGTGGTGGTTCGTCGCGCTCGCGGTGATCGGCATGATTACAGGCTGCAGCTCGCCGCCGAGCTCGAGCGAAGACGCCAAGACAATCTCCGAACGGGTGACCAGCGTACCCGACCTCGTAGTCACGGCGATCAGCGTTTCTCCGGCCAATCTTGCGATTGGCCAACAGGCGACGTTCTCCGCAACGGTCAAGAATCAAGGTACCGCCGCAACACCAGCGGGCGTGATCATCGGAGTATCGTTCACCATCGACGGCACCCAGGTCAGCTGGTCCGATACCGATACCCAGTCGCTCTTACCTGGTCAAAGCGTGACGGTCGCAGCGAACAGCGGACCATCCGGGGTCAGCACGTGGCTCAGCACAGCCGGAAATCACACGCTCCAAGCTTGGGTAGACGACGTCAACCGAATCACCGAGTCTGACGAGACAAACAACAAGTTCTCGATTCCGCTGAACATCGGCGTCGACCTCGTCGTCACCGGCATCAGCGTGTCACCAGCAGGCGTCGCGCCTTCCCAGCCAGCGACGTTCTCTGCGACCGTCAAGAATCAGGGTACTGTCGCAACTCCGGCAGGCGTGATCATCGGTATTGGCTTCGCCGTCGACGGGACCACTGTGTCGTGGTCCGACCTAGACACGCAGTCGCTCGCTCCGGGTCAAAGCGTCACGCTCACCGCCAATAGCGGACCATCCGGGATACCCACTTGGACCGCTACCGGCGGCAATCACACGCTTCGCGCTTGGGTCGATGACGTCAACCGCATTGCAGAGACCGACGAGACCAATAACCAACTCACGATCCCGCTCAACATCACATCCGATTTGGTCGTGACTAGTGTCACCGCGTCGCCGAGCAACGTGGCTCCGGGGCAGCTCGTCACTTTCTCCGCGACGGTGAAGAACCAGGGCTCGAACGCAACACCGCCTGGCGTCATCATTGGCGTGGCATTCTCCGTCGATGGGACCAAGGTAACCTGGTCCGATAGCGACACGCAGTCATTGGCTCCCGGACAGAGCGTCACGCTCACGGCCAATAGTGGGCCTACTGGAGTCAGTACGTGGTCTGCGACCTCTGGCCCGCACACGATCCAGGCGTTGGTTGACGACGTGAATCGCATCGTTGAAAGCGACGAGACGAATAACCAACTCTCAGTGCCCCTTAGCATCGGCATCGATCTGACAGTGACGGCTGTCGCGCCGACGACCGCGCCCGTTGGCAGCTCGATCACGTTCTCGGTCACCGTCAAAAACGTGGGGACGAGCGCGACCCCTCCGGGCGTGATCATCGGGGTGGCGTTCGCCATCGACGGGACGACGGTCACGTGGTCCGATCGCAACACGCAATCGTTGCAGCCGGGGCAGAGCGTAAGCGTCGTGGCAAACAGCGGCCCAACGGGGCAGAGCACTTGGATCGCAGCCAGCGGGAATCACACGCTTCAAGCTTGGGTCGACGACGTCAATCGGATGGCGGACGTGGACCGTTCGAACAACAAGCTCGTCACCTCGTTCACGTCTCAGGCGTCCGGTGGTTGTCCGCTCGGCTACTCAGGCGTGAATTGCGAGGATTGTGCGACAGGCTTTGTTTCTCATGGCGGCGGTTGCGTGCTCCCGAACGACGGGAGCACATCGGCTCACCTCAGCGGCGATCAGGCGCGCATTCTCGGATTCGAGAATCTAGCAGATTGGTCTCAAACCACAGGCTCGGCGGCGCTCTCCCTAAGTACAGAGCACGTCGACTTGCAGTCGTCGCTTGAGCTGACGGGCGTCGTCGACACCAAACTGCAAAGCGTTACGTTCACGCCGATAGCGGGCGGCTTCAGCAGCGTGGACATTTGGGTCAAGAACCTCGCCACCGACACGTCGACCACTGGCACCGTGACGCTCGGGTTCAACGCGGCTTCCGGTGAACCCATAAACGGTATTGTCGGCCAGGCAGTCCTTCAGCCACCAACCAGCTCCTTCCAGCAGTACACCCTCGCCGTGCCGGAGTGGGTCAATACCGCGCTCTCCGCGCAGAATGGCGCGCCGATCTACGCGACAGTGGAGTTGACGTTCCCGCAGGCATCAAACGTGGAAGTCGACGCGATCACGCCGCACGGCGCCGCAACGGATCAACCGACGCCGCCGTTCACGCAGGTCCCGAGCGATGCGCAAGCCATTGTCGGTTCTGCGAGTCCCGGCAGTACGGTTGCAGCTGGCCGAATTCGTGGAGCATCGGGCGTCGACGCTTCCGGCGCATTTACCTATGACGTTCCTCTGGAGTTGCCGCCGGGTCGGGCTGGGATGGAGCCACATCTTGGGCTGCACTACGCGACCTCAGCAGGCAACGGCCCGCTCGGTGTCGGCTGGACGGTGTCAGGGACGTCCACGATCTCTCGTTGTCCCAACACAGTTGCGCGTGAGGGGAATGCTCAGCCGGTTCGCACTGTCATTCTGGAGGAATGTGGGTCGGAGGGCCCGTGCCCGCCGCAGTTTCAGCAATACGACACCCGCATCGACAATTTCTGTTTGGACGGACAGAAGCTCGTACCTACGGGAGGGACGGCGACGAGCCCGGAATTCAGGACCGAGCGCGATTCGTTTTCGCGAATCGTCGCGACCTACAGCGGTGATTTCTGGCCTGCGAAGTTCACCGTTTCGCGCAAAGACGGCACCGTAGCGACGTACAACGCTGGCGCGATCGCCGACGGCTTCGCGGCGCGCGACACGAACGGTCAGCCGTTCGCCGGCGCCCAGCCCTATCAATCGGTCTTGTCCTGGCCGATCGCGACGCTCGAGGATCGCTTCGGCAACGCCGTTTCGTACAGCTATATCGCTGCCGATCAGGGTTCCGCCGCGAACTTGCCCGACAGCGTGCGCTATACGACGTGCACGCACGGATCATGTCAGTACGGAGGCGCGACACGTCTCGTCAAGTTCAACTATCTACCGCGAAGCGACGTGATCTCTGCTTGGTCGGGAGGGCTATCTCGTAGCATATCACTGCTGCTCGGTAGCATTGCCGTCTCTACATTGAGCGGAAACGCGCAAACGCTCGTGCGCACCTACGTGTTTGGCTATGACACGAGCGCCTCCACGATGAGGGCGCGCCTCAACTTCCTTACCGAGAAAGACGCACAGGGCGTGCCCTTGCCCGCGACCAGATTTACGTGGGGTGGTGGCAAAGGTTCGGACTATCGGCTCTCTTGGCATATCGTAGGTCCGGACTCCCAAGAGACGGTTGCGGCAGGGCAGTGCTCTGCGGGGAATCTGGCGCCACGTTGCTTTTGGGCGACCTACGAACCATACTCCAACGGGCCGCTGAAGGCAGATCCCGATCAACCCGTCATCGTGGCTGATTTTGACGGCAACGGGTCCGACGACGTCATCGTCGGCCTCAATGACGAAAGCGACACCAATCAGCAAACTGATTATTGGCTCTATCTGAGTCATCCTGCGCACGGCACAGCCACATTCGAAGCCGTGCATCTCGGCACCGGGATTGACTTCAGTAACTCACAAGCGGTCGATCTCGATCAGGACGGAACCGCGGAAATCGTGCGGCGCACACCGACGGAAACCAGCACCAGCGCCAATCCGGTATATCGATATCAGCCCAGCGTTCGCAATTTCGTCCCACTAACACGACCGGGCGGCACCACTCCTTTCACGATCGCGACGACTGGATTCACAGGCGTGGGTAACCCCGTGTTCATGGATGCGAACGGGGATGGCGTGTTGGATGTGCTTTACGATACCGGATTCCAATCCACGCTCGTCGGCGGCCTGAACCATTCATACGTTTTCTCGCTCGCAGTTCCGAATGCGCACAGCCTATTTCCTGACTCATACACATCCCCACTCGAGATCTTCTATGGTCCCAATCAGGCCGACCAGGATCTCTACGCGCAAAATCTGTGTCACCTCGAGCCAATAGACTACACCGGGCGTGGCGCAGCGAGCCCGGCGGTGGTTTGCGATGCGACGACGACGTTCACGCGTTTTCCCGATCTAAACGGCGACGGTCTTGCCGACATGCTTCAAGCCAGTGTCGGGCCGACGCCATTCGCCCGTGAGCGCTTGAGCACGGGCGTCGTCCGCGTCGATGACAACGGACAGGATGCGATCGATCCAGCCACCCAGATGCTACCTCCGATCGATCTCGCGACTTCTCCGTCTGCGAACGACCGCACTGATCCTGAAGCCCAGGAGCTCAACAAGACAGCTGACCTCAATGGCGACGGGCTAGCGGATATCGTGCAATTTGCGATCACTGGCTCTCAGGCTCCGATACTTTGGCTGAGCTCGGGCGTCAGTGCCGCCGAGACGCAAGTTATCAGCAGTACGCAGCTGCCGCACACCGGCGATCGTATTGGCTTGCACGTACAGCAGGTCGGAGACTTCAACGGCGATGGCTTGCCGGACATCATGCAGGGCATCGACCGCGAAGGCGTGGGACCAGATGGGCTCACCGATCGCTCGACGCTTCAGTTCATGATTCAGGACCCGAGCAACCGCGACGACATCATCACGGCGGTCAACAGCGATTCGATCGATCTTGCCAAGGTGACCTACAAGGCTGCAACCACCGTGGAGCTCGGGCAGCATCCCGACGGCGTTCCGCCGGAGACGATTCCGGGAGCGTTCAACCCCACTCGAGGCTTGAACGTCGTCTCGCACGCTGATCTCGTCAAGGGAAACGCGATCGGTCACTACGACTATTTCTACAGCCAGCCTGCGGCGGATACCTCCGGTCGAGGGTTTCTGGGGTTCGAGCAAATCGTCACTGCCGATGTTCCGAGGGCGTCGCGCACGACGACGAGCTACGAGGGTACGCGCCTCGAGGGGTCACTCCACGGTTACCACGTGTATCCATACGCGTTCGTCCCGCACGTGGTTGAGACGTTAACGGGGCCGGATGCGCTCGACGGCTTTTCCTTGACGGGCGCGCCTTCCTCTTCGGTCCTCGTCACGCGCACGGAGACCTCCACCACGAATCACACTCTGCATTTACTGAACTCCACCGACGGAACGATAAGCGCCACAACCAGCTATTTCGTCGAAGACTCGAGCAGCAGTAACGACAAGGACGACGAGAACAACCAGTCATACTACGTCGCGAGCCGCGCTCAAGGCTATGACGACTTCGGCAATATCACCGGGTATATCGCCACGAGCGGGCCGGAGGTCACGGTCAATACCGCGTCCTACTCCAATGACTCCAGTGCGAACTGGCTAATTGGTCGCCTTCTCCAATCCAAGACTACCCACGCACGTGGTGGTACGACCGGACCGGCATCGTCCCAAAATCCGAACCCAGCAACCATCAATTATACATACGGATCGGTCGGCGAGCTCCGCACCGTTCAATACATCGGACCGACCGGAGCAGCGTCCGAAACCGACACGACAATAACCCGCGACGCTGCCGGTTTGGTTCGAGCGGTCGTGACCCACGACCAATCAGGGAATGAGCGGGCAAGCTTATTCGACCTCAGTGCCGACGGCGTCTATCGGGAGCACACCCAAGACGCGCTCGGACACGATACCTGGACCGGCTATCACGGCGGCCTCGGCGTTCCACTGATCTCGTTCGACGCGAACGGTCGCGAAACGCTCTATACGTACGACGGCTTCGGGCGACTGCGTTCGGTGGCGCCCACGCGCGGAGCAACAACGAGTATCACTTACTCTCAGTCAGCAGGCGAGCCGACGATATCGACCACGAATACGCCCGGGACGACGACCCGCAAACTATACGACCCTTATGGCAACGTTTCCGATGTCTCGACCATCATCGGAGGTCGCACGTCTATCGTGTCGATGACGTACGATGGCTTGGGTCGGCTTTCCCTCAAGTCCCAGGCCCACTTCATCGATGGCACCGATCCGGGCGGCAACACTACGTACACGTATGACAATCTCAATGAGGTACGCCAGGTTCAACAGTCGGACGGCACGCTCGTAACTGTCAATCGGCCCGATGTCTTGACAACGGAGATCCTATCGAACGGTAACCCAGCGCGAAGAACCGTCGTTACGAAGACCGACGACGGTCTCGTGTCATCGGTCCGCGAGTACTCGGCGACTGGCGCCGTTCCGATGCGTGGAACTGACTATGTCTATGGCCAGGGTCAGGAGCTCGACCAAGTCAGCGAGCTCAACGGGACCACTACAACCTACTTCTACGACGGACTACCCAAGCCCAGTGAAATCGACAACCCCGAACGCGGACGGGCGGTCATCAGTTACACTGGGTTCAATGACGTTAGCCACGTCCAAAACACGTCGGATAACTCCACCCTCGATTACCAGTATGACGCACTCGGTCGTGTAACGAAGCTCTCGACCAACTCCCCGTCGTCCAACCCGCAAGCGGGTCAAGCGCAATTCGTGTACGACAGCGGCCCTGGCGCGATCGGGCAGCTCGCCTATTCGTTGAGTCCAGACGGTGTTTCGACGCAATACTCATACACGCCGGAGAGCTTGCTCGCAGAGGTCGAGTACAGTGCGCTCGGCGTAAATTATTCCACCGGCTACACCTACGATCCGGCCAATGGTCGCCTGACTCATATCGACTACCCCGACGCCCAGAACGGTCTGGGTCGCTTCGGAGTCGATTTCAACTACGATGGTGGGGACGGCTCATTGCAGTCCGTGACCCGCGGTGACACGACCTATTGGAGCGCGCTCTCACGTGGACCGACCGGGATTGCCGAGGACACGGCACTTCTTGGTGGATTGACGCAATCTCTCACGATCGAAGGCTCAACGCGCCGGCTGCGTGGTATCGCGGTTAATTCGCCCACCGCAACGGTCTACGACGTCGGATACAGCTACTATCCCGGCGGTGATATCCAGCAACGCACGGACAGCTTGGCTGGGACCACCGATACTTATACGTACGACGGATACGATCAACTCCTCAGCTGGTCGTCAACGAGCAACGCAGGCAGCTCGACCGAGAACTACGTCTACGACGACCTCGGCAATCAAACGAGCACCGGATCCGTGACCAAAACCTTCGGCGGAGCCGAGCTTTCGCCGGACCAAATCGCGACACGCACGAAGGCCGGGGAGACTCGCACTTACGGTTACGACTTCCTTGGTCGGCGGACGTCCGTGAAAGTCAATGGGACGGTCACGCAGACTGTAGCCTATACGCCTTTCGATTTGCCGAGCTCGATCGTCACTTCAAGTCCCGAGCGAACGCACCGTTACAAGTACGACGCCAATCAGCACAAATTCGACGAAAACGACGGGACCTTCGAGACGACGTACGTCGGGGAACTCTTCGAACGCCGGGTCGACAACGCGGCATGCAAGACCAACAGCGTATTTTATGTGTTTGCAGACGGGCAACGCGTCGCACAAGTAGATCAGGTGCGCGATGGCAGTTCCTGCATCGACTCGAACACTGGTGTTGGCACGGTAAACTCCTCTCCTGGACCCGCCGTCGAGACGACGCGCGTGCTCCACGCCGACTTGCACGGGACGCCGACTGCCGCATCCACGATCACGCCGACGCTATCAACGGCGCGCCAAGCGTTTTCTCCGTGGGGAGAGCGTCTACCTCTCACGACCGGCTCGCAATCGAGCAGCATCGATCAGGTCACCGTTGGGTTCACCGATCAAGAGCAAGATGATTCGGTCGGGCTGACCAATATGGGTGGTCGCGTGTATGATCCGAGCTCGCGGACATTCCTCACGCCGGACCCAATAATTGGGCAACCGCTGTCGGTGTTGGGTTGGAACAAGTACGCTTATACGTTGAACAATCCGCTCAGGTATGTCGATCCGAGTGGTTTTGATCCAGTCATCGGCTTTCCCGACGCGGGCTATGGCGCCAGCAATATCAGTGATGACAATGAAGGTATCCAATTCTTCTTGCCGGGTGACGCAGACAAGGCGCGCATAGGGCCTTCGAAGTCAGCGTTCGCTTCGTCGAGCGATGGCAGTGACAGTGCCGGGCGCTCCCCGGTCGCTGCGCGCGGAGGCGACACCCAGAGTAACTCCAGTCGATCTACTGACACGTCATCGGCAAGCGGCACAGGCTCGTCCGTAACCAGCAACGGGAATTCGACGGACGGAGACGCGCCGCTCGGCGACCCCGTCGCGCCTACCGGAGCTCCTGACCCAGGGGCGTCCGTCAACGGAGCGAATGACTCCTTCAACGCAGGTGCGTCAACGAGTCAGAATGTCGGGCCGTCGCTTGGCGGTACGCTGGCGGATATCGGCTTGGGTTTCATCCCTTTTGCCAGCGAGATCGCGACGATTGCGAGCGATACCGCTACCGATGATCAAAAGGGATGGGCCCTGGTTGGGATGCTCGTTACTGCAGCGACGCTGGGAATTTCTACCGAGGTCAAGGGCGCTGCACGCGCTACAATGATCGGAGATGACGTTGTTGAGTCTATGGTTGAAAACGACGCCCAGAAGGGCCTTTCGCATCTTCCAGACGACGCGCTGGTTTGCCGCGGTGGCACATGTACAGCTGATCGCTGGGCCGGAGGCTCTGGAGTGACTTTGGATGAGGCTGGTCGAATCGAGGGCGCTTCCGTGAACAGCGCTCCCGGTGCAAGCGTCGAAGAACTCACGACGACAATCCCCAATAAGCAGGTCGGCGTGACTACCGTGGGCCGGATACGTGGGCTAGGGGGTGACGTTGTTCCCAGTGGCAACGCGCCCAACCCCTTTCACTGCACCATGTGTGGGATCACTCCAGCGCAGGCAGAGCAGCTTTTTACGCCAACGATTCGAAATCCCAGTGTACCGTGAAATTAGATCAGTGAACTAGATCAGAATGAGGGACCGGATGGCGGCTCTAGCGATGACGGACATTGAACTCGAAGAAATTCGTACACGTTGCGAAGCGGCCACGTCCGGGCCTTGGCGCTCGTACGTTGAAGGTCGAGATCACACCAGCGGGTCCAGTTTCATCATGACCGGCGCCGGCGTTACGCGCGGTGAGGACATCGAGCTATCCGGCGCAACCCGGCCCGATCAAGATTTCATTGCGCACGCCAGGCAGGACGTGCCTCGGCTTTTGGAAGAAGTCGAGCGCCTTCGTCGACTTCTCGGGGCCTAGACTCCGCCTACCAACCCGCAACTCGCCGATTCTCCGCATCGTACGGTCAATTGTTCCTGCGTAAGCGTAGGGGCCGGTTCCGATCGTCGATCCTCAGACTAGGACGGGCTCTGGCTACACCGGAAGGGCACACGGTGAACAAGGCTTCTGCAGAAATCGCAAATCTCGTCGGAAAACGTCTCAGTGCTGTGGTCTTTGTTCAAGACTATCTGCAGCTACAGTTCGATGGTGATATGCTGACGGTGCTTGCGTGGCCAAGTATCATTCACGGCCAGACCGAGCTCAGAGTCGGTGAGGCGGGTTATCGAGACGTGCTCTGCGAGCGCATCACTACTGCAGTAACGAGCGTAGAGTTTGTACCTGAGAAACTGCTGGGAATTGTTTTCTCGGATGGAGCGACGATCGTAGTCCCGATTGATCTCGAAAATCACGAAGGTCCAGAGGTCGTGATCTACACCGTTGCGGACGGTCGTGTTTGGATGTGCTGAGAGGGGATTGACGATCAGGAGGGAGCGCCTGTGTTGTTCCGCTACGCCGCCGTTCTGCGCATCCTGCGCCACCGGGATCCCCGAATCACGACCGAGATCTGCGGTCACCTCGCGCCCGGCTATCTCCAGGCCGAGGTCGATCGTCTGCACTTCGGCGCGACCGTGCCTGATGCCATCCCGCGGACGAAATCGCCGAGCAGCGCCCTCGGCGCCGAAATCCCGAAGTCATCGTCCCAAAGGCCGGCCGGAGATGTTTGCGGATGATGCTCTCATCGTCCTTTTTGCTGCGCGTCCGGACCGCTCGCTTTTCGGCCCAGTAGTCGAAGAGATCGCCCAAGGTCTTCTCCGGGGGCTGGGCGTGATGCACGCGCCGCCGGATCTCCTCGACCTCGACCTGGCGCCGGCTCAGCTCGGCCTGGGCGCGCTTGTAGTCGTCGAAGACGGTGCTTTGCCGCTTGGCTCGTTCGTCGAGCCAGCGGATGCGCCATTTGTTGCCGTGCTTGGTGGGCTTGGCCACGACCGTGTCCTTGCTCCAAGCAAGGTCGCCGGTCTCCTGCAGTGCCGGCGCGGATCGCTGCAGGAGTGCAGGTCGCGACGGTTGAAGGGTGTGTGGCCCAAGAGTGGCCCAGAAACGAAAAACGCGGAGTCAGCCCTGTTGAGCTAACTCCGCGTCCTCGTTGCGGTTGCGCGGGGAGGATTTGAACCTCCGACCTTCGGGTTATGAGGAGCGCGAGCGATGCTTGTCTGGACTTGTTGTTCTTGGTTCTCGCTAACTTAGCGCAGCGTCGATCGTCGTCAACCTTGTCGAACTTGCGGGGCGCTGCCACCCTGTGGCCCCAAAAATGGCCCCGCGTCGAGACCCCTTGAGTGCCGAAGAAGTTGAGCGAGCGGTCGCTGTCATATTGCGCGTCGCTGCCGCAACGGCGAGTCATCTTGCCGAAATCGACTCGATTCGAACGGCGCTCAAAAAGGTTGAACGGCGTGAACGCCTGACCAAAGCGCAGAGGGATCAGGTCCGGGTTGCGCTAGGTGCATGGCACGAGGCTCACCCGACTGCTGCCTTGATGAAAGTCCGAACCTATAGTCCGGAAATCGCGCTGAAATTTGCTCTCAAAAATCTGTTGGAACGGCGTGACCAGCCAGCAGAGCGGCTTCTGCTCGCCATTTCCCGAGCAGGAGCCAAATACCGCGATTCGGGGCAAGTCGCGAGCGACGAGCGAGACAGCAGGGCGATGCTCCGGTCCGTTGAAAAGATATACCGCGAGGTTAGGGATGCGAGCCGCCCCATCCAAGGCTTCTGCCAGTTTAGTGGCCCCCTCCGGAATCGCCGGCAGAGGCAGCAAATGCAATTTCGAACCGTCAAATTCGGATTGCCGGTGCCATTCTTCAGGCTTGATGCCGCCGCCCTGTCCGCCAACCCGAGCGGCACGCTGCGTCTGCTAACGCGGAGCCGAGGTAGCTCTTCCCGACGCCGGTCTTTCCGACGATGACGATATTGTGCTTTTGCTTGACCCACTGGCAGGTTGCGAGCTGCCGGATACTCGACTTGTCCAGCCCACGCTCGGGATCGCAAAGCACGTTGTCGAGTGAGGCGCGCGTGCCGAGCTTCGCATCTTTGAGTCGCCTAGCCAGACGACGGTTGTCGCGGTCGGTCCACTCGCGATCGACAACGATGCCGAGCTTCTCTTCAAACGAGAGCTGATGGCCAGGCGCCGTCTCCATGAGCTCTCGCACCGCGAGCACCATGCTCACGAGCTTCATCTCGTTCAATTTGATCAGGGTTTCTTCGATTGTGGTCAATGTGCAGTTTCCTTTCTGTCGTAGTAGTCGCCGCCGCGCACGTTTTCGTGCTGCAAATGGCTGCTCCGTGCCGGCGAGGAGTTGGGCGTTTGCTGGTCGAGGCCGCGCTGAAGAATTGCTTCGATGTATTTTCTCGTTGGACCTCCGACCATTCCGACGTTGAGCGCGCGTTCGCACGCAGCGTTCAGGCGCGATGCGCCGTAGCGGTCCGCCGTTCGCATCAGACCAAGGCACGCCCGATAGCCCTGCTCAGGATTGACGTAGCGAGCGAGCATCTGTTCGACGACCTGCGCGACCGACGGCCCGTACTTGGCACCCCATCCGATCAGTCGTTCCGGTGGCCAAACTTGGTCCCGATGGTTCTGGGGCCGATGCGCCGGGTCGGTCACTGCAGTGCCACGCGGCCCATAGCTTCGTTGGTGCGTGGCGACGCGCTCGCCGTTGGCAAATATCTCCACAACCGACGTCGTCGCTCGCAGCTCGACGCGGTGGTGCACGAGCTGGTAAGGCACGCTGTAGTAGCGACGCTCGAGCTCGATGTGATAGTCGATGTTGACGCGCGCCGCGCGCCGCTCAGCGAGCTCGTAGCGTACCGCTGGCAGTGCTCGCAGCACGGGCCGATCGAGCTTATTAAATGCCGAATCGCGACTTCCTTCAAGCCTCTGAAACGGTCGCGCATTCAGCTCGTCGAGCTGCTCCCAGATGGCCTGGTTCAACTCTTGGAGGCTGAAGAAGGTTCGCCGCCGCAGTCTCGCCAGGATCCAGCGCTGCACGATCAGCACGGCCGTCTCGACCTTCGCCTTGTCCTTCGGTCGACGCGGGCGAGTAGGGATCACCATCACGCCGTAGTGCTGGGCCATCTCGAGGTACGTGGCATTGATGTCCGGCTCGTATCGATCGGGGCCCTTCACCGCGCTTCGGAGTTGATCCGGCACGATCACTTCGGGCACCCCACCAAAGTGTTCAAAGCCGCGGATCGTCGCGCCCACGAAGTCCGGCAGCGACTGCGAGCGCGTTGCCTCCGCGTAGGTGTAGTTGCTCGCGCCGAGCACCATCACAAACAGCTCGACCTCCTGCGTCTCGCCCGTCTGAGGATCTGTCAGCCGCGGTTTCTTGCCGGAATAGTCGACAAAAGCCTTCTCGCCGGCGCGATGCACGCGACGCATCGACGGCTTCAAGTGCACCCGCCAAGCGCAATAGAGCTCGCAGAATTGGCTGTACTGGTAGGGCTTGCTGCCATCGCCGCGTGCCGC
>Ga0210387_10002437_pt1 | contig 14217 bp, 14 predicted proteins | sample IncBWC7OmetaG_FD_160108 | JGI IMG/M metagenome (GOLD analysis project Ga0210387, IMG submission 160108) | Forest soil microbial communities from Barre Woods Harvard Forest LTER site, Petersham, Massachusetts, United States - Inc-BW-C-7-O ...
CCGCTTTCCCACCACGCGCGAACCCGAACAGCAACAACCCGCGCGGCCGCTAGCCAACGCCACAGCCGATGCTCGTCCATCTCGGCACAATTCAGCCCCTCCTCAATCCCCCGCGCCCATACCAAACCCCGCCGCCCCCAAAGCCTGTCATTCTGAGCGTAGCGAAGGACCCCACCACAATCCCGCCCCATCAACCACCAACCAGACCCGCCTCTCTTCCACGCCCGGCAAAACCAGACAGCCCATCAACCCTACTCCGCCCGCACCACTACCCCCGAAGTCTCGACCATCTACGCCAAACCGCGACCCCTATGCCGTCCACTTCGACCACAACTACCGCCTCCGCATCGACGGCAAGCCGTTCTAGAATCTCCATGTAGCGCCGGGCTTCTGCCCGGCACTCTCGGGCTTACCCGCAACCCCAGCAAAATCAACACTTACAGCTCCTGCCGCAACTGTAAGTTTCCGCAGCACTTACGCCAAACGTAAGTCCTTTATCAGCAACGTTTATAAAAAAAGCGGGGGGTAGAGGTGCTTAATTAGGAAGAAATTCTTAACCATGCCATCTGAAATTCCTTCCAGCCAGACCACGTGGCTTGGTTTGCGTCTTTTTGGATGGCCCTGCCGTATACCCTGTAGAATGAGCGCGACATTTACAACCCTGACCCCGGCACCATTGAGGTCGATTCTTCTCTTCTCCACCCAGATGGCCGACGATAATAAAGCCCTCGCCCAGGGGCTCAAGCGCCGCGACCCCGATCTTCTCGATCAGCTGATTGAGCAGTATCAATACCGGCTGTTCCGGTATTTGCTCTACCTGACCTCCAGCCGCGAGCGCGCCGAAGACTTTTTTCAGGAAACCTGGATCCGTGTCCTCGAGCGCGGCCACCAGTACGACGGCAAGTACAAATTTGAAGCCTGGCTTTTCCGCATCGCACGCAACCTGGTGATCGACTGGCAGCGCCAGAAAAAAATGCAGAGCCTCGACGCACTCACCGACCCGGAAGAAGGCACGCCAATGGAATTCGCCGCGCAGAATCAACCTTCGCCATTGCATCTGGTCCTGACCGCCGAAGAAAAAACCGGCGTTCACGCCTCGCTCGATCGCATTCCCACCGTCTACCGCGAAGTTCTGGTTCTCCGCTTCCACGAAGAACTCGGTCTCGAAGAAATCGCCGGCGTGCTGGCTGCGCCGCTTTCCACCGTAAAGTCGCGTCTCTATCGCGGTCTGGAAGCCCTCCGCGGCGCCATGCAAGGAAGTGCGGCATGAACGAAAATCTTCACGTCCGCGCCGAAAAGTTGATCGCGCAAGAGCGCATTGAAGGAATTTCCCAATCCGAGCGCGACTGGCTCGCCGCTCATCTGCGCGAGTGCCAAAGCTGCGCCCAAGTCGCACAGCAAACCAGCGATGCCCTCCGCGCGTTGCGCGGCCTCCCAGTTCCCCTCCCCCGCGGACTCGCCGCACGCACCCAGTTCCGCGTGCAGTTGCGCGCGCAAGAGATGCGCGAGCGCGAACCCAAGCGCCGCCTCCTGTGGATCATATGCGCGATGTCCTGGGCGCTCGGCATCGCTTCCGCGCCCTACGTCTGGCGCGCCTTTGAATGGGCTGGCGACCGCGTGGGCTTGCCCCGCCTTGTCTGGGAAATGGGCTTCGGCCTTTGGTGGACCATCCCCGCATTGATCGCTGCAGCGGTTGTGGTGTTGGAGAACCTAAGATTGGCGCACGAGAACGATCACTCTAACTAAGACGCACGATTCAATGATCTGAGATTTGAGAGAGGAAACAGCATGTCGGATTACCAACAAAAAGTAAGCGGTTCGTTCAATGAGCGCAAGCGGCTTAACCGTCTCCGCCGAAGAAAGGAGAACCTCCGCTTCTGGGACGAGTTCCGCATCATCCCGCGCTGGCTCGTGGCGAGCGTCATCGTGCTCTTCTTCATCGCGCAAGGCATCGCGCTCTTTGTGAATCTACAAGCAAAAAATAATCCGTATGGAAATATGATGTTTCCTTACGAACTACGAGACAACCCAGCCCTCGCGTCCTTGGCCCTAGCTGGCATCATCACCGGTGTCTCTTTGTGCTTCGCCACAATCATCTTCCTCATCGCTTACGTAAACCGCGATGCCAAGCGCCGTGGCATGAACTCAACTCTGTGGACGCTTCTCGCGATCATCCTTTTGCCCGGATACCTGATCATCGGTTTCATGGTTTATTTCTTGATGCGCGAACCACTGCCCTATCCCTGCCCGCAATGTGGTACGTCGGTCGGTGCGCGCTTCAACTTCTGCCCCAACTGCAAATGCAATCTCCACCCCAGCTGCCCCAATTGCAAACGTGAAGTCGCCGAAACCGACAAGTACTGCCCCTACTGCGCGCATGAACTGGGAACCGCGTCGGCACCGGAAACCGCGGCGCAAAGCTCCATCTAGGAATGGGTTTCACAGGTTGCCATGCACCGCCAACCGCTCGGGTGGTTTTCAGGCAGGCGGCCTAGCTTCCCGGACCTCGCGAATGATTTCACGCGCGGCTGTTTCGTCGCGAGATGTCACAAACAATCGAAGCGTACCTGGTTCGCGCCCCGCGCGGCGAACACCAATGCGATTCTCCCGCAGGCACGCATCTAGCAACTCGGCGAGCGACGCGTCCTCACCGTTCCAGATCTCCACCGTCGCAGCCGCGGGATTCCATGGCTGGATCGATCGCTCCTGCGATGCCAATGGTTCTTCTTCCTGGACAGGCGTGAAGCTAAGCCCAAACGGAAGACTCTCCCGAATGTCTGCAAGCAGCTCCGTCGCCTTCGAAACGTCGGACGCAAATACACGCACTGCATATTTTGGCCGGGGCATCCCCAGTTCAAAAACCAGGTGATCGTGGGTCGCCTGAACATGATGACGGATTCCGGCTTCGCGCAGGCGGTTCACCACTTCGCTTACGGCCAGTGGATCGCCACCGCGCCATACCATCACAATGCGTTCGTTCCGTTGCTGCTCGTCGAGCGGACGCCCGCGAAGATCTTCGGGAACAAGTTCCACGCCGCAAACGGTACAGCGCGTGCTACTAGCCGCGTATTCCGCATCGCATAGTGGACAATACTTCATCGGGCTCGGTGGGGTGGACTGCGGCTTTGCGCCTCGCACGGCATCCTTCTCCGCTTCAATGAATAGGATCGCTTTGCACTTCGGACATGCTGTCAGCGATGAAGAACAATCGCTGCCGCACGCGTGGCAACTCTGGACGCTTCCAATGCCACTCGGATGCTTTGCAATCGCCTTGGCAGCAACATCAAGCGCCGCTTCTAGATCTGCTTGCAGGATATAAATCTTGGACTCGGATTTCAGTAAGGCACCGACGAATCCTCCCAGCCCTTCAACCGCATTTGCTGGGATTCCCGCTTCGAGAAGCGCAGCAGCCACCAAATTGAATTCCTGCAGGTCCCTCCCGATCCAGAAGAGTCGAGCAGGATTGCCACGCACCTCGTCTGAATCGAGCGAGTCAACCAGGGACGCAGTACAATTTTTGCAAATGTCGCGACCGGCGAGGTACTCCGCGCCGCACAGCGGGCAGTATTTCATCCTAGTAGCGCTCGACGCCGAGGGCCACGGCGTTGCCGCCGCCGAGGCAGAGCGCGGCGATGCCGCGTTTCAGGTTGCGGCGCTGCAATTCGTACAGAAGAGTGACCAGGATGCGCGCGCCGCTCGCGCCAATCGGATGGCCCAACGCCACCGCGCCGCCGTTCACATTTACTTTCTCGGGAGTTAGGCGCAGCTGTCGCGTCACGGCAATCGCCGCAACCGCGAACGCTTCATTCAACTCGATGAGATCCACGTCCTTGTCGCGATCCCAGCCGGTTTTGGTGAGCAGTTTTTCTACCGCGTCCACTGGCGCCATCATGACCCACTTCGGTTCCACGCCGCTGACGGCCTGCGCCACGATTCGGGCGATCGGTTGCTTACCAAGCCGCGCCGCGTTTCGTTCACTGGTGACGATCAACGCCGCCGCTCCATCGTTTGTGCCGGGAGCGTTTCCGGCAGTGACCGTGCCATCTTTCTTGAACGCCGGCTTGAGCTTTGCCAGCGCCTCCATCGACGTATCTTCGCGGGGCGATTCGTCATACTTAATCACGATCGGTTCGCCCTTTTTCTGCGGTACCTCGATCGGCAAAATTTGCCCTTCGAAGAAACAAGACTTCCGCGCGCGGATGGCCTTCTGGTGGCTCTCAACACTAAACCGATCCTGCTCCTCGCGCGTGATCCCATATTTCTCGGCGACCAACTCTCCGGTCATTCCCATATGAAAATCTTCGTAAGCGTCCCACAAACCGTCGTGAATCATCGAGTCCACGAGCTTGCCGTCGCCGATGCGGTAGCCCGTCCGCGCTTGCGGCAACAAATAGGGGCAGTTCGACATCGACTCCATCCCGCCGGCCACAACCATTTCAGATTCGCCGAGCTGCACGGCCTGCGCGGCCAGCGCAACTGCCTTCAAACCGGAGCCGCAAACTTTATTAATGGTCATGGCCGCAACGCGAGGCGCGCAACCGCCTTTGAGCGCTGCCTGCCGTGCAGGATTCTGCCCGAGTCCCGCTTGCACCACGTTGCCCAGAATGGCTTCATCCACTTCGTTGGGATCGATACCCGCCCGACGGATGGCTTCGGCGACTATTTTGCCGCCAAGCTCGACGGCCGAAAATCCGCTCAGTCCACCCTGGAATTTTCCGATGGGCGTGCGGACAGCAGAGAGAATGATGGGTGTATCCATGTGAGTGGTAGTCCTCCGGAGGAGCAACGCACACCATTATACCGCGTTGCGCCGGGAGCCGTCGCGAAGGCGAGAACTGAAGAATGAAGGAAAGGAAGGACGAAAAAGGAAGAAAAAGGAAGAGAAGAAAGGAAAGGCGGACTATCGTCCGCCTTTCCCGGAGGCAATTCTAGTTGGCCGGAAATTTAATTAGCGGCGGCTGCCGTTGCATCCGGCATGCCTTCGTCGGCGCTCGGGCCGTAGAGCCCCGGAACGGGCACGCCTACCAGCCGGTAGTAAACGGTGAGCTGCGCGCGGTGATGGATCATGTGGTTCATGCACATGCCTCGAATACATGCAATCTTCGGCAAAGTAAAGATCTCCTTGCCACCAGCAAGAAGCTTCCAGCCTTTCACCATATCTGCATCGCTCACGCTGGCGAGCGCGGCTCGCGCTTCTGCACTCTCTTTGTCAAACGCGGCAAGAAGCTCTTTCCGGTTCGTGATTTTCGGCGGCTCGTAGCCTGGCCCGTCCACCGGGGCATAATCCAGCTCGTCCGTATTAATGGTCATTGTGATCCATCCGGGTACCGTGCCGATATGCGAAGCAAGCCAGCCCACGGTGCCGGATTTCTCGTGTGGCTTCCAACCCCACTTGTCGTCAGGCACGCGCTCCAGCACCTTTCGCGTGCTCTGCATCTCCTGGTCGAATTCCGGCAGCATCGATTGTCCAATGGTCATATCAACCTCCAAGGAAAAGTCTCTACTCAGCGCCGGGAATCATAGGCGAACGAAAAGCGAAATGTCAAGCTTTATTTTTCGCCCGGCAAACACGGGCATACGGCCTCTCCAGTCTTCCACCACTGGCGAACTTTCTCGATTGGCCGTTGACATCCGCCTCGCCAGGTACAAAATATTCCCATGCCGCACCAACTCAACACGTCTTACGTCCAGGATTCCATTGGCCTCTTTCGCTATTACAAAAAATTGGCCGATCGAGCGATCGTGCAATGCCCGGACGAAGCCCTGTTCATTACGCTAGACGCCGAATCCAATTCCATCGCCATCATCGTGAAACACATGGCCGGCAACATGCGCTCCCGCTGGCTGGACTTCCTGACCACCGACGGCGAGAAGCCGGACCGCAACCGGGACACGGAATTTGAAGATCCGCCGCAGACTCGCGCTCAACTCTCGGAGATGTGGGAACGCGGCTGGAAATATCTTTTCGATGCGCTCGAACCACTAACCGAGACCGATCTCACGCGAACAGTTACGATTCGCACGGAACCTCATTCCGTCATGCAAGCCATCAATCGCCAGATCGCTCATTACGCGCATCACGTCGGCCAGATTTTGTTTCTCGCCAAGCATCTAACTTTCACCAAGACTGGAGAGTGGGAATCGCTCAGCGTGCCGCGCGGCAAATCAGCAGAGATTAACGCCAAGGTGGCCGCGGGCAAACTGTCAGCGCAAGAAACCCTCTTCTCATCGAAAAAGACCTGAATAAAAATCGTTAGACCCCGTCGCATTCGCTAGAGGACATTTCATGACTAATTCTCAGATAAACGACCTTATATTTGAGGTTACGGAAGAAGGCGGCGGCTTCGTTGCGGAGTGTTTGACGGAAAGCATCGTCACACAGGCCGATTCTTGGGAGGAGTTGCGAGAAAATGCAAAAGACGCCGTCCGAGGATACTTTTTTGATTCGGCGGTTCCTCGTTACATTCACCTTCGCTTCCGTCGTGATGAAGTTATTAAGTTAGGCTGATTTGGAACAACAGTGCTCGCCAACGCGAACCATCTAGCCGCGAATGTAGTCAGAATTGCCGCCGTCATTCTCTGCTTTTCTGCCATGGCCGCCTGTTTTTTGTGGAGCGTTATTATTGGCCTCGATCGAGTAGAGCGGGTTAATGAGCGTCTTCCTGTGGACCAACAATTCGAGACTCTCTGGTGGGGCCCTATGAAACGGTTGAGGTTTGAATCAGAGTACGTAAGACTGTTTCCCGATCGTGGGCTGCGAAGAAAAGAACGTTTTGCTTTCCTGCTCGGGATGGTCTTTCTGGCAACCCTCGTTCTCAGTGCGGCATCCCTTTTTTAGTTTGATGCCCCTTCGCTTCCCCTTCGCCCTGATTTCGGCTAACCTTCATGAGTGATGGCTACACTTTTCGATCTTGAGCCGCCGGCTCAAGTCGGTGTTCAACTAAACGAGGCGCAACGCCGCGCCATCACGCACGGCGAAGGCCCGTTGCTCGTTATCGCGGGCGCGGGCACGGGGAAGACCCGCGTCATCACCGAGCGCATTCGCCATCTTCTGCAAACTGACGATTCTCTTTCCGGCGAAAACATCCTCGGCCTGACTTTCACCAACAAAGCAGCCGGGGAAATGAAGGCGCGCGTCGTTCGCGCCACTGGCGAGCGAGGGAAAAAAGTCACGCTCGCGACCTTTCACGCTTTCTGCGAGAGCCTGCTGAAAGAAGCCGCGCCCGAACGCATGATGCTCGACAAGGTCGACCACTGGATTCTTCTGCGGCGAAATTTGGAGCGCCTCAAACTGGAAAAGTACCGGCGGCTCGCCGATCCCGGACAATTTCTAAACGATTTCGTGGATTTTTTCTCGCGATGCCAGGACGAACTCGTCTCCTGCGACGACTATCTCCGCTACGCGGAAGGACTTGCGGCACAGCTCGAAACCGACCGTGGCGGCTTCGAGGAGGACACTTTCAAGGAGCGCTCTGAGGAAGTCGCCCTACAACGAGAAATCGCTCGCGCGTACCGTGCAAGCGACGAATTGATGCGTGAAAAGAAGCGCGTTTCCTTCGGCTCGCTGATCACGGGGGCCGTCGAACTTCTCGAAACCGATGCAAAGCTCCACCGCGCGCTCCAGGAAAAATATCGCTACATCCTCGTCGATGAATTCCAAGACACCAACATCGCTCAGCTTCGGCTCCTCGAACTGCTGGCCGGCGATAGAAAGAACATCATCGCCGTGGGCGACAACGATCAGGCCATCTATCGCTTCCGCGGGGCCTCGTTCGGCAGCTTCAAACTTTTTCTAGAGCGCTTTGCCGGCTGGCGCGAAGGGCAGGACTCCACAAAATTTCGCGTCTCCCTCGTTGAGAACTACCGTTCCACGCCGAATATCCTGCGCGTAGCCACTCAAGTCATCGCGCAAAACACCGTGAGCGCCGACTTTCCCAAGAAAGTGCTAAGCGCCAACAAAGAAGAAAGCGAGAAAATCCGCGTCGTCGAACTGGAAAACGAACACGACGAAGCGCGCTGGATCGTCAGCGAACTCCTGCGGATGCGCGCAGCCGGCCGCAAGTGGCGCGAGTTCGCCATTCTCTACCGCCAGCATGCGCACCGCCACGAACTTGTCGAAGAACTCTGCCGCCACAAAATCCCTTTCGTGATCAGCAGGCTCTCGATTCTCGATCATCCGCTGGTCAAAGACGTCCTCGCCTATTTGCACCTGATCGACAGTCCTGCGGACGACATCGCCTGCGCCCGCGTTCTCGCCGCCCCGGCGTGGTCGCTTGGGCCCGGCGATCTAGTTCGCCTCGCCGAGCGGGCTAGAAAAGAGAGAAAAGCTCTCTACGAAATGCTTCAAGGTCCTCAAGGGCAACTTGCGTTCGACGCCTCGCACGCCGCCCTGAGCAAGCTCATCGAGTTCGTCTCCGAGCAGCGCAAAACGCTCCATCGCCGCAGTGCTCGCGGAATCCTCGCGGATCTCCTGGAGTGGCTGGAAGTGGCGCAACGCGCCAGCCCGCAGGACCGCAAATACGTGAAGCGCCTCTCGGAATTCGCCAAAGAGTGGGAGCCGAAAAGCGAAACGCAAAGCCTCGCTGAATTTGTGGAGTATCTCGATTACTACGGACAAGCCGGCGGCACGATCAGTCTGGAAGATGACGTTCCTGGGGATGCCGTCCAATTAATGACCGTTCATGGCGCCAAAGGCCTCGAGTTTCCGCAAGTCTTCCTGCTGCGCGTCAACAACAAGAAATTTCCAGCCGCAGAACGCTCGCGTGTGTTCGAATTTCCCGCCGCGCTGATGAAAGAAGGCGAACCCGCCGAGCAATTTCACATTCAAGAAGAGCGCCGCCTCTTCTACGTCGCTCTGACACGCGCAGAGAATCGCCTCACGCTTACCACAGTCACCGAAAAAAAGGGCAAGATTCCAGTGTTCATCGAAGACCTGCTGATGGATCCGGCGATCAAGCGCCGGGATATCCACCAGATGAAACCAAAATTGCCCGAAGCTCTCGCTAGCGCGAAAAAACAATCCGCGTACGCCGGCGACCCGCTACTCTTTCCTCTCTCCGAACCTGCAAAAATCTTCTCTCGCATTGCCGACTGGGCTCTCGAGTTCCATCCTCTGACTCCGGAACCGCTCGCTTTGAGCCCTTCCGCGGTGAGCGGCTACCGGACTTGCCCGCAACAATATCTCTTTAGCCGCTCGTGGCGTCTGCGGGAAGGCCCTAAGGCGGTGCTCAGCTTCGGGAGCGTCATGCACACGACGATCAAGCGCTTCGTCGACCAGGTTCGTAAAGGCGTAAAGCTACCGTTCGAAGACGTCGCACGAGTTTTCGACACCGAGTGGACTTCGGCAGGATTTGAAGACGACTATCAGGAACAAGGCTATAAACAAGAAGGGCTTGAGCAGCTGCGCGTCTTTTACACATCGATCCTCGCGAGCCCTTCGCAAGTGCTCGAACTGGAGAAAAGCTTTGAGCTTCCTCTGGCGAACAACGTCACAATCACAGGACGGATGGACCAGGTGAACTCGCTAGGCGGCAAAGACGTAGAAATCATTGACTACAAAACCGGCAAGCCGAAAAAGGACGCCGACGCCAAAAAAGACTTGCAGCTCAGCCTGTACGCCCTGGCCGCAAAAGAAATCTTCGAATGGAATCCGGTGCGCTTGGTCTTCCACTATCTTCAGAACAACCAAATCCAGGTGACCACACGGGACGTCAAGCAACTCGAGGAAGCACAAGCGATCGTACTCGAAGCCGCCGACGACATCCGCGCCGGCCAGTTCCCGCCAAATCCCGGCTTTGTCTGCCGCAGCTGCGCCTACAAACCGATTTGTCCCGCCTACGAAGAGGCGCTAAGCGGCTAAGCGGGCTCCGCACGGTCCCAATCGAAGTAAAGTATTGCTTCGCCTGAATGCCCAGTGGGCCATTGGAATCTGCGGGTGGCGACCGGACCAATGTTATACGCTGGCGTGTGTTGGCGTCGCACTGGGTTGGCCTACCGCCCACCTGCCCTGTACACTTTTCAACCGTTAGGCGTAAGTTCTTACGATCACGGCTTAAGACAGATGCGTGCGGGTTAGCTCGTACTTCGAGTTCGCTCATCGGAAAAGGGAGCCGGTGACGTTCCATGCCGAACAAGCACAAACGATTCTGGATCCTCATATTCCTGCTTGTACTGGCAATCTATGCTGCTGTGGTGCTCCGCGGATTAAACGAGAGCACGCGGCGCTCGCTACTGCTGCGAGACGAAACTGAATCAGCGGAGCGCGTGTCTATTTCTATCGTGACCACAAACGCTAACCCAGCAACTCACGAACTAACTGCGCAGGTAAGCTTTCGTCTTGCTGGAAAGATAGCCAAAGACGAGGTTACTCCGGCCGTTGATCTGCACCTGCTCATCAACAATTTCCGTGGAGAGCAGGAGTTCGATTTCCCGAAGAACAAGCGAATGAACCGGATCGAGGCAGTCTTTCCTCTTAACGGTGATTTGAATAAATACCCGTTGGATAGATATGACACAACTGTGCGGATTCTAATGACCACGCCTGCGCGAAATGCGCAGCCGGAAGCGCCGAAAATACCCGCAAGTATTCCCGAACTTGCGCATCCAACCGATGAATTGGCGGTCAGCTCAAGCGCGCTGCTTCAGAATGCGCCGGTCGCGCTTTCGATCTCACTATCGGCTTCCGTACCGGGCATCCGATTCGAAGGGAATGTATCGCGGGGCGGCAGCCAAGAACCCACGGGGATCGAACTGCATCTCACTCGAGCGAATAACGTGATCGCGGTCTCGCTGATCGTGGTGTTAATGATGACAGTCTTGTCGATGAGCTTGCTAGCGATGGCCATAAGGGTAATTACAACGCCCGAGAGGGCGGACCTATTGCCGCTCTCAGTTTCCATTTCACTGATTTTCGGATTGCCGGCACTTCGCAATATTCAGCCGGGCGTTCCGCCAGTGGGAGCGCTCGTTGACTACGTTACTTTCATTTGGGCTGAGTTGATCGTTGCGGCGTCGGCCGTCATCATCGTGTGGACTTGGCTGTTGCGGACGCGGCCTAAATCGTAGTCCCGAACCCAAGAGACAAAGATTCTCAGCCAAAAGCAATTGTCCGTCAATGCGACAAATCAGGACCTTCGTCAGAGATCGTGTTATAAAGCCTTGTTAGCTCATCCGGAGCCGCGCAACAACCGAAAGAAAGGCAAGAATGGATCCTGTTGTCAAGTTGGTGGTTGAGATTGCCGGCATCCTCCTGCTGGGGGCACTTGGTGAGTTTATCTTCGCGCGAACGCGCGTGCCGGACGTGGTCTGGCTGGTGGCCGCCGGAATTCTCGCCGGCCCCGTATTCGGTCTTATCCCTGCAGGGCTTCTTAAGGCGGGCATCCCGTTCTTTGGAGCGATCGCCCTGACAGTCATTCTGTCCAGCGGAGCGTTTCGTCTTCAACTTACCGAGGTGGCCGCGGCGGCGCCGCGCGGTATTTTTCTAGGTTTGTCAGGATTCGTTTTTTCTTTGATCGGGGTTTGCGGGTTCTTTTGGCTGTCTACAAAACTGGGTTATGTGCGCCCCGCGCCGCCGTTGGCATGGGTGATGGTAGGGGCCATCGTCGCCGGCACCAGTTCGGTCATCATTATGCCGACGATGGCCCTGGCTCGGGTGCCTTCCCGAGTAGCACGCATACTGGAGGTTGAGTCATCTTCGACTGACGCGCTCACTGTCGTTGTAACGATGGTACTCATCGACCTCGTCGTAAACGGCAGTGCGGACATTTCTCGACCGTTCATTGCCCTCGCGAGAGAACTCGGTGTTGGGGTGGGTACAGGTGCGATTGCCTCAGCATTGCTCGTCCCCGGGATACCTTCCATGCGAGACAAACCTCACGGCTATACAGTATTCCTGGCGTCCATGCTTGCGCTATATGGCATCACCGATTTGCTTAGGGGAAATGGCGCCATGGCGGTGCTGGTGGCGTCGCTTTTAGTCGGGAACGCTTCGTCTATCGTGCCGCGTCTGTTTCCAGGTGCCCAAGGACTGGTGTTCGCTACAACCGAGACAATAAGGGTCATGCAGGACCAGCTGGCGTTCCTTATCAAGTCGTTCTTCTTCTTTCTGATTGGCTTGATGTTCCCGACGGACCTGAAGAAGATTGTCCTGGCGGCAGTTGGTGTTCTGTTCCTCATGGCGATGCGGATTCCAGCCGTGCTGCTTTCGACGAGGGGCATGGGACTGAGGAAGAAGGAGTTCTGGTTCCTGAATGCCGCGATACCTCGCGGTCTTGCCGCCGGCGTGCTGGCGACGCTCCCGATGCAATACGGGGTTCCGGGGGCGGAGAATCTGGCGCCGGTCATATTCGCTGTGATTGTCCTCAGCGTTCTGGTTTTCGCGACCGGGTTCTCGGTAGTGGGTCGTCTGCCCGACGGGCCCGCATCATTGAATGGTGACAAGTCATCTGAGTGCTGAGAGTTATCAAATGGAAGGCTCAAGATGAACGATCAACAAAAGAAGGAGCAGTATTCTGGAGCGCGAGATCAAGAGATCCGCGCGGCACTGGATCAGCATTGGGCGGCGTCCGACGCCAACGATTTTGAAACGGAGCACCGCATCTATCACGAGGACGCGGTGCTGGAATACCCGCAGTCAGGCGAGCGAACCCGCGGTCGACGCAATATACAAGGCCAACGCGCCAGTCAGCCGAACAAAAAGCGGTTTTCTATCCGGCGAATCCTTGGCGACGGTGATCTTTGGGTCACCGAATTCATCCTGACCTATGACGGCAATCCGTCCTACACGGTGAGCATCATGGAGTTCAGGGACGACAAGGTTGCGCGAGAAACACAGTACTTTGCGGATCCATTCGTGGCTCCCGCATCGCGCGCTCAATGGGTCGAACGGATGGACACATAATCTCGAGCGCGAGAATTCGCTAACGACACCGCCATTCGCGGTTTGCAGCATAATTGTCGAGAACAGAGATTAACGCCAGAGACCCCCTAAGTCCTTGCGGCAGTTCGTGATAGGCTTGCGTTTGGGTTTGAACTGCAAGCACGCCGGGAGACCAAAACCACCGGGAGTGGCTTGACACTGAGCAAGCTATGAAAACCACTACTTGCTTGTGCATTCTCGCTTTCTTGCTTTTGCCCACAGCGGCCGCAGGGGGGACAGGCCACGTCCAGTACAGGCTTTTTACACGCCGAGATTCAGAAGGTCTACGACTTCCACCCACACACTCTCAGCAGCGCTCAGATTACCCAAAAGTCAGGCGTCTTGGACCAATTTTGGACCAAAGCAAAGTCTCAGCGTGACGTGTACGTCCCAGAGCTGCGCCGCGAGTTGGCGGACTTCAGCAATCCGCCTTTTTTCCTCTTTGACGGCAGCCAGCTCTTGTTGAGCCTTTCTGATGCTCCGGCTGACAGGAAAATTGTCCTCTCTGCCATCGCCCATACCGACCTGCGCGATCTTCAGTTGAAAGACTACTTTCTGTTCGTTCAGCGCATGGCGGCCCAAGGAGAGAACACCACTGCCGCCGCATTTCACATTCTTCCAGAACCAAAATTCCAGGTGTTCATTCCCCAGCACTCACTGACCCTGGCCCAGGACTATTGCCTGATCTACATGTTGCTGCCCACCAATCAGGATTTCTGGGTTCAACCGGCCATTGAGCGTCTGCGCGCAGAGACGGATGTCAGTGCTCAGAAGAGTCTGTTATTCCTTCTGTGGTATGCGCAAACACCTGATTCGGACAAAGCCATCCAGGAATTTTCGACCGCCGCCGTCAAGTCCGAAGCCACAAAAGCCTATGCAAATGAACTGGTTCATCGAAAAGACAGCATTGGTCGAAGTGACGCAGTTGGCTCCTCGGAGGGAGAAGAATCTTTACGGCAGGCTCGACGCGAGCGAATGAGGGCTGTTAGTGACGAAGCTCTATACGACCTCGACTCCTATACAGCCAAGATCATTGCTATTCGCAAATAAAAGACCAAGTCCCGGTAAACGCGGTTACCGCAGAAGTTGAACTGTATGATTCGGAGTATCCTTACAGCAAATCCTCCGATGGAGGGACAAGAGATGGATTGGAAACAGTTGGTCCAGTTTGCGCTGCTGGGTAGCAGTGATTTGGAACAATATGCCATCCTGCTGGTACGCGTTTCGATCGGGCTGTTCTTCGCCATCTCCGGGGCAAACAAATTGTTTGTCGCCGGTGGCATAAAACCTGTTTACGAAAC
>Ga0210387_10002441_pt1 | contig 14205 bp, 11 predicted proteins | sample IncBWC7OmetaG_FD_160108 | JGI IMG/M metagenome (GOLD analysis project Ga0210387, IMG submission 160108) | Forest soil microbial communities from Barre Woods Harvard Forest LTER site, Petersham, Massachusetts, United States - Inc-BW-C-7-O ...
GAGGAGTCCCTCGACGATGGAAAAATTCCGATCAAGATTCGTTGGTACAGCGATAGCTATATCGATATTCCGGTACACAAATGAATCAACTTCACGGCCGCGGCCGGGTTGAGTACCTTGTGGCCGCTGATCACATAGAGGAATACGTCCCGCGGTTCATCGTCGCCGGCGCGCGGTTCGACGTACTGGAGGTCATCGGGCGATGAGCCGGACGCCCATGCACGCGCGCGCGCTGCCCAGCGCTTAAGTTGTGCATCGGAATAGCCCGCTGTTTCGCCCGCTTTGGTTCCCATGATGCGGGCATAGACGAACGGCGCCGTAAGATCGGCGATTTGCGGGTAGCCGGAATCACCCGCGATCACCACGGCAACGCCGTACTTGCGCGCAAGCGCGATAAATTCCGGCGTGCGGAAACTCTCGTGTCGAACCTCAACCGCGTGACGCAGCCGACACCCCGCGACCTCGCGCGGCAACAGCTGCAAAAAGGCTTCGAAGTCGGCGGCATCGAATTTCTTGGTCGGCAGGAATTGCCAATTGATCGGGCCCAGCTTCTCCTTGAGCTCCGTGACGCCGCTGTTGAAAAATCGTGTGATGGTGCCGCCCGCTTCGGCAAGCGCCGTCCGATTCATGGCGTAGCGCGGCGCCTTGAGCGAAAATACGAATTCGTCCGGCGTTTCATCGTGCCACTTCGTGTAGCTCGCCGGCTTCTGCGATCCGTAATAGGTGCCGTTGATCTCGATGGATGTAAGTTGACGGCTGGCGTGCTCGAGCTCGCGCTTTTGCGGCAGATTCTCCGGGTAGAACGTGCCGCGCCACGGCTCGTAGGTCCAGCCGCCGACACCGATCCGAATTTTGGCCCCGGCAGCAGTGCGCTTGGGCATGGCAACTACGCGACCAGTGCGTTGAGGTAGTTGAAGCTAATGGCGACGGATTCAATCCTGGGTCTGCTAAACGGCGGCTCTTGCTCGACATAGAATTGGCGCACGTTCCCCTGATAGGCTTTCGCCAGCAACGTCTTCCAATCGATGATGCCCTGTCCGACTTCGCATGGATCTTGCTGAAAGCTGAAATTCGGGCGGGTGCTGGCTTTGACGTCCTTGACGTGCATCGCCGAAAATCGGCCCGGATGAGCGGCCAATAGGGCGACCGGATCGGCCCCGGCTGCGACCACCCACCCTGCATCCATTTCGAATGTGACGAGTGCGGGATCGGTTTCTTGTATCAATTGGGCAAGTCCGGTACTGCCGTCCACGGGCGCAAGTTCGACGTTGTGATTGTGGTAGGCGAAGCGCAGTCCATATGGCTTCAGTGCCGCGGCTTTCTTGTTGAGGTAATCGGCGTTCCACTTCCAATCGTCCGATGTCATCGAGCTACCGAGACGCGCCAACAGTTTGCCGGTTTCTTCGCCAGGCTGGAGTTGCAAGGACGCGCGCTCCGGAATGTTGAACATCGGACAAACAACGGTGCCTATCCCCAAAGTATGTGCAACCTCGGCAAGTGCTCCGAGTTCATCCAGGTTTAAACCTGTCTTGGAGTGAGGTGGAACATGTATTGACGGACATTTCAGCTTCGTGCGATCGAGCGCCTGGCGCCAATCGGCCGCTGAATGCTCGGCGAGTCCGGCCAGTTCGACGGTTCGATAGCCAATCTTCGAAACCGCAGCCAGTGTGCCGTCAAAATCGCGCTTCAGATCATCGCCGAGGGTATAAAGCTGCAGTCCTATGCCCAAGCCGGTGCGCCGGAAGAAGGGTTGGTTGCTGGGGGCAGGGGCGCCCAAGGCTTGCGCGCCGAGCAGGGTTCCTGCCACGAGAAAACCGCGCCGCGATATGGTGATCATTGTTTCCCCTTAACGTTCTCTGGGAAACAATACCTTAGAGCGCCGCCGTATGCACTAGCGCCGCTCCAAGGAGCTAATCGTTGCCGGCTGGCGAATGCACCAGAGGTTGGGCGTGGCTCAGTAGCGCGAAGCGCAAGAGTTGCACTCCCGTGGTGAGATGGAGCTTTCGCTTGATTCGCTGACGATGCGACTCGACCGTCTTGATGCTCAAATGCAGCAGTTGCGCGGTTTCTCGCGTGCTGGTTCCATTGCCGATCAGGCGTAAAACCTGCAATTCGCGGTTCGTTAGCCGCTCGAGCGGGTCGACCGGCGGATGCGCAGCTCCATTTGCATATGCGGACAGCAAGCTGTTGCTCATGGCCTCCGTTACGTAAATATTCCCGTCGAGCACTCGCCGCAGTGAAAGCAGAATCTGCTCTATCGGCGCCTGTTTCATGATGTAGCCGCTGACGCCGAGAGCCAGCATGCGTGCGGCATAGATTGTCTCGTCAAGCGCAGTGAGCACCAATATTGGCAGCCACGGATAGTGGGCGCGTAGATTGCGCACCAGTTCGATGCCATCGACCTGTCTTAGGCTGATATCGCAAATCAACACATCCGGTTGCAGCCGCTCAATGGCGGCGCGCGCATCCGCTGCGGTCTCGGCTTCGCCGCAGACGAGAAGATCGTCGGCATTCTCCAAGAGATACCGCAGGCCCTCCCGGACTACCGGGTGGTCATCGACGATCAGGACGCGCCGAACGCCGGCCGTTTCGGCCGCTCGCAATTGATTTTGGCTCATGAATCTGCACCGCGCGCCACCAACGCCGCGAGCGCGGCAACGATGCCGGTGCGGGTTCCGTTTTGATCCTCAAGCATTGCTTCGAAGCGTGCCGCCGGTTGCGGCTTGCAGCAGTGATAGCCCTGCCATTGATCGCACTCCAACCGCGTGACGAATTCGAGCTGCTCGACCGATTCAATTCCCTCCGCGACGACCTTGAGGCCTACGCTGCGCGCGAGAGAAACGATGGCGCGTACGATCGACTCGTCCGTGCGGCTGATGGTCAAGTCTCTGATGAAGCTGCGGTCAATTTTTAGTTTGTCGATCGGGAAGCGCCGCAGGTAGCTCAAGCTCGAGTAACCGGTGCCGAAGTCATCGATTGCGACACTGATGCCCATCTTGCGCAGCTGCTTCAGAACACCGGCTGACTCCTCAGGATTGGTCATAAGTGCGCTTTCGGTGAGTTCAATTTCCAGCGCTCGCGCGTCCAGTCCGGCATCTGTCAGCGCTGAATGAATCATTTGTAGAATATTTTGATGACGAAATTGCGTGGCGGACAGGTTGACCGCTACGGGAAATGTGCAACCCAGTTCAAGCTGCCACGCCCGGGCCTGACGGCATGCTTCCCGAAGCACCCATTCGCCGAGCGGGATCATCAGGCCGGTTTCTTCGGCGAGCGTAATGAACGAACTCGGCGCAAGCAGTCCCTTGGTCGGGTGCCGCCAGCGCAGCAGCGCCTCGGCAGCCGCAATTTTTCCGGTTTTTGCGGAAATCTCGGGTTGGTAATAAAGCTCGAATTCTTCCGCGGCCAATGCGCGCCGCAGATCATTCTCAAGCGCCAGTCGTTCGTGCAGCGAGTGAGTCATGGCCGGCTGGAAGAACAGAGATTGGCCGCCGCCGCGCTCCTTGGCGATCGCCATGGCTACTTCCGCATGGTCCAAGAGATCGTCGCAACGACGTCCGTCATCCGGCCATACGCTCAGGCCGATCGTCGATCGCAGGCTGACCTCCATTCCGTTGATCCGCAGCGGCTCCTCGAAGGCCGTCAGTATTGCGGTGGCAACGGTTTGGGCTTCCAATCGAGCCGCGACGTTGTCAATGAGGACCGCGAACTCGTCTCCGTCCAGGCGGGCCAGGGTGGTCGAACTCGAAATGACACCCGTGACACGGCGCGAGACTTCCGTCAGAAGCCAGTCGCCGACTCCGTGTCCCAGGGAATGATTGATCGCGCTGAAGTGATCCAGATCGAACACCGCAACGGCAATCGCGCGGCCGTGGCGCTCGGTATCGGCGATCGCCTTGTTGAGACGGTCCTTGAATCGCTGCCGATTTGGCAGGCCCGTGAGTGAATCGTGGGTGGCAAGGTACTGCAGGCGCGCATGGACTTCCGCGAGTTCGCGCGCGTTTCGTGCGGCGCGCTCGCTGTGTGCGTCGCTGAAAATGGCAACCACCTGGGCGATTGCCAGCACTGCGCCGGCCAGTGCCGCGACGGCGACCATCTGAAGGCCCCGCGTGGAAGCCAGGTCCTCGCAGCGGACATCGAACAGCCATCGCGCTTGCGCGAGCGTGTGGGCATTCGTTCCGAGGATACCCATTGCTCCGGCGAGCACGGCCAGGGCCCGGGCCCCTCGGGCTTTCCAGGATCGATCATGCCGAAGCTTGAGCCAAATCCAGAGCGCTGCCAGGAGGGCGACGAATACCAGCAAGAACGAGACGCTCACCCACGGTAAGCCCTGATGCGTGACGAGTTCGCCGAGCGGTTCATCGAAAGCCGCGCAGTGTGTTGCCTCGATACCAATGGCCAAGGCGAAAGCGCTGCCGGTTATTCCGGCGGTGTCCGGCTCGCGGCACGCAAGGAACAAGAGCGCGCAGGCGCAGCCGCTCGCCGCGATGGCAAAGGTAAGAGCGGGCCATGAGATACCCGAGTTGGGTTGTCCGGGTATTTGAACGGACAAGACCTGTACGAAGTTCATGGCCCAGAGGCCGAATCCCAGCGCCAGAGAGCTCAGCAGCAAAATGCAGATACCGCCGCGCGAACGCGCAATAGTGGATTGCAATGCAAGCGCCAAGGTCGTGCTCGAGAGCAGCAGGCCTAAGCACGCTGCCAGTACCAATGTCCAGGCTTCAGTGGTGAGTTCAATCATTATTTGCTCCCTGCGTTGGCACGCGTGCCAATTGAGCCCGCCACCATAGGGACTCGGTGCTTCGCAGCACATCGAGAGAATTGTGTATTCGGCCCGGGGAAGTCATGTAGCGCACCGCTGCGGCTCAAGCGCGGCGCTACATAATCGAGCTCAAGGATCGATGATGTTATTCCGGATCGCGTAGCGCACGAGTTCGGCCAGCGAATCAAATTCCATTTTTCGCATTATGTTGCTTCGATGCGTCTCGGCGGTCTTGACGCTGATGTCCAGCACTCGGGCGATGTCCTTGTTGCTGTTGCCTTCCGCCAGCAGTTGCACGATTTCGCGCTCGCGTGCCGACAGTGTCTGTGCCGGCATGGCTTCACTCGATTCGCTGCGCAGGTAGCCATCCAGGACCATGCGTGCCACATTTGACGTGAAAAAAGACCCACCTTCGAGCAGTGCCTGCAGCGCCGTGATCAGCGTTCTGCCCGCATCCGATTTCAATACGTATCCTTGGGCGCCGGCACTCAAGACTTCGCGAACCAGCTGCTGCGATTCGTGCGCCGTCAAAATGAGAATGCGCGCGGAGGGATCGGCCAGGACAATTTGGCGCGCTGCTTCCAGGCCATTTAATTCCGGCATCGTCAGATCGAGTACCACGATGTCCGGCCTGAGTGATGCCGCCAGCGCAACCGCGTCGCGCCCGTTGGTTGCCTCGGCAGCCACCACCCATCCCGGTACCTGAGTGAGTTCCGCGGCCACCCCGCGTCGAAACAGCTCGTGATCATCGGCGATCAAAATGCGTGTGGTTTTCATCGTTGCGGCTGAATTGCTATTGTCGTGCGCACGCGCGTACCCCCCGCGCTGGTGGCCTCCACGGAAAATATACCGCCGATATGGCGGATGCGTTCGCGCATTCCGGCGAGCCCGACGCCCAATGCAGGTGTCTTAGCGTCAAATCCGCGTCCGGCATCCTCGATTTCCATCATGATGCTATTGGACTGTATCTTGAGGCGAATCGCAGCCCAAGGACTGGCGGCATGGCGGTGAACATTGGTGAGCGCCTCTTGGGCGATCCGAAACAAGCACAGTTCATCGTCGGGCGGCAGACGGTGCATCGATGCCGGCAGATCGAGCCGCATTTCAATGGCGCTGCGCTGGTGAAAGCCGTCAGCCAGCCAGCGCAGCGCGCTGAGCAGGCCCAATTCATCGAGCAGCGGTGGATGCAGTAAATAAGACGCGGTCCTGATTTCGGCGGAACATTGGGTTGCCAGCCGGGCGCAGTGTTCAAGCAATTCGCGCCGGCCATCGGCGGGACCCCGCGCGTACTGCTGCAACTGGGAGAGGCCAAGTTCGAGCGCCGCGAGCGTCTGCCCGGTCGAATCGTGCAGGTCACGTCCGATCCGCCGCCGTTCTTCATCCTGCAATCGCATCAACTCGGCCGACAGCACGTGCAGATCATGTTCAGCGCGTTTGCGAACCGTTACATCGTGCACGACCGCGAGCGCGAGCACGGTTTTGCCGGTACTGAGACTCGACAAGTCAACTTCGGCCGGAAACGTCTCGCCCGTATCGACGCGTTTGTGCAGCCATTCGAATGTGGTTCCGCCTTCGCGCAGCGCGGTCTCAATCCGCGTCCGGGCGAGTTCTTCGGAACGCTGGCCGTCGGGTTGATACTCCGGCGACAACTCCCACGGGGTCAGCCCCGCTGCGGACCGCTCGCTCTGCAGACCAAACATTCTTACGGCCGTGCTGTTGGCATCGACGAAGCGCGCGCCTTCCAGCAGAAACACGCTGAACTGTGCATTGTTGAACAGGGTTCGATAGTGATGCTCGCGACGACGCAACGTATACACGTAGTGATTCAAGATGGCTGTCATCACCAGCAGCAAGACGGTGAATGCGGCGGTAGCCCCGATGCTCATCTGGCGGCGCTCGCGCCATGGGGCGAGCGCGACGTCCCTGGCCTGGCCGGCGACGATATAGAATGGATAGCCGTTCATCAGGTCATAGGCGTAGATCACGTCCTTTTTGAGCACCGATCCGTAGCCTTCGATGATTCCGGCGTTGCCCCCGATGATCGCGCGTTGAAAGAGTTCGTTCGAGGCGACACTGTCGCCCGCGGAAACATCGCGTCCTGCCACCTTCGGAACGCGGACGAGAATGGTGCCGTCGGCCGCGATCAGCGCCATCATGATAATCTGATCGCGAAACTGCCCATACAGCTCGTCAAATCCATCGAAACTGAACAGGCCGCCGGCCCACGCCGTCGAGCTTTCGCCCGACGCTACCCGCTGTGCGATGGGAATGACCAAATTGCTGGGCCGCTCCGGATCGACCATGGGCCTGCCCACCCACCAATTGCTCGTGCCCGCGTGGTTTGTGGTCAACCAGTCAGGCGGTGAGCGGCTGTCAGAGGTTCTCGCGCGGCTCGCCAGAGCGAAGTGTCCATTGTCGGCGAGGAATAGGAAACGAACGTATTCGCCGCCGGTCAGCTGCTTTTGCAAGGTGGAAGAAAGCTCGGCGCTGCTGGCGCGGGCGATTCCCCCCGCGGACTGCAGCTCGTTTGCGCCCGCGACGGCGGCGCCCACGCCATCGTTGAGCATGGCGAGCGTGGCGGATCGCAGAGTCGCGCCGACGCCGCGCAAATGATTACGTTCCGCGTCCAGCGTTTGCACATAGTCGGTGTGAATGCGCGAGGCGACGTACGCCCAGCCGACGGCGATCGCCAACACGGCATAGGCCAGCAAAACCCAATTGAGCGCCGGCGGAAAAATGAGGCGCAGTGCGCCTGAACTCGCCCGATGTAGCGGTAGCCCAACCCCCGATTTTTTGAGTGGCACCGATACGCTCCTAAGCGTGTATGGCCGACCCTGCTCGGTTGTCTGCAGTTTCCCCCAATCCTCGCGCAGGGTCGAGCAAGGTCGGCAATCGCGAGCACCGGATTCTATTTAACTCGAAATCGATGAAATTTAATTGTTATATTACATATAGATACGCCTCATAACTAACGTTAAATGACATTGGTGCATTTTTGCCCATGCCGGCGACTCTTCGCGCGCGCCTAAGGAGTCGCGTACAGTTCGACGGATGCCAATCGGTGCCCAGGATCATCTCGACGTCCTTTACGGCCGGCAACGGTTGTTGTCCGAAGAAGCGACGCGCCTCGAAACGGAACGAGACCTGAGCGAGAAGAATTCCGACCTACGCTATATCCTGGAAGTTGAAATCGTCGCCCTGCGCGAGGAGGCAAGCCGCATCAGTGCGCGAATTGCCGACGTCCTCGAGCGGGACTTACAGCGGTAGTCGCAAAGGGCGGGCAGGGTATGGCGGAAATCGGCAAGGCGCAGCGCTTCGCTCTCGAAGCCGTTACGCGGCATTTTTCGGCGCCTTGGCAAAGCGGTGACGGCCCACCGGACGCTTACCTGACGGTGGCCGGCCGGCGGGTTGGTCTCGACATTGCCGTCCTGGCGCAGCAACACCTCAGGCGCAGTCGCATTCCAAGAGCGCGTCTCCGGGATGATGCGGTTGGGCGCAGAGTCCTGCGAGGTCTGAACGCGGCTTTGCACCCCCATGTCCCTGATGGCAAGACCCTGGTGCTGACTCTCGGCGCGCCGATCAAAGAGCCGAAAAAAGTGCTGGCCGCGCTGACGGACATGCTGCTCACCTATCTAAAGAGCGGTGCCGCAGGCGTTGAGCAGAAAAAGACGCTTCTGCGCAATCGGGTACGGTTTCTCTTGGTCAACGATGGGTTGCGGGGAAATTCGAAATTGGCCGGATTTATTTTCAGCGGCGACCCCAAACCCGGCGCCCTGCTGATGGTCATGCAATCGCTGCAGAACGAAATCGGCGCGCGCGCGAAGAAACGGCTACCCGCGGGGTTTTCGGGAGATTGGTGGCTTGTCCTGGTCAGTGATCAGTGGATCGGCGATGCAAAAACCTACCGAAGCATGCTTTCTCAACTGTCGATTCCCGGCAGATTCACGAAGATCCTGATCGTGCTCGATGGCGGTCGCGTGGATCATGTTTGGCCGAACTCGAATGCTATAATCGCGACTTGAGGACTACACGGAGCGACCTAAAATGCATGCCGCAGGGTCTAAGTTACGTGCCGGATTCATTGCCGTCGGCGCCGTTGCCGCCGTGCTCAGTGTCAACCAAGCGAAGAGCGCGGCACCGGATAGATGCCACGCCCGCCTGTTGATCAGGGTGACGCTGGATGTTCCCAATCCTCGTGACCCGAGTTTCCTGAGCGCGCTTACCTCGAGTCCGCTGTACGAAATCATTTGGATCAAGGGACACGACCAGACCGCCACGGTTGAGCTCAGGGGACCGGCAACCGACTATCATTGCGATGACGAGATCAAGCGCATGCGTAGGGATTCGCAACTTGAGGAACTCAAAGTTCTTAGCCGCGGCTAGACGCGCTTAACCTATTGCGTAGTTGCGGCCGCGATCTGCCAGCCGCCACACTCTGCCACAGTTGCCCCACGGCCTCGCCACAAAGCGTTGCCACACTCTCATCGTCGGGCCGATCCGGCTGCTCTACAACGGGAGTGTGGCAAAAATGTCTGGTCGCTTGGATGCCTTCTTCGAGTTCGCGCGACGGGGGCTCATCGAACCGCTCGGCCGGCTCGGTAGTCTGGTCGCCGCAGCCCTCCGATCCCTCGCCACGGGACTCTGGCGCTTCCGGTGGCGCGTGGTTCCCGCCGCGCTGCTGATCTTGATCGTTTATGGCCTATGCACGCATCCGCCATTTGAATCCGTTCGCCGCGGCGAGGTTCTGGCGCGCACCGACGCGCTCAACGGATCGGTGAGCATTTTCACCGCAGGCACGGTTCCGGTGCTGCCCGGAATCCATCAGGTGCGACGCTACTCGATTCGCGATCAGGTGTATCGGCCCATCGACAGCGCAAGCGCGACCGGCCCGGCTCCCTTCCAGTCGGTGGAGGGGCTGTCGATCGGCGTCGATCTTGCAGTTCGCTGGACGGTGGACCTTGCTCGCCTCTCCCAGACGACCAAGGAGTTTCCTGACGACATCAGCGCGGATCTCGTCGCCCCCGCCGTTCAGGGAATCGTTTATCCCACATTTGCGCGCTACTCCGTGCGCGAAATCTTTTCGCAACGCCGGACGGAGATAAAACAGGAACTCATCGCAGCGCTCAAGCCAAAATTCACCGCGATGGGTCTCCTGCTGCGCGAAGTCGACATTGGCAAGGTCGATCTGCCTCCCGACTATCGAGCAGGCATGGAGAAGCTCCTCTCGGAGGAACTCGAGACCGAAAAAATTCACTACACCCTGCAGCTCAAGGAGGCGCAGGTCAAGCAGCAGCAACTCGAGGCCGAAGCCGACAAGGTGCGGCGGCAAACGGCGGCGGAAGCTGCCGGCCAGGAGCAAGTCATCGCAGCGCGCGCGCAGGAGGAGACCATGAAGCACATCCTGCCCTTCAAACAGAAGCAGATCGAGCAGCGGCAGCTCGAAGCAGAAGCCGACAAAGTCGCGCGCATTCGCACCGCGGAGGGTGCCGCGGAGGCGCGCCGCATCGAGGCCAGGGGCGAAGCCGATTCGCGCCAAAAACTTGCGGACGCGGAGGCCTATCGGGTTGATCTCGTGGGCAAGGCGAGTGCCGGCCAGATGGAACGCGAGGGCGCGCTGGTGTCGCGCTATCCGCTTCTCATCCAGAAGACATTGGCGGACAAGCTATCCGACAAGGTGCAGGTCATCATCGCACCGCTCCCCGCGGAGGGTAAGTTCATCGGCTCGAGCCTCATCGGCGACCAGAGCGCGATGAACCCTGTCGACAAAGTGGTGGCGAGCGTGACTTCACAGGTGGCAGGCTCCAAGTGATTCTCTCTCTCACAGCGACGCTCGCCATCGTGGTCCAGGACCACGCCGCACTGCGGGCCGCGCCGCGCTCGGGCGCCACCGAGCTCACCCGGCTATGGCAAGGCGATGTGCTCGAGGTCCGCGGCGAACACGCGGGGTACCTGAAAGTCTACGATTATCATCGCGAGCGCGGCGGATACCTGCGAGGGGATGCAGCCCGCCCGGTCGAGCTCTCCGCGACAGCCGCGCCTGAACTGCTCGCGGTGCTGCGCTTTCTGCGCGACACTCCGGGATCCGAGGCGCTCGGAATTAGTTACGGCGCGGCGTATCTCAAGGCATCACCTCCGCAAGCCACAACTGCCGAACCGTTTGACGCCATAGCCCAAATGGCAGAGCGGCTCGCCGACCAGGCCTCTGGCAGCACGGACCATCTCGCGGATTTTGCCCCGCACCTGGATGTCGTAGAACAGTTCGGCGTCCGCATGCGAAATTTTGAACGCAACGGCCGGATGCGAGTCTGCTACGACGGCGAATTATTTCATCGCGTGCTGGCGCTACCCGCCGCACAGCCGGAGGAGCGCGCGCACGCAGTCCTCGGACTCACGCGGCCCGAGTGCATCGATCCGGACCTGGGACCTGTCCCACGCGCATCCCTCGACACAGAACGCTCCCAACTGCTCGAGCAGGTCAAAGACGACAAATTGAACGCAATGACGAGGAGCCGCTTGCATGCGCGGCGTGCCGGGGTTTGGGCCGCGCTTGCCTATGAGCAAGAACGCCGCGGCGAGTCCGCCGGCGCGGCGGCGGAGCGTGCCCTCACGGAGCTCCTCGCCGTGCATCCTGATGATCTGGGCGATGACCGGCGGCCGGAGTACCTGGACGCCGTCCTGCGGGTCAGTGCAATCCGTTGGGCAGGAGCGTTGACTGCGCCGCAGTCCGGATCCCTGACTCTCAGCGTGGCGCCGGGAGAACCGGGCCAAACGTGTGTGGCTCTCGAGGATGCGCATCGGCCGCGCGCCGCCGCAATCATCCGGCGCTGCACGTACGGTCTGGTGCGGATGGCCTCGATCCAGGCCATCCCCCAAGGTCCGGCGTTGGTGCTCGCGGTGCAGCCGCTCGAGGGCTGGCGCGAACTCTGGGTATTTCACGAAAGGGCCGGAAGTTGGACCATCGATGTGCTGCCGCCGGGGCTCGACAATCCGGAGGAAGGCTATGTCGATTTTGCGGGCTACGCGCCGGGTACCAGGCGGCTGCTCATCGCAAGAGAAGTTAAGGAGCGCGGGAGATTCCGGCGCAGCTTCGAGGAACTGCGGCTCGATGACCTCGCCTTGGTGCGGCAGGCAAGCAGTCCCGAGCTCCTGCGGGACTTCGGCCGATGGCAGGATGTCGCTTGGCGACGGGACACGCTGGCGCTGCATTGACGGGCGCCATGGCCGCGAATAAGCTGCAATCAACATAGAAATATGCTGCCGGCCTCGTTCAAGAAGAGGCAACCGAGGCACCCTTGACCGAAGACCGGACCCGGTCAGTTCACGGCACTTCTACGGCTCTGCCGTGACAGATCCACATTGGGAACGAATCAAGGAGCTTCTGCATCGGGCGATGCAACTCGCGCCGGAGCAGCGCCAGCCGTTCATCGATGAGGCATGCGGCGGCGATGCTGGTCTGCGCGTCGAAGTGCAGTCGCTGTTGGCTGCGAGCGAACGGGTGCCGCAAGAGTTTTTGGAATCGCCGCCGCCGGCCGATGGTGAAGCGAGCGCGGCCAACGATGAGATCGGCGCGATGCTGGAGCGCGGCCAGGTTTTCGCGCAGCGTTTCCGACTCATCCGCATGCTGGGCGAAGGCGGTATGGGGCAAGTCTGGTTGGCCGAACAGACCTCTCCGGTGCGCCGCCAAGTTGCCTTGAAGCTCATCAAGGCGGGGATGTATGACGCGACCGTGGTGCAACGCTTTCGGTCCGAGCGCCAATCGCTCGCAATCATGGATCACCCGGCGATCGCCAAGGTGTTCGATGCCGGCGCAACTCCGCAGGGGCAACCCTACTTCGTCATGGAATATGTGCCGGGGTTGCCGATCACGGAGTATTGCGACCAACACAAACTTGCCGTTGCGCAGCGCTTGCAACTCTTCATTCGCGCATGCGAGGGCGTGCAGCACGCCCATCAGAAAGCCATCATCCATCGCGATTTGAAGCCGGCGAATATTCTGGTGATTGACGTGGACGGCAAGCCGACGCCGCGAATCATCGACTTTGGGCTCGCCAAGGCCATCGGGCGTGAGGCCCCGGATCAGAATGCGTTTACCCGGTACGGATTGTTTTTGGGCACGCCCGGATACATGAGTCCTGAGCAGGTGGATCCCGGCGTGCATGACGTCGATACGCGCAGCGACGTTTACTCCTTGGGGATCGTATTGTATGTGCTTCTGACGGGACTGCAGCCATTTGAGACGAGGCACGCCGGCCAATCGGTCCATGAGTTGCTGCGCAAATTGCGCGAAGAGGATCCGCCCAGTCCGAGCACGAAAGTGAGTGCTGACCGGGATTCATTGGCGGCGACCGCTCGCGCTCGTGGCACCGAAGCGCCGCAGCTCGTGAGCTTATTGCGCGGCGATCTTGACTGGATCGCGATGAAGGCGTTGGAGAGAGATCGAGCGCGCCGCTACGGCACGCCTCTGGAGCTGGCTGCGGATTTGCAGCGGTATCTGGACCATGAGCCCGTGCTGGCGCGCCCGGCCGGCGCCGGCTATCGCCTGCGAAAGTACGCGCGCCGGCACCGGGTCGCTGTGGGAGTGAGCGCCGGCCTGCTGCTGTTGCTAACGGCTTTTTCGCTGCTGCAAGGGCTGGAGCTGCGCCGGACCACGCAAGAGCGGGACCGCGCGAATCAGGAGCGGGATCGCGCGGCGCGCATCACTGATTTCATGACCGGCATGTTCAAGGTGGCTGACCCGAGCGAAGCCCGCGGCAACAGCGTGACTGCCCGGGAGATCCTGGACAAGGCATCCAAGGAAATCGGCAATAACCTAGCGAAGGATCCTGAGGCCCAATCCCAGATGATGTATGTGATGGCGAGCACCTACCTCAATCTCGGGCTCCAAGCTCGCGCTGAGGAGCTGGCCAAGAGCGCGCTGGACGCGCGATTGCGCTTGTTCGGTCCGAACGATCGCAAGACCCTGCAATCGATGACTCAACTCGGTTCCATCCTCTATCACGAGGGGCACTACGTCGAATCGGAAAAGCAGAGCCGTGAAGCGATGCTCGCCGAACGCCGGGTGCTCGGACCTGAAGATCCGTTGACTCTTGAAACCACGGCTCACAATGCCATCAACCAACTCGAACAAGGCCACTACGAGGAGGGTGAAAAGCAGCTGAGCCAGGTGTTCGAGGCCGACTCCCGTGTCTTGGGTAAGGAGAACCCGCAGACGCTGAACGCCATGTTCGATCTGGCGACGGCGCTTTGGCTCCAAAGCCGCAATGCCGAGGCCGAGGTCCGGTATCGTGAATTGTTGGCCATCGAGCGACGGGTTTTGGGAGTCGATCATCCGGAGGCGTTGCGGGCGCTGGCAAATCTCGCCATGGTCGTGCATTCGCAGGGCCGGTGGGCGGAAGCCGAGCCGCTGTATCGCGAAGTCGTTTCGACCGAGCAGCGGATCGTCG
>Ga0210387_10002442_pt1 | contig 14199 bp, 11 predicted proteins | sample IncBWC7OmetaG_FD_160108 | JGI IMG/M metagenome (GOLD analysis project Ga0210387, IMG submission 160108) | Forest soil microbial communities from Barre Woods Harvard Forest LTER site, Petersham, Massachusetts, United States - Inc-BW-C-7-O ...
CACCCAGTATGGCCTGTTTGACAATCCTGTCGAGGACTCATCCATCCTCGACCCCAAATACGTTGGGACCATTGAAGCTAGCCAGCATCAATTGGTCCCTTCAGATACTGTATCGTTGGGCCACACCAGCCCTGAGTCTTCAATCGGCCTGCCTGCCAATAGACCGATGACTCGTATCACAGATCTGGATTCCGAGATAGAATCTGGTGTAGCCCCCAGCATGCCACCTGCCAGTAGCGCGCTCCCCTTGCCAGCCATGGCCAAGGATGATCAAACATCTTTGGCCCAAACTCCAGCAACATCGTCCTCAATGTCGCTTACTTTTGTTCGTCCAGCTGTGCCTGTCACGCGCATTGACAACCCACCATATGTGGACCCATACGCCCAAACACTGCCTTACGGTGAGGATACCCCAATGGGCGACAATTAGTCGTCCTAAACACTTTCTTTAATATTCCTATTATTGTCTATGGACTACATCAATCATTAATTAATTTATCAACTGGATCACCTGTGTGTCCAGTCTTGAGGGGGAGAATGTAACATATTTAGCACTCATGAACATTTGTGCTTATTTACCAAGGCCCTCTGGCCTTATAGGGATGATTACCTAATACCATTCCTTAGCTTTTACACATATCACTACTCCTGCATCCCTTTGCTGTATACATTGGTTGTGTGCACTTGGAGGTGTGAACTGTGTAAGAAGCTACTTAACCCAGCAACCCCTTATATACATGCCTGAATTACTGTGTCGCTTGAGTACACCAGAGCATTTGATAGTAACTTGTCCTTGTGGGTCCTGCTAGCAGTGTCAGGGCATTGAAACATGAGTACAGTATAGTTTATAATGTGCAAATACTATAGTGGACTAGTAGATCGGTCGGAGATTGAATCTCACTTTACATAATAGTGCAACCCTACAGTTGTACCCCTGCAATAGCCACAGGACTAGTTTATGGGTGGGATCACTTACTTTCTGACATGAAGCTCCCCTTCATGGCAGCCATCACAGTATCCCAGTAGATTGACACAAAGTGGAGAGATATATCATATATAGTGGTCCCCCCATCCCATCAAGTAGACTGTAGCTGATAACTTCAGGTGCACTAACTCCTGTTCTCTGCTCAGTGTGTTTGCACAACACTGAATGAGCCTTTTGTTCAGAGACAGTGTTGGGTGCTGGCACAATCATGAATGTGAATGACTCCCAGGGTGACAAACATGTGAGGGATGTCAGGGCCAGTGTCATCTTGGTGACAGGCACTATCAAAGGTTCATTTGAGAGTCCACATCATCTGGTGCATTTGAAGCTTATGAAGAGGGAACATAGAGATTGAGCTCACCAGCACTCACAATGCATTGGGTGTGGGCACAATCATGAGTGTGGATGACTCACAGCATGAAAAACATGGGTTGGATGTTGTGGCCAGCACTTAGCATACAGGGAAAGAAAGGCAGCAACATTGCAACCTTGAGTGTGATTCTTGGGAATCCATACCAGCCCTCTGTGCTGGCATCACAGCACACTTGGATATTCTCTTTAAACTTGATTCCTCATTGAGTCATTGCCATTCTCCAGTGGGCCAAGAGGAGGCATTGGATTGTCAGGGATACTTGAGGGTGAGCTGTCCAACTACATTCTTTCTCTATCCCTCTCAGACACTTCCACAACTACATTGTGATTGCTCCTCTGCCTTGCAGATGAATGGATTGTAAATGATGCAGCTAGAGGACTGTGGGAGTGGCCCTCTGAGAGATAAGTGGCTTTGGGTGCTAGAAGACTGGGATGATGAAATTGTTGGAATAGAGGGTTTGAGTAGTCTAGAGATAACGAGGTTGAGGATGTCACAAGTGACACAAGATATGAAGAAGTTGGAGGTAATGTAAAATCCATGGAAGATATTGGGAGAGACACTAGTGCAGGATTTCAGAATTTGGAAAGTCACATGCATGGACAATGTGTCCTCCATTCACTAATTTGCAACACATTATATTGGCAATGTGATGGCTTTTGTACTCATTAACTGTTCCCAATGTGTCCCATGCTTCATAGGAATCTTTGGGAAACTAATAGCATGATGGATTGTGGTGATTTTGTATGGGTGATGGAGCAAACAAGGGATAAGTTAACAGTTTCATGTTGCACAGGTACAATGTGAGGGTGGATTAGATTAGCAAGCCTGAGAAGTGAGCCACAGTGTCTTTGGGTGGCTCTAGACAAAGAATACATGGTTGAGGAGTCCTGGTGAGGCCAGGGAATATGTATGTATCATGCCCTCACTGTGAAGAAGTGTCAATCTGCAATTGTAATGGAGTCTAGACCTACTAATACCTATTTGTATATGTTTACTTAAGGCCTCTGCCTTAAATAGTATCCTTACCTAATCACTCTCCTTAGCTTTTACTTACTTGTAGTGTGGGCCATCACAAGTGTGGCATGAATGAGTTCTTTTAAATAAATTAACTAACATACAACTGAACAGAATTAGGCTTTATATATTTCATATTATTAACACCAGTTCACAGAATGTTTTTCTGTGTGTGAGAACATTGCTGCGGTTTGCCACAGCTGAACAAGTCATGTGATTTATTACCAAAACACCATTGATAATGCATAGCTCATGAAATAAAATAACAAGAATTATGCCAAAAAATCAGAAAATGTAGTTGTAAGTGGTGAAATGATTCCCAAATAAACTTGGAGTAATTTACAAAGTCTTTGATGTGTAATAAATTGATTTATGGATTGGAGCAGACATTGTGTGAGCAAACATAGCTGCCAAAAATAAGAGAAAAATGTTGGAATGTGGATATTGATGGGAGGAATATTTCTGCCAAAAATAGTACATTTATTCTCATTGCTTATTGTGCAACAATTCATTTATCATCAACTGAAGCTGAAGTTACCATATACATCCAGTTATCTAATATTCACATGGAGCCAAACAATCAGGGAACACTAGCAATTGACAAAGGAACTCTGCACATAAAATTATGAAAAAGATGTTGAGGAGGAGCTATTAACCTGTCCCAGCAGTTAAGAAAAGAATTGGGAAAATGTGGTGAGGTATTGTGGAATTACTTGAAATGGCAAGGGGCCAAACTTTTGTGCGGTCATGCACTATGAATCAATCAATCAATTTCAGCCCACAAACCCAGTGTTAAAGAACGAGTCTTACATAAATGTAAGAACTCATAATTCATACTCCTTGCATCCCTTTATACATTGGTTGTGTGCATGTGGAGTTGTGAACTAAGTAATAAGCTACCCAGGATTACGCATGCTGCCCACATCCTGGATGTTGGGTGGCAGTGTCTGAGAGAGTGAGCAAAATTGTTCATGCTGAGAAGATGCCACAGTGGTGAAGGCTTGCTGGGGAGGTAGTGTGAGGTAATGCAACAAGTTGAAGTTACTGAAATGAAACTTCAACATGTCACATGGAGCAAACCAAACAATAAACAAGGGACTTGAAGATATTTTTTTCCAACTGCATCACACAGGGTGTGAGAATGAATATTACTGTTGGAAATATTTGAAAGATATGTTAAAAACATGCTTAATTGTACACAAACATCTTGCTGCTGGAAATATTTAAAATATATTTGAAGGATTTGTTCATTATTAAAACAGACAAGCTGCTGAAGTTATTTAAAATACTTTCTTAATATTTCTGGCAAAAATATGTTTACATAATTTTAAGCATGCTTTTCATGTATCTTTACAATATTTCCATTGGAAATATTGGTTCCCACACCCTGTGTGATCACTGATCAGTAAAGCAACAAATTTCTCATGGAATTTTAGCCTTTTTATGCCTTTTGGTTGAAAGTCAACCCATGGCATGAAATACACACCCATTCAATTAGAGTTATGAGGCCACAATCAAACATGAATATACTAGACAATGTTGTATAAATTTTTTTGAGTTCTAGTGATGGGTTACAGAGATACAAAAATGGACTTTTTGCAAAATATGACCCTAGCTTTTCATGCTTGTCACAGTTTGACCTTTTAGGCTTGTAAGAAAAATGTAGGTTTACTGACAGTGTGACAGCATGTTTTCTACTTAATTTCTTTACACTCAGGGAGAGAGAGGAATTTGGGTGAATGGGAAGGAGATGAGCAGTCCATATTCCTGGGCATTCAAGCCCCCTGGGAAGGCAAGACTACTAGAACTAGTAATAATACATAACAAAATTACAATTTAAGGTAGCTCAAACACCCAAAAATAAAAGTCCACAAACTGGCTATCAATGTCACTGTACCACATATACAATATCCTTCACATCATAGTGATCAATGACAGTAATCATGAGTCTCATTGTGCACATTTATTATCTGCAACTTTTTTTTTGAAACTGTGCAAAATATTGTGTAGTTTGCACAAGTTTATATAATGTGCCAACAAAATATATTTGTGTGATGTAACATGCAACCCATTGTGACATGTGCTGAATTCAGCCACCATAGTATTCAGCCTAATGCAGTAAGTACCAGATGCACTTGGATTTTATTAAAGTTCATTTTCAAACAGCAAATAAATATGGAATAGATTACAAATACCTAGACTAGGTACTGCTCACATGCTTGTTCATTTGGGAAGGCAGAGTGTGAAAGACTCAAAGAAGGAATCAGCATAGTGATGTCCAAAAGCAGAGTCATGAGCCTAACAACTTGAAATGTCTGCCATTACAAAGCATCCATATTTAGAGACTTAGTCACATTCAATCTCATTTTCCATATTTCCAAACATATGAAGGGGCCATGCCTTGCAGATGTTTATTCTGAACAACTTCCACTAATTTAGTAATTTGAACATTGGGTAAGATGCTGATCAAAACTACTTCAACCAAATCCATGAAATCTATGTGCACACCTTCAGAATCAGTACTTACTGCATTAGGCTAAATACTATGGTGGCCAAATTCAGCACATGTCACAATGGGTTGCATGTCACATCACACAAATATATTTGTCAGCACATTTGTGCAAACTACACAATATTTTGTGCATTTTCAAAAAAAAAAAGTTGCAGATAATAAATGTGCACAATGAGACTCATAAGTAATAACAAGGTCAAGAGGGGGCAAACTATTCTCATTGAAAAATTCTTTGATTTCTGTTGACTACAGTCCCTCTTCCTGAAAAAAAAATTTTTTGGGGGAATAGAGCTTCAGTGGCACCCTAAGAGTATAAGTAGATATGCATGTAATATTTACATTAGGTCAATGATCATAAATTTTCCTCCATTCTTAAAGTTAACATCAGTATTTTCACAAATTTCTTGCTGGTGCTTGTGCAACCTTGTACAAGCTTGTACAAGCACTGAAAGTTCACAAACTTCCAGTGAAACCAGGTATGTCCAAATTTTGACAAGCACTTTCATAAAAATTATTTCTGTAAATATACAGCTTGAAAAAAAAATTTAGCAGATGCCAATGTCTACCCTTAGCCCCTCCAAGCATACTGGTATAATTAGAATAAGCTGTATTGCCTTGTCATTGTTGTTGACAATGACCAGAGTATTTTTGGTCTAGCAAGCCCATTTTTGCACAAATTTGTTGCTTTTGAATTGATTTCCCATCCAATATATATATTACTATTATACTTAAATAGTGGCATTAATAGCCAAATCCCCAGCATAGCACAGTTCATGGATTTAGCATTTTTGTTTCTTGTTTGGTCTTGTGAGGCAAGTGGAAAAGCCCAAACAAGTATTGAAAGTCTGCCAGAAATTTGTTGTTTTGCTGATGAAGGCAGGTACAGGATCTGTGGTGTATTGTAAAGTAGATACTATACTTTGTAAAGTGTGGCTTGGACTCCACCATTTTGCAGGTGTGCATGCTAGAGAACCACAAGAGTGACAGGATGGTGACAACAAGCAAGCTTAAGGGTGCTTGTTCTCTCACAGTCAGACTACAGGAATCACTGGCAACTGCCATGGCCAAGTCTGTCTTGCTGTCTTGTTGTTTTTTCTTGTCATGCATCACATACTTCCAAATCTTGTGCATTTATTCTTTGCATCTTATTTGTCCATCAGTTCCTACCCATATGGCCATGACACTATAATAGCAAACACCAAAGATAAGACCAGGGGAGCTCTTGTAGGATCAAGAATCAGCAAAAACATGCAGTTTTTAAAGGCTCAAAAACTGTCATTATATCATTCAAGGGCTGAGCCTGGGATAGGATAGACACAATGTTGACAATTACAGAAAGGCCTAGGAAACTAGCACAATCAACAATATCCTCCATCTTAGCAAACTTGGACCATACACAGACAGGGGACTGTGTCCTCAATGAATTGACAACATGCAGGTATGTGCAGGTGTCTCAAAAAAGTGCCAGTTCAAAAAAAAGGAAAAAAAAAAAAAGAAAAAAGTCCCACAGGCAAATCAGCACTTGATTGCCTGCTATAACTGTTATCTACCTTACCTCTGGAATACAAGTCCACAGTCCACTGCTTTTTTTCCACATCTGAAAGCAAAGAAAGAGGCATGACTTCCATGACAGATATAACAATCCCTGCCTTCAAGTTTGTGGCGTTTTAAACACCAATCTTCCTGTCTTCCCGGTCCTCTCTGCAACATGGGTCAATTATCTTGCAACCACAAGGAAGACCAAATCCAACGCACATCCTCAATACAGCACAATAAATAATCCCCCCTTATCATTCTTGAACACATTCACTGACACTCAATGCATCACCAATATAATGGACCAATAATAACCTGCACTGCACCAGGCCACCCCTGTCCCATACCCCTTATTCCCATGCTCTGCATCATTCTAAGAACCCCACCACAGTCCTTAGAGTAAATCATCATAACCGGATATTCCACATGAATCGTTGTGACATGATGAGGAGGTGCATCGTTCAGATTTTCTTCGGAGAGGGTGTAGGAGACAATGCGAGAAGGTGTGTCATTCAGAGGGAGAGGTGGTTGTCAGTTAAATGTTGAGTCGGAGATGGGGAGACGATCGGTTGTGTATAACAGTATGATGCCAGGACAATTGGGCATACCCAGACTTTGAGATCTGTGCGTTAAAAGACGGAACGGTTTGTGACAACACGAACGAGGGCGACAAGTGGCCAGGATACGGGGTCCAAGTATATGCTGGGAGTGTACCAGATCATGACGAGCGGTTCGAGAATAGGCAACGCACTGTCGCTTGATATGATTCGAAAACGATACGTGACATGATCATGGAGCCCGCCCATCAATCATGGCGCAAACGAGTCCCCAACTCTTTCGAGAGCACCTGCACGTGCCGATGGGTGAACTCCTCGCAACCTATAATCGCAAGGTCCCTCAAGGTAAAATAGTCAGTCGTGTTGTCTGTAAAGTTGACTCGCGCAGTAATAGCGCCGACAATGGCATCCCCAGAAAGTCGTTGACAATGATACAGTTCCAATCTCTGCAAGAACGGTAACCGTATATGCCATGGACCCTGCCCATTGCTCAGTAGAGGGAACGGCCGCAGGAAATTAATAACATTATCGGACATGTCTGATGCGACAATGAGGAAATCTTGGAGGGTCACCAGCCTATCGAAGAGGTATCTGAAATCTTTTGTGCGCATGTCACTAAAGTCCATCTCGAGTACTCTGATGGGAGGGTTAGATCGGGCGATCAGTTTACGCAGCCCCATCCCCGTAGCATGGTCGCTCGATGGCGACTGCGAAAAGTCGCTAGCATCATCTTCGCTGTCACCCTCCTCGTGATGCTCACCTTGGAGGTGGAATTCAACGTTGAGATGTGCGAGGTAAAGCTCTGTAAGTTGGGGGGTGTGGATGGAGGAGAGGATCGCGCGTGCTGAGCAGGTGTTTCGCAAGGTGAGTCTGCGTAAACGGGGTAGAGAGACGATGGGGAGCGGCTTTGTGAGAAGCTCATTGTCATGGGCCCGACCGGTGTAGAAGAATGTCTCGAGCTCGGGACATGCCTTCAGGAAATTGAGGATCGGACTCGGTTGGGTGTGCATGCCTTGAGAGCAGTCTGAGATGGTGATCATCGTGAATCGTAAGGGCGTAAGGACGTTCGGCTGCGGGAGGGCGGACATCCATACGCTCATGGTGACACTATGCGTACATTGCGGAGTAAAGGTAGACTTTGGAATGGAAGCCTCATCTTCGGCTTCCTCTTGCTCAGCATCAGAGATGAAGATTGATAGCCGACACAGTGGTTCGAGGGTCACGGATGGAGTGCAGAGTCTGACGGATTCTTCTCGCTTTCCTGTCATCGTCAAGTCCCGCCATCGGTCAATCGAGGGGAGGAGAGGCGAAAGGAGAGGTAGAATTAGGTCCTGGTTTTCGACATGGAGTTCGACATCGAAAGGAAGCGGTGTCGATCGGCGCACCCAGAGCTCTGCCTGTGCTCTAGAACAAGCCACGGAGCGGAACTCATCATCCAAGGAGATGAGTTGCCAGACTCGCGGAGACAAGTCGACTACTTCTCTCCAAAACTTGGAGACACTTGCCAAGGTGAGGGGAGCGAAGGCATCATTTGAGGCGCAGTGGACGAAGGTTTCGATGAGAAGTTCTAGAGGTAGAGTTTCGATAGGTGGTGGGAGTGATGAGGGGAATTTGACGTGTGTAGTTGTGAAAGTGACGTCGTCACTGAGCGTTGTAACAGGCATCGAAACTAGTTTTGGGAGTGAACTGAACCAGGATGTAAGTACTACAGAATGAGCTTCCCCTAACGTGGGAATGTAGAGTCGGTAGGCACAGCCTGTTGCGTACCACAAACGCCACAGTGACAGTCTTGAACAGTAGTATTGTTGTCAACCGTAAGTCGATATTATGGATGTTGGGAGATGAGACCAGGGTAACCAGAGATGGAAGTCAGTTTGGATTGGATGATTGCATTTAAAATCATACCAAACGACGACTCGGAGGAGAACTTGAAAGCACTGCCAGTGACGGGTTGCTGACCAATCATTTGCAGTAGAACTGTACAGTTTCTCGGCAATTGCCGCGTGTGTTTGGCTGGCATAACCACAAAGTCAATATACACAGATCCGTCATCGTCGTGCTCGCCGCCTTCGCGCTCATTTCCTCAAGAAGACAAAATCAACATGCCGGGAGTACGAGATATCAGGTCCGTCTGCTGTCAGATCGTCCAGCCCAAATGCTAACACCTTTCGCTTCTTTCAGCGCCGATGCCTTCATCACTGCTTATGCTTCACATCTGAAGCGGTCTGGAAAACTTGAGGTTCCAGCATGGGTCGACCTCGTGAAAACTGGCTCGTTTAAGGAGCTTGCACCCTACGATCCTGATTGGTACTATGTTCGCGCAGGTCCGTTAATCTATGTTTCTTTACAAGCAATCTATTTAAATTCATGCAACTTCCCGTACAGCCGCTGTCGCAAGACATATATACTTGCGCAAAGATGTTGGAATCGGTGCCCTTGCAAAACTCCATGGGGGCCGCAACAGACGTGGCAACCGTCCTTCACATCATGCCGACGCATCGGCCTCCGTCCAACGGAAAATTTGTCAATCATTGGAGAAGATCGGTGTCTTGGAGCAATCAGACAATGGTGGGCGAAGGATTAGTCAGGATGGCCAGCGGGATTTGGACCGGATTGCCACAGCCGTGGTGGAGGCAGCCAAGGAGGATGAGGAAGAAGAGGAAGGTGAAGAGGCTGAGGAGGAGGAGGAAGAGGAGTAGATGCTCGACGTTTCCACTCACGTTTGCGTCACCACGTATGATCCTGCATGTTTCTTAATCCCAGATATGCAGAATGCGCTCACAAAAATATTTTATTGTTGCTCCCCCACCCACTTAGGCATGTCGAACGGCGTGTAATGATGATGATCATTGAGCCCACTATCATTATCTCGAGAGAATTGTTTGCGATGTGCGCGCGGTATAATAACCGGTTTCGTCGCAAATCTGACTGGTGCCTCGAACGAGAAGTATGCCTCCCAGTCCTGCTACATAATAGACAAGATTTTTCCGACTTACACCTTGAAGCTTGTCGTGAGCTTTAATTTTAAACAAAGCCCTAGAGCCCCAACCATCACCAGAACAGAAGCCTTTGAATGACAACTTCAAACCAGCCCTTACTACACTCTTTGTTGAGGTTGAACAATCAAAATCTCACTTGGCTGGGTGAGTGAGAAAATAGGTTTGCTGCAAATTCGCCGATATAGTTGTAGACTTTTGTGACAGCCGGCTCGGAAGACTTACGACCAGTAACCTCGGGTACTCGAGGGTTATTAACGTTAATACCCGGACTGCAGTCGCCGGCACGCCTAAAGCCAGGCTTCTCGCTTGTTAAATGTTCTGGGTGGGATAAAACCACCGGCCCGGCCACGGTACAGTTTTGTCTAACCTATTTCGGGGAATAATACACGTGATCGGGGCGAGCACGAGCATTTTTTTAAGCATGTTCAAGTTGCAACTCCACAGCCTTGTTTCCCTGCTTCTCATCTAGATCTGCTTCCCTATTAACAATAGAGTCTATCCTATCATCAACAACTATATTCACCTTCAATGGTTATTCTGCACTCTTCCCACGAAAAAGAACTTTATCAAGAGGTGAACCAAGGCATCGCAGCATTGTTGCGTGACAACCCCAGAACCACTATGCAAGACGCCCTATGGAAAGTGGCGAGCGACATGCGTGCCAACAACCCCTTCTGCCCACCCAAGAAGGGATGTCCTGTAAACAACCTCCCGACCGAGTTACTCGCTCACATTTTCTATTTGGGCACCGATACGCAAGAAGAGGAGGTTGAAGAGGAGGATTGTGAAGACGATGAGTTGAATTTGCTGGGGGAAGAAGATGAGGTAGATGATGGGGAAGAGGGAAAGGATGGGGAAGAAGGAGAGGAAGAAGGGCCCAAGGCATCAGATCGAGATATCCCAGACGAGTATGATGAAGATGACTACGACGACGACGCGGAATTGCCCTTCCAAGTCCTCGTCTCCCACGTTTGTAAACACTGGCGAGATGTTGCAGTCGAATCGCCCGCCCTCTGGACAACTATCACGTTCACCGAGGGTGCTCCTTTCGAAAAGTCGAGAATTTGGATTGAGCGGTCCAAAGGTCGGCCTCTTGATATTAACATCGACTGTACTATACCAGCGGATGGGGACCCGGACGCTAATCCTGATGAAGACAAAAGTGACGAGGAAGCCAGCGAGGAGGAAGAATCAAAAGAACCGCCACCCTTCTTCTCCAAAGACGATCTTTCAACCATCCTTGACATCATCACCCCACACGTCGAGCGTTGGCGCACCCTAGAAGTAATGGTCAACATCTATGAATACGTGCATAACATTATGCAGCGACTTGTTCAGTGCTCCTCCGCCCCTCTGCTCGAGATCCTTCAGCTCTATCACTACGAGGACTGTGAAGAGTACGATACATTCGAGCCTGCGCACTTCAAAACTCCGTTCCTTCTGTTCAACGGAAACGCCCCGAACCTCACACATGTCGCGTTATGGGGCGTGCACCTCCCATGGGAGGAGTCAACATTCCTCTCTGGGTTGACCGACCTGGAGCTCGCGTACCACGCCAAGGACGTCCGTCCGTCATTTGAGGCATTCGCCAACATCCTCCGATCATCACCAGAGATCCATACACTCACTCTCTGCCTTTCCGGCCCAGCTGGAGATTTCGCAGATTGGGGTGGGGAGATGATCGAGCTCCCCTCATTAAAAGACCTCGTCCTATGCTACCACGAGCCGAGCTACATCGAGTCGCTTATGCGACTAATCTCAGTGCCGAACGTCCATAGCCTCGCGCTCGACTACGATGAAGGCGACTACAGCAGTTTCCTTAGGCAGCTCACGAGGCCGCTGAAGGGAATGAAGAAGTCTTTGCTTGCTGGCCTTGAGCATCTCAAAATTTCGGGGCTGCCGTGCGACCATAAGAGTATGGATTTAATGTTTGAGCAACTTGCGAATCTCAAGTCGATCAATCTGAATTGCACGGGAGACGAGACGTTTTTTGATAAACTCATGAAGCCCGTTCCCTCTTCCTTCCTTGTGGCAACTGGAAAGGTCTCGTTGTATTGCCCAAATTTGCATACAATTACGACGACGGGGATCGAAGGCGCCAAGATGAAGCAGTTTGTGGAGACGCGGAGGGCTGCTGGGATTCCTCTGACTAAGGTGTTAATGAGCGAGGAGGACGACGTGGATATAAAAGAGGAGAAGTGGCTTCGGGATCACTTGGAGACCTTGGAGTTCTTCGAGCCTTCCGATTCGGAGGAGGAGGTTGACATTGATGAGGATGATCCTGATATGGATATTGATTAATTGTAGGTATTCGCGTTGGGGATCCTGATTTTTACCAGTTAGCAAGTGAGATAGTATGTATAGCGAATGATGCATTGATGGAAAATAGTTGATGGATAGTTCCTTGATGTGGGGAAGAGGTCATGGGGTCTAAATTACTGTTCCAGGGTGATCGGAATTAAAAGAAAACGTCAACAGGTATATGAAACTATCTACAGAAATTCATGCTTCCCGATCAGGCTTTACAGTAAGGTAATCGAGTAACGCCGAGTACGAGGTCTGGAAGCTCGCCTTCGCGTCCCGGCAATGAAGTAGTTGAAGAATTGTGCAATCGCTGTGGGGACGGCATGGCGACAAGAATCGAGAGCTGCAGCCTTTCCGCCCGGACTTCGCTCAGAGGAGGTTTCTCCAAACAAGCCGAAGACGACGATAACGGGGATGGAGACGCGGGCGACGTGTTTCGCCAGGGGGGGAAACTCCATGACTCAAAGAATCGCAAGTGACGACGGGGTGAGGGTCCATTATGACGCTGGTCGGAACGCGCAGATCGACTTGACGATTCTTTGGGGGTGTGTCTGGAACGGCGCAAGGATTGCACGGACACAGGCTAGATAGGTGGTCTGTTGGGTCCCACGGCGCTTGACAAACGGATGGGACGCACTGACCATCATTTCATTCCATGTATGGCCCCCAGGCATCAGCCAGGCATCGTAGAACTTGGGTTTCGTACCAAATCGCCTTCTTCGGGATTCCCGATTTTGCGGTGGGAGCAGTATGCCCGCCGCCATAACTCCCTGCATGCGGTGGTGAAACCGTCTCCGCAACATGAATGATCTGAAAACGATCGCACAGGATATTGCGAGGAGGAGTACAAGGGTGGAGAGAAATGTAAAGCTAATGCATGTCATTGCATGTCAGCGAAAAACGATGTGAAAAATATATGGATTTGACGGACAGATATAAATTACTGGAGGGGGAATCGTGAGGACCATCATAGAGGGTGTCTGTGGATGTAGGATTGCTAGAGGTGGATGTTGGGGGGTTTTGTGAACTGGACATCTGCACGGAAGAGCCCACCCATCCAACAAGAGAGGGTAACCGGCGAGGAGGGAGTGATCATCCAGGAACGACTTACACGGACCCCGAGCACCACAATTAAGTGATAGTCACGGTTGTAATGGGATTTTCTGATGGTCACCGTGACTTTGACTTACATACTTAGTCTTGCACAGCTCTGTTTCTTCTCACTCCCGCCATCATGTCGCTCGCTGACCAACTTCCCCCCTACCTTAACTTGCCTCCCCACTTGAGCGCACACAAGTACTTCTTTGTCTGTACTTTGACCGTCGCAGCATGGGACACACTTGTCCTCTCCCCACGTACCTGGAGACTGATGAAAAACAAGGATGGATGGCCAGTCCTGAAAATACTGTTCCATTTCTTGCGCCTATTCATGCCTATTGAGTTCACTGTTGTCGGTATGCCCCAAAGTTTCACCTTTTCCAACCATCTTTCTTACCTGTAGCTCCAGCGGTCGCATTCTTTGACACTAAATTGACTCCATCTGTGCGTTGTCAACGACTGCAACCTCCAAAGTTCCGGTACCTGACACAAATTTCATAGCAATGTGAAAAGTTCTACCTTTTTGAGCCGATTTGCACCGCGATTCTACTGGCTGCTGCATCTGGTTCGTATCGTCCACTATCTCGACGCCCGCTACGCTCAAAGTCCCTCTATAGCCATCCACGTGATCCGGATCCATGCCATCTACGATAAGAACAGGGCTATCCTCGCTGGCTTGAGTGCCCTCTTTGCCATCCAAGTCGTCGTGACCGGCATCTGCTGCGCCTTCTACCGCTGTACGTGATTCGCCGATTTCCTACTGAACTCACCACTGAAAATGGGCCTCCAGCTGTCCCGCTTGAAGTCGGCCAGGGCTGCAT
>Ga0210387_10002445_pt1 | contig 14191 bp, 13 predicted proteins | sample IncBWC7OmetaG_FD_160108 | JGI IMG/M metagenome (GOLD analysis project Ga0210387, IMG submission 160108) | Forest soil microbial communities from Barre Woods Harvard Forest LTER site, Petersham, Massachusetts, United States - Inc-BW-C-7-O ...
ACCGCCTTTGATTTCGCCGCCGGCTCTCTTCTCTGGACCGAAGCCGGCACCCAAAAACGAGCCTCTCTCCACGTCGTGACCGGTGAAGCCGGCCTAAGCTCTCTCGATCCGGGCGGCCTCGAAGTCCTCGATGCCGCGCCCGAGCAATTCGCCGCCAAGCTTCTCTCCGCCAACCACACTCTCAAGCGCGCCCTCACCGACCCTCGCCTCTTCAGCGGCATCGGCAACGCCTACTCCGACGAAATTCTCTGGGAAGCCAAACTCTCCCCCCTTGCGCTCACGCAAAAACTCTCCGTTCCCGAAATCAAGCGCCTCTTCGAAGCCATCCGCTCCAGCCTCACCCACTGGACGGATCGCCTCCGCTCCGAAGCCGCCGGCAAATTCCCCGAAAAAGTCACCGCCTTCCGCGAAGGCATGGCCGTCCACGGCCGCTACAAACTACCGTGCCCGCGCTGTGGCAGCAAAATCCAGCGCATCCGCTATGCCAGCAACGAAACCAACTATTGCCCCACCTGCCAGACCGCCGGCAAACTCCTCGCCGACCGCGCCCTCTCCCGCCTTCTCCGCGAAGACTGGCCCCGCTCCCTCGACGAACTCGAACTCCTCACTTCCAAGTCAAAATAATCCGCCTACGGCTCACGCCGACGGCCGTGACCCAATACACCCGTCGGCTACATCGAAGGCTGGTACGTCATCGAAACTCAACGCCGTCGCGGCATCGGCGCCGATCTTCAAATCTATTTCCCCGATGGCTTCACGCTCGCCGCCGCCCCGCTCTTCACCGGATACGTCTGGTCGTACAACTTCACAATCTCCTCGGTAATATCCGTCGACGCATACATCACCGGCGTGCTCTGCGACGAATCGTCCAGCACCGCTCCGTACCCATTGTTCGGCGCATACTTTCCCAGCACTTCCACCATCCTTCGCCCGATCCGCGAAATCACGTCGGTCTGCGCATCGTTCAAGTCTTCCTGAAAATCATTTTGCTTGCGCTCCAGTTGACGCGTGAGTCGCTGCCCTTCGAGCGTCAACCTTTGTTTCTCTTCGTCGCTCAGCGTATTTGCTCCCGCTGTTAGCCGCTGCTGCAAATCGTTGATCTTCTTGTTTAGATCCTCCAACTCCTTTCGCCGCGCCATAAATTCTGTCTCCATCTGAGCGGCCGCCTGCTTCCCTTCCGCAGTATTCGCAATGGCCGCGCGCAGGTTGATCGCCGCAATCTTTGCTCCGGCGGCAGTCGTATTCGCAGGCTTACTCTGTGCCAATAACGCGCTCGTGCCCAATCCGAACGCCATCGCCCCAAATGCCATGGCCACTACCCCCGGCCGAATCAATGTCATCCATTTCACGGTTATCTCCTTCGTGTCTAAACACAGTGATATTTTTCAGGACTTTTTCAGGCAAAAACACACCAGCACACTCAAAGGTTTCCCGGCGCACTCTGCTTCGCCCGAGGAACCCAGTCACTGCGGTGCCTTATCCCTGCGTTAGCTGTTCCGATGCCAGCCCCGCCGCCGCGCGTTGCCTAGACTGCATCATCCAAGCCGTTGTTCTGGCCCGTCTTTAGACCGCCGCCCTTCCTCGTCTATACTCAATTAGTCTGAAACGCACGCGGAGCTGGCAGAAAGGGCCTTCGGCACATGAAGTTAGTCTCGCTCAACGTCGGCTTGCCTCGCGATGTGCTATGGCATGGACGAACCGTAACGACCGCCATCTACAAGCGGCCCGTTGAAGGCCGCGTCCGTTTGCGAACGCTGAACTTGGACGGTGACCGTCAGGCCGACCTCACCGTCCACGGCGGGGCACACAAAGCCGTCTACTGCTACCCAATCGCCCACTATGAATACTGGAAAAAAGAATTGCCCGGCCGCGATTTGCCGCTCGCCATCTTTGGAGAAAACTTCACCACTGACGGCTTGTTGGAAAACTCAGTTCATCTCGGGGACACATTTTCGGTCGGCTCTGCTGAAGTAGTCGTAACGCAGCCTCGCCTTCCCTGCTACAAACTCGGCGTACGGTTCGATTCCGACGACATGGTGAAGCGCTTCCTCGCCAGCGGCCGCTCTGGTTTTTATCTCGCCGTCACCCGCGAAGGAGAAGTCGGCGCCGGCGATGAAATCAAACCAATCTCACGAGACCCAAACGCTGTTCCCGTTTCAGAAATCACGCGCCTGTACATCGCGAAAAGATTCAGCGATGAAGACGTAGCTTCGCTGCGCCGCGCCTTCCTAGTTTCCGCCCTTCCTGCAAGTTGGAAGGACTACTTCCGAGATCGTCTCGCCAAGGCGAACGTCTGAAGACCGCCGAAGTCTCGCCCCTCGCGCTATTGCACCAGCTTAATCTTCTCTACGTGAAGCATCTTCTTCTCGGCATCGAACTTCCCGCTCACGAGCACATGCGCCGCCGGAAACTTTTTCACCGCTTCGGGGTTTTCGACAATCCAGATCGTCCGATTCCCATCCGCCACGAACACGGCCCGCTGTGGTTTCCACTCCGGATGCCCTATGGAAGCGCCTCCACGCCAGCACTTCTCCACGCAGTCCGCGCGCCCCGGCTTGGTGTGATCCGCTGCGCACGCTTCATCGCTGATCCAGCCAGCTCGAGGCGTGTCCAGGCTCGATGCGGCCGCCTTGGACGCGTCCGTTTGGGCCGTCGATCCCGCGGCCACTGCCAGTAGCCCGCTTACTACTAGCAAACCGATCCGGTAGTTGCTCATTTTTTTCCTCCGCCGCCACCCGGGCCCAGTCTTCTCCCACACCTTTCTCATTGAATTTTGAACTCTTGAACCTTCCACTTTTGACCGTCAGCCGCCAGCTCACGATCTTCCAGACCATTCTCACCCAACGCTCTGACACTCACAATCTTTATCCTCCCCGCGCCCTGTTCACTCAAATGCTTCTCCCATCTAAATGAGGATACTCCACCTGGAAGGCTTACCATTGCCACACGGATTACAATTCGAGGCATGCTAGGCTCGCAGAGGAAACATCACAGAACCAGGCAAACGAGCCATGAAAGTTTTCAAGGGAACTGTCACAGTGGGCTATGGCATCGCAACTCGCAACTTAGCCCCCATCATGGCTCTCATCGAGAGTCGAACAAGCCTGGCCAACCTCGTTCAAGGAACATTGAACGTCAATATTCCTGAAGAATATATCGTGCGGCCCGACGCGCTTATCAGTCCTGACGAATATCCCTACAACAAGCTCGCGAACTCCAGGGAGACGATCAAGCTCCAGCGTTGCCTGGTTGCTGGCTATAAGGGGCTGATCATGAGACCTGATTCGCATGAAATTGGAACGGGTCAGTTTCACGGGAAGAGCCATCTCGAGCTGATGGGGCAAAGGAATTTTCGCCAGACACTTGGCCTGTCCGATGAAAGCACAGTCGAGGTGCAAGTCGAAGGCGACGATGCATGGTGGCAGTCTGGCATCTAGAGTTCCCTTCTCTGCTTACTTTCCACTATCCACCACCGGCTTCTTCCTGCGTTACACTATTGGTTCCGCGACCTGGAGAAACGCATGCCCACACGCTACGATGCCTGGAAACTGCTATGCGAATTCACCGAATCGGAGAGCTTGCGCAAGCACATGCTGGCCGTCGAGGCCTGCGTCCGCGCCTACGCGCGCAAGCAAGGCGCCGATGAAGAAACTTGGGGCCTCGCCGCGCTGCTCCACGACTTCGACTACGAACGCTGGCCCAACAACGAGCACGCCGCTGACGCGGGGCATCCCGCGGAAGGCGCGAAAATTCTCCGCGAGCGCGGCTACTCGGAGGAAGTCGTTCGCGCCATCCTCTCGCACGCCGATTATTCCGGCGTCGCGCGCCAATCGCCGCTCGAGCACACGCTATTCGCGTGCGATGAGCTCGCTGGTTTTCTCACGGCGTGCTCGTACGTCCGCCCCTCGAAGAGCATCCTCGACCTCGAAGTGGATTCCGTGAAGCGCCGCCTGAAAGACAAGGCTTTCGCCAAGGGTGTGAGCCGCGAGGACGTCCGCAAAGGCGCGGAAGAGCTCGGCATGCCGCTCGAAGAGCACATCGGCTTTTGCATCTCGGCGATGCGCGAGGAAGCCGACGCGCTCGGCCTGCGCGGCAACATCGGCGCGCAAGCCGCCGGCTCCTAAATTGGGGGACGGAGTTTTTCGTACTCACTCGTAGCGCAGAGCGATCAGCGGCACTTCTCGCCGCAAATGCTTGTCGTTCAAGGGCTTGCGCGGAACGCAAGCAAGACAAAAAAACGCAAAACCAAATGGGTAGTAGATCGTCTATAGGGTAGGATATAGGCAGTCTATAGCCTGACCGCCGGAGGCGGAATGAGCGAGCGGTACCGAAACCGGATCGAGCTGTTGCAGGGCACTCTCGATCTCCTAATTTTGCAAACCCTTCTCTGGGGCCCGCAGCACGGCTACGGAGTCAGCCAGGCGATTCGCGCCAGTTCCGGCGACTTGCTCCAGGTGGATGCCGGCTCATTGTATCCGGCGCTGCACCGCCTCGAAAAGAAAAAGTGGATCGGCGCCGATTGGAAGATTTCCGAGAACAAACAGGAAGTGAAAGTGTACCGGCTGACGGCGGCGGGAAGAAGGCAACTTACAAAGGAACGCTCGCGCTGGGAACAGATCTCGGATGCAATCGGCGGCGTTCTGAACCCCGCGAAGTAAGAGAGCGCGCCATGAAACTCTGGTGGCTGTGGAGAAAGCGGGAAAAAGAGCTGGAGAAAGAGATCCAGCACCATTTGCAGATGGCCGCGACGGAACGCAAGGAACGGGGCGCAACTTTCCGTGAAGCGCAAGCTGGAGCGCGGCGCGAATTCGGAAACGTGGGCCTGGTGAAAGATGTAACGCGGGATGCATGGGGTTGGCGCTGGCTGGAAGATCTGTACGACGATGCGCGGTTCGGCGCGAGGATGCTCCTGAAAAATCCTGGTTTTACGGTCGTCGTAATTTTGTCGCTCGCGCTCGGCATCGGCGCCACAACCGCGGTATTCAGCGTGATTTACGGCGTCCTGGTGAACCCGTACCCGTACGCCAACACGGACCGCATGGTGCATTTGACTGTTCACGAAACTAGGGGCAACCCCCTCTTTATCAACCTCAACGGACCACAATTGCAACAGCTTCGGCAGGCCGGATCGGTAGAGAGCGTTGCAGCCATGGGAGGGTGGAACCTCACCACGACCGAAGAGGACCTTCCCGAAGACGTCCGGGCTGTATACCTCACGTCGAATGCTTTCATCTATCTTGGCGTGCCGACGCTGCTTGGCCGCGGACTGCTGCCGTCGGATGCGCCCGAGGGTCAGGATCCCGAGAATGTGGCCGTCCTCGGTTATCAGTTCTGGCAGAGGCACTACAACGGCGATCCCGACATTGTTGGCAAGAAAATTCAGTTAGTCCATAAGAGCTACGAGATCGTAGGAGTAGCCCGGCCGCGCTTTACCTGGGGCGACGGCGAAGTCTATCTGCCGCTCAAGCTCACAGCCGATCCGGCGCGCACATATTTTCCCATGACTCGGCTCAAGCCCGGCGTAACCCGTCCGGCGGCAAACGCAGAGCTCCAGTCGCTGCTCGAACAATTCGCAAAGCAAACCCCTAGCCACTTCCCAGAACATTTCCATGTGACGCTAGCTGGATTGAACGACCACTTCGTAGAGCGGATCGGAGGGACACTGTACCTCCTGCTGGCTGCCGTGGCTTTGTTGCTTTTAATCGGCTGCGGAAACGTCTCGATTTTGCTGCTGGCCCGGGGAACGGCACGTGAGCACGAGATGGCGGTCCGCTCGGCGATCGGTGCCGGTCGCTCTCGCATCCTGAGGCAGTTGCTCACCGAAGCCCTGATGCTGTCGCTCGCCGGAGCGGCGATTGGCGTGGCACTGGCGAATGGCCTGCTGAAACTCATCGTAAACTGGCTTCCGGAATTCTCATTCCCACATGAAGCCGCTATCAGCATCAACTTGCCGGTGCTGCTCTTTTGCGTTGGTCTCGCGCTGCTGACCGGCATCGTGTTCGGCATCTCGCCTGCTCTTCGGTCCTCACGTCCAGATGTAGCTCAGGTGATGCAGTCGAGCACACGCAAAATGACGGCTGGAGTTCATGGCCGCCGGACTCACAGCGTCCTGATCGCGGGCCAGATTGCCTTGACGCTTCTATTGCTGGCAGCGGCCGGCGTTGCCATGCGAGCCTTCGCGAGCGTGGTGAACGTCAACCTCGGCTACGATCCGCACAACGTCATGCCGGTTGGCATCCCGGTCCACGACAACACCTACACAACTTGGGAAGCCAGAGGAACATACTTCCACCAGCTGCTGAAGAAGGTCAGCGAGATACCGCAAGTTGTTTCCGTCGGGCTTTCTACAAATGCCACCCCGCCAAACAACGGGTGGGAACAGCGCTTCGAGATTTCAGGGAAGCCGGCAGCGGAAGAACAGCGAGCACGCATCAACTTCATCACTGCCGGGTATCTCGCAGTGCTTCGCATCCCTCTGGTGCAAGGACGAATCTGGTATGAAAGCGAAGCGATGCGCGGCGCGAAGCTCGCACTAGTTAATCAAACGCTGGCTCGAGAATATTTTCCGAATGGCGACGCCATTGGCAACACGATCCGCATTCCGGAATTGAAAGGCGAGCCACCGCTTAACCTGGCCGCCGCGGGAAGCGATGGTTGGTTTCAGGTGGTAGGCATTGTCGGCGATGCCCGCAATGATGGCCTGCGCAATCCCATCATGCCATCCTTATATGTTCCCTACACCATCATGATGCCGGTTTTCACGCAGATCCTCGTCCGAACCAGCGTCCCGCCGCTCGCGGTACTCCACGCCGTCCGCGAACAGATTCACACTGTGGATCCTGACCAGCAGTCTGACCGAGATGTTCGTGATCTCGATGGCTGGATCAAACATGAGCCGGAATGGGAACAAGGACATCTTGTAGCAACGCTGTTTGCGGGATTTGCAATCCTGGCGCTCGCGCTCGCCGCCACTGGACTATACAGCGTGATTTCCTACGCCGTGAGCCGGCGAACAAGCGAATTTGGAATACGCATGGCCCTGGGAGCAAGTCCCAAAGATGTCCTGCTGATTGTGTTTCGTTCAGCGGTGATGAGCGTGGCAGGCGGAGTTCTAGCGGGAGTATTGCTGACAATTACGCTGAACCGCGTGCTCGCGCGCTGGATTCAGGGTAGTTCGCTCGATGTGCTGATTCTTGCGGGTGTGGTCCTGCTGCTGGTCGCCACCGCTGGTTTGTCGTGCTTCATACCAGCGCGAAGAGCATCGTCGGTAGATCCGACCGTGGCGCTGAGATACGAGTGAAGGTAAGTAACGCAGGTAAAGACGCAGGGCATAAGATTCGGCATTGCAACGGTGAGGAAGCGGCATCCCGGTTCGCGACATCGCACTAAGCCATCCAAGAAAACAAGCTATTTGAAAGCTGCATCGACAACGCGTCCCGGAGTGCGATGATATTGCAGGACTTACGGATGGTTTCTGGCGTGTGCCGCCTCGGCACGCCCTGCATCGCGACCCCAAGCTGACCTAACCGCAAGCCCCTTTTCCTGTCTAATGATTCGGATGAGCGAAAGCGCCGGCAGCACCCAAGACCGCGAGGCCCTCCAGAGCGCGGCCCGAGAAAGCGATGCCATCGCGGTGGAGCGCACTCTCGCGGGCGAACGCGACGCTTTCCGGGTGCTTGTCGAGCGGCACAGCCAGCAGCTGTTTCGTCTGGCTTACCGTATGACGGGCAATGAGCAGGACGCCGAGGAAGTGGTTCAGGAAGCTTTTTTGCGAGCCTACCGGAACCTCGGGCAATTCGGATCGCGCGCTAATTTTGGCACATGGGCTTACCGCATTGCCGCGAATTACGCGATCGACCGCATGCGGCAAAAACGCACCGAGGACGCGCGGCGCCAAACGCCGAGCGCCTTGGCAGAAGAGCAAGAGCAGGATCCGTTGGATTTGGCGCCGGACGAGAGGCCAACTCCGGACCGGCAGGCGATGAACAGCGAGCTAAGAAAAAAGATGGAAGAAGCGTTGAAGGAGCTGAGCTCCTCGGAGCGCACAGCATTCGTAATGCGCCATTGGGAAGGTTGCGCGATCGAAGAGATTGCCGCCGTGCTGAAGTCAACAACGAGCGCGGCGAAGAACACCGTTTTTCGATCGGTCCAGAAATTACGGCGGGCTCTGGAGCCGTACGTAGGAGCACGAGGCGCGCTGCAAGCGAAAGCAGCTGGAGCAGCGCCCGAGCCCAGGGGAACGGAACTATGAAACACCTGACAGAAGAAGAGTTGATTGGCTATCGAGAGGGGGAGACTACGCAACGCGAAGCTATTGCCGAGCATTTGACGAGCTGCACTGCTTGCCGCACGGAACTCGATCGCCTCGAAGCGGTGCTCAGTGCGCTCGACAATTTGCCGATGCCCGAGCGAGGCCCCGAGTACGGGCGGGCGGTGTGGCAGCAGATTGCGCCGCGGCTGCCAGAAAAAGCTGGACGCGGATGGCGCGCGTGGTTCGAACCGCGCCGCTGGGTAGCCATTGGTGCGATGGCGGCCATCGTGATCGGGGCATTCGTTGCGGGGCGCTGGTCAAAACCAAAAGATTCGGGAGCACCAGCCGCCAGCGTGGCGCAAGTTCGCGAACGCGTGCTCGTCGTGGCCGTTGGCGAACATTTGGGAAAATCGGAAATGGTTTTGATGGAACTGGCGAACGCAACGCCGCCCGCGCCAGGACAAAAGCAAATCAATATTTCCGCGGAGCAGCAGCGCGCGGAGGATTTGCTGGACGCCAACCGCTTGTATCGCGAAACGGTACAGCAGAGCGGCGACGCCGCGCTGGCCGATGTTCTGGATGATCTGGAACGCGTGCTGCTGGACGTCGCGCACAGTCCGCAAGAACTCACCCCGGCGAAACTGGAATCGCTGCAGAAGCGCATCGAGGCGCACGGCATTTTGTTCAAGGTTCGAGTGGTCGGCAAGGAATTACAAGAAAAGCAGAAGACACCGAATTCCGCGCCAGCACCTACGGAATCGAAAGCAGGAGAGAGGAACAAGGCATGAGCATCGGAGATCGGACGAGCAGAGCAGTGAAGATTTGGATGATCGCGGCGGCGCTTCTGATAGCGCCACGGCTGGCGAGGCCCGCAGTGGCCCACGGCAACGCAGAGACGTCCACGGATTCCTGGCAAGACCAGGACGCACAGGATCGCGAGCAGGAAGCGCGCGATCGTGAACAGGAAAAACGTGACCGCGAGCAAGAAGCCCGCGACCGGGAACAGGAGAAGCGCGACCGCGAGCAGGAGAAACTGGAACGCCTCGATGAACTGTACACCGATGGGCGCGAAGCCTTGGACGAGGACCGCTATGACCGCGCGGCCGAGAAATTCAGCGAGCTTGCCTCGATGAATGGTCCGCAGACCGATGCGGCGATGTATTGGAAGGCCTACGCGGAAAACAAACTGGGCAAGAGAGACTCAGCTCTAGCAACGATCGCGGACTTGGAAAAGAAATATGCGCAGAGCCGATGGATAAAAGACGCCAAGGCGCTGGAGATTGAAGTACGGCAGTCGAACGGGCAGGCCTCGAATCCTGATAATCAGACTGATGACCTGAAGATCCTGGCGTTGCGCGGAATCATGCAAGGTGACCCGGCGCGGGGGGTGCCCATGGTAGAGAACTTTCTGAATGGGCCCGCGAGCCCAAAGCTCAAGTCCAATGCACTTTTCCTACTCGGGCAAAACGGTTCGCCGCAAGCGCAAGAGGTTCTTGCAAAAATCGCGAAAGGGCAGAGCAATCCAGACCTGCAGCGGAGGGCCGTCCAATATCTGGGAATGTTTGGCGGGCAGAAATCGAGGCAAACGCTTGCCGAGATTTATGCTTCTACCAGCGATGCGTCCATCAAGCGCGCCATTCTTCGCAGCTACATGATCGGCGGCGACAAAGAGCACCTGCTCGCAGCGGCGAAAGGCGAAAAAGATGCGTCCCTGCGCGCGGAAGCCATTCGTCAGCTCGGTATCGTTCATGCACCGAATGAATTGCGGGAACTCTACAAGACCGAGACTTCGCCGGAAGTGAAAAAGGACATCCTGCAAGCGTTCTTCCTCACCGGCGACGCCAAATTCCTGTCGGAAGCCGCGCAAGGAGAGAAGGACGCGGAAGTTCGCCGCTCAGCCATCCGCAATCTGGGTTTGGTCGGTTCGCCCGATGCCAAGGAAGCGCTGCTGGCGATTTACTCGAAAGAAACCGACCGCGAGAACAAAGAAGCAGTGCTTAACGCACTCTTCATTCAAGGAAACGCGCACGGGCTGGTGACCATCGCGCGAAGCGAAAAAGATCCGGAGCTGAAGAAGACCGCGGTATCCAAGCTCGCGCTGATGAATTCGAAAGAAGGGAACGACTATCTGATGGAGATTTTGCAGAAGTGAGTTGGGAAGTGACTGGTGCATGGTGATTGTTGACTTGTGATTCTTGGTTGGTCCCATACAGAGGGTCTCGAATATGGAAGCAGTCGTGAGGTGGATATGAAGACTTTGCGCACTTTCTTAATCAGGCAGTCAGCTGTGGCAGCGGCGCTTTTCGCAGCCGCTGCTTTGCAAGCAGGACAGTTGAGCGATACGCCGCAGGTGATTAACGCGAAAATCGAGACGGCTGCAGTGAGCGGCGCTTTTGCCGACACTCTGCGTGGCATCGAAGCGCAAGCCGACAAACCAGCATGGGTAGCGTATAGCGTCGCGGAAATTGCCGGCGACCGCAGCGTCTGCTGCGGAAACTTCAACGATGGCTACGGTGGCTGCGGCACATGCCGCCTCGAAAAAGAAAGTGGCGTCACCAGCACGACCACCCAAAAAGACTCAACCGGTGGAACGGTGCAACTGGAAGGCTCGCGGCAGCTTGTCGTGCTCATCCGCCTCGAAGGCAAACAGGTCACGCGCATTCGAGAAGCTTCGGAAAATTGCACGTTGGACGCCGGTGGCCTGCCCTTCATCTGGCTGACAGGCGTGCAACCGGCGCAGAGCGTAGCGCTGCTCACAGATTTCGTTCACAAAGCGACTTTCGAAGGCCACGGTGCACACGAGATCGGCCAGGGCGCGTTATCAGCGATTGCGCTCCATGCCGATCCGTCAGCCGACCGCGCATTCGAATCGTTCGTCGCCGCGGATCAGCCGGAGCAACTTCGCAAGCATGCGTCCTTCTGGCTGGGAGCCTCACGCGGTAAAGCCGGCGAGCTGCTGCTCCAAAAAATGGCGAAGAGCGATCCCAGCCCCGAAGTCCGCTCGCAGGTAGCGTTCGCGCTCTCCGTAAGCCACGAGCCGGAAGCGCTGAACGAAATGATCCGCATGGCCAAAGAGGACGAAAGCACACACGTCCGCGGCCAAGCGCTCTTCTGGCTGGCGCAAAAAGCAGGACAAAAAGCCATGGGCGCAATCACCGGCGCGATCGAAAATGATCCCGACACGGACGTGAAAAAGAAAGCCGTCTTCGCATTAAGCCAAATGCCCAAAGACGAAGGCGTCCCAAAACTCATCGAAGTTGCCAAAACAAACCGCAACCGCGAAGTCCGCAAGCAAGCAATGTTCTGGCTTGGTCAGTCGAACGACCCGCGCGCCCTCGAGTTTTTTGAGCAAGTCCTGTCGCGCTAGGATCTAGCGCAGCAGATCTTCAAGCTGTATGCGGGAATCAGTTTTAGCGTCGCGGTATTTGACGATGACGGCGCATTGCAAGCTCAGACCGTGCTTGGCACCGACAGGGTGCGTGACGGCGCGCGAGCCGGGAACGACGATGGCTTCGGCGGGAATAACGAGCGGCGACGTTTCACTCGCGGTGTACACCGCGTCGCGCACAAGATCGTACACAGGAATCGAGCGATTCAGAATCGTTCCGGTGCCGAGCACCGCGCGGTGCTTCACGACCGTTCCTTCATACACGCCGGAATTCCCTCCCACAAGCACTTCGTCTTCAATGATCACCGGCATTGCGCCCACCGGTTCGAGCACTCCGCCGATCTGCGAACCCGCGGAAATGTGACAGTTGGTCCCGATTTGCGCGCAACTCCCGACCAGCGCGTGCGAATCGATCATCGTGCCGTCGCCAACGTACGCGCCCACGTTGACGAACATCGGCGGCATGCAAACGACGCCGCGCCCGATAAACGAGCCATCGCGAATGCTCGACCCCCCAGGCACGATGCGGATGCCGTCCGCCGTCGTAACAACCCGCACGGGGTAAGTAGACTTATCAATGAAAGGTTGGCGCGCGGAGTCGACGGACATGTCGACGACCACGCCCATGCGAAAACCCAGCAGTATTCCTTTTTTGACCCAAGCGTTAACGCGCCAGCCCGTCGGCGACGCAGCATCCGGCTCTGCCGCGCGCACTTCCCCGCGATTTACGGCGTCCTTGAATTCGCGGAAGAGCCGGAAATGTTCTTCGTTGTATTGAGCCGGAGGCTCGTCAAACAATCGTTCAACTTGCTGCGGCAGCATGCACTCTCTCACGCGGCAGCGTGGTGCTCTCGACAAGCTCCAGCGATTCCAGCACGGCGCGAATGCGCGCCTCGTTTTCCGCTTTCGGCGCAACAAGCGGCAAACGCCACACCGCTTCCAGCAAACCCATTTGCGCCATGGCCGCCTTCACGGGGATGGGATTCGATTCGACAAAATTCACTTCCATCAGCGGATGCACGCGCCGGTGAATTTGCCGCGCGGCCTGAAAATCGCCGCCGAGCGCGAGCCGCGTCAGCCGCGCCATGTCTGCCGGAATTTCGTTGGACACGACGGAGATAACGCCGCGTCCGCCAATCGCGATGAGCGGCAGCGTGAGAGCGTCGTCGCCGCTAAGCACGATGAAATCGTCGGGAACCGCATTTAGAATCGCGGCCATCTGCGAGACATTCCCCGAAGCTTCCTTGATGCCGATGATGTTTTCAATCGCAGCGAGACGTCGTACCGTTGCCGGTTCCACGTTCACGCCAGTTCGTCCTTGCACGCTATAGACAACGATCGGAAGCGCAATCGCCTCGGCGATCGCACGGTAGTGCTGAAAGAGCCCTTCCTGTGTCGGCTTGTTGTAATAAGGTGTGACGGAAAGAATTCCGTCGGCGCCGATTTCGGCAAGCTCGCGTGCAAGCGCGATGACTTCGGCTGTGTTGTAGCCGCCCGCGCCCGCGAGAACCGGCACGCGTCCCTTCGCCAGTTCCACGGCGATCTCCACGACGCGCAAATGCTCCTCGTGCGTAAGCGTGGGGCTTTCGCCGGTCGTGCCGCACGGCACCAGAAAATCAATGCCTGCATCGATCTGTCGCTTGATCAGCGCACGCAGCGTTGGTTCGTCGAGCGAACCATCGCGCCGAAATGGAGTGACGAGCGCAGTGCCTGTTCCGGTAAACATGGTGTTTCTCCTTCTTTGTCTAAACGTCGTGCTGCCGAAAATCGCGGTCCCGTAGCGCCGGCCTCTAGGCCGGCCTCTTCGGGTTTTGCAGTGGTGTCCCTTGGGACGCCAACGAGCCGCCTAAAGGCCGCCACTACAGAGATGTTTCAACTCAATTCAGCGAGGATCTCCTTGAACTCATAGAAACCTTTTTTGCCCGCCACCCAGCGCGCCGCTTGCAACGCGCCGCGAGCAAATCCTTCGCGGCTGTGTGCCGCGTGACGCAGCGTGATAGTGTCCGCGACGGAGTCGAAACCAATTTCGTGCGTGCCAGGAATCGAGCCCGCGCGATTTGAGCTGAGACTGACGGGTCGCGTGTACCCCGCCCTGTTCATCTCCTCGGCGAGTTTTTTTAGCGTGCCCGAAGGCGCGTCTTTTTTTGCCGAGTGATGAATCTCCCAGCCCCACGCTTCGTATTCCGGATGTTTGGCGAAGAGTGCGGCGGCCTGCGCTACGATCTGCAGAAAAACATTCACGCCCACGGAGAAATTCGCCGCCCAAACGAGGCCGGTCTTTGCATGCTCGACAGCTTCGCGCGCATCGGGAAGCTGCTCGATCCAGCCAGTCGTTCCTACGACACAATTCACTCCAACCACAGCGAGGCGCCGGATATTTACTGACGCTGCCACTGGTGTTGTGAATTCCACAGCCACATCAACGCCGCGCAGCGTTTCGCGCGACAGTCCTGTTCCGCCGGGGTTGTCGCCGCCGGAGAATTTTGCGCGCACCTCAAAGCCATACTCCGGCGCAAGGTGCTCGATGAGCTTGCCCATTTTTCCGTAGCCGA
>Ga0210387_10002446_pt1 | contig 14190 bp, 9 predicted proteins | sample IncBWC7OmetaG_FD_160108 | JGI IMG/M metagenome (GOLD analysis project Ga0210387, IMG submission 160108) | Forest soil microbial communities from Barre Woods Harvard Forest LTER site, Petersham, Massachusetts, United States - Inc-BW-C-7-O ...
TCTTGCGCCAGCGCTCGGCTTCATCGAGGCTCGAGTCGATCTCCTCCATCAGCCGCTGCTTTCGCGGATTGGCAAGCGGCAAGGGTGCGGCTGAAGGCGCCAGGTTCATAAAAGCCTCGGAAAAACCGACTGTTCCGGATCAGGACAGGGATCGCCGGCTGGTCGCTGGCGAGGTGCCTTTTAGACGTAATGAGGACCGAAACAACAGCGAATTTGCCGTCGGAAGGGGCGAAAATCGCTTGCAAGAGAGCCTGTTATTCAGGCCATGGCGCGCGGGCCGGCCATTTATATCGCTGCGCCAGCATATCCAGCATGGCATCGACCACCACCTCACCGCCATCGCCATTGGTCATGACCACCGCGCCCTGCCCGCTTCTCGGGCAAGCGACGAGACCGCCGCGAAAGCCGAGATTATTGCCGCGCTTCGTGGCGACACGATCGCGCGCCGAACCCGCCAGCGCGACGCCGAGGCCATAGCCGAGATCGTCGACGCTGGTCAGCATGTCGGTAAGCCCGCGATCACCGAACGGCGTGGTCTTGTCGCCCTTCGCAGCCTTCGCCATCGCCACGATAAGCTGCGCGAGATCCGACGGCGTCGACCACAGACCTGCGGCTGCGAGCTCGGGATAGACATGGAAATGACCAGAGACCTCGCGGCCATTGCGATCATGCGCGACCGCCAGCATGGCGGCGTCTGACGCTGCCGGCGGTTGCCAGAACGCGGACTGAGTCATGCCGAGCGGCTTGAGCACGAGCTCTCCGACCAGCGCGCCAAAGGACTGCCCGGTCGCATCTTCGAGCGCGACTTGGCCGATCTGGCAACCGCCGCCCGAATAAGCGCGCGCCGAGCCGGGCGCCTGCACGATCCTGACCAGGGGCGAGTTCGCAGGACTTGCGCCTTGCAATATCTGCACATCATCCGGCAGCGCCGCGCCGGCTGCGTAGCCGAAATAGCCCGGCACATTGCAGCCCGCGGTCATGCCGAACAGGCGCCGCAATGTCACGGGCTTGGATGCGCCAGACGGCAGCGCCGGCAGCGGCCAGCGTTTCAGATAGCGCGCGACGTCCTGATCGAGCGACGCGCGCCCGTCCTGCGAAAGTCGGAGCGCCGTCAACGCCGCAGTTGTCTTTGACATCGAGGCGGCCTGATAGCGCGTCTCAGGACTAACGGCCTCGCCGCTTGCAACGCTGCGCACGCCACGCTGGGCGAGCGTGACGTGTCCGCCCTCGACCAGTGCAACGCTGATCGAGGGAACACCGTGACTTTTGCGCATCGCATCGAACGAGGCAACGATACCGTCGAGCGCTTCGGCTTCTGCCCCGCGCGCGCGGGCTACGCCCACAAAAGCGGCGATACCGGCCAAAAATGTGCGTCTACTCGCTACGCGGTGTGCGTCTTTCCTTGGGCCGGGAAAATGCATTGCCGCTCCGCTAGGACCAACGTTGAAACCACTCGGCGCCTAGCTTACCAATGAGGCCGACAAAAACACCAAACACAACTCAGGGAAACGTCATGGCGCGTCTCAAATTCGGAGCCTTCCTCGCCCCGCATCATCCGCTCGGCGAGCATCCGATGCTGCAATTCCGCCGCGACCTCGATTTCGTGCAGCAGCTTGACGAGCTCGGCTATGACGAGTTCTGGTGCGGCGAGCATCATTCCTCGGGCTGGGAGATGATCGCATCTCCCGAGATGTTCCTGGCCGCGGCCGGCGAGCGAACCAAGCGCATCAAGCTCGGCACCGGCGTGATCTCGCTGCCCTATCCCCACCCCTTCAATGTCGCACAGCGCATGGTTCAGCTCGACCATATGACGGGCGGCCGCGCCATCTTCGGCTCCGGCCCCGGCGCGCTGGCCTCCGACGCACACACGCTCGGCATCGACCCGATGACCCAGCGCGACCGTCAGGATGAGGCGGTTGCGGTGATCCGCCGCCTCTTCAACGGCGAACGCATCACGGTGAAAAGCGACTGGTTCGAAATGAACGACGCGGCGCTGCAGATTCTCCCCTTGCAGGAAGAGATGCCGTGCGTGGTGGCTTCCATGATTTCACCGTCGGGCATGACGCTGGCCGGCAAATACGGCATCGGCATCATCTCGCTCGGCTCGATGTCGACGAAGGGGTTGATGTCGCTGGCCCAACAATGGGAGTTCGCCGAGGATGCGGCGAAGAAGGCCGGCACCGCGGTGAGCCGCTCCAACTGGCGCGTGCTGCTCTCCTGGCACATCGCCGAGACCCGCGAGCAGGCAAGGCGCGAGGCCCGTGAAGGGCTGATGCGCTGGCACAATGAATATAATGTCGGCACATTGATGCGGCCGGGCGTCGCCCCGTTCAAATCGCCCGACGAGGCCGTCGACCAGACCGCCTTCGTCGATGGTGCGGCCTCCGCCATCGGAACGCCCGACGACCTCGTGAAGCTGATCAAGAACGTGATGCAAACGTCGGGCGGCGTCGGCACCATCATCGGCTTCGCCCATGACTGGGCCAATCCGGAAAACACCCGCCGCAGCTGGGACATGGTGGCCCGATATGTGGTGCCGGAGATCAACGGCTATGTCGACAGCATGCGCAAGTCGCAGAAATTCGTGATCGAGAACCGGGCCGTTTTCGAGCGCGCCGGAGAAGCTGTGATGGCCAAGATCATGGGCAACGAGAAGGCCGCCGCCGCGCTCGCAGATACCGGGCCCGGGCGCATCCCGATTGCGACGGCGAACGCGCCGGACCTGCAAAAGGAAGCGGCGAAGCAGAAGAGCAAGGCGTAAGGCGCCGCTCTCCCCTTGCCTCTCTCATCGGGAGAAGCGGTGCCCGGCACGAATCACTTCCCGTAATACTCCTGCACGGTTTCCCATGCCGTCTCCTGCAGGAATTTCGCCGTCTGCGCGTCGAGATCCGAGTGATAGGAATTGCCAACCGGCGAACGGCCGGTCAGGGCGGCGAAGGTCGTGCAGGCAGCGAGATAGGTGCCCGGCAAGGTCGGGTGACGCTTGTCGGGCTGGTAGAGATTGAGCTCGGGCTGTTTCTGCCGCGCCTTGGCGAAAGCAAGGCCAGCCGGAATCACCAGCGCATTGTTGGCGTTGCCGGCAACCGTATAGGCCTCCGCGAGCTCAGCGGTCATCTCTGGCTTGTCGGCATAGGCCCAGGACATGAAGAAGACCGGCGTCACGCCATGGGCGCGGACGATGTCGGCATCCTTCTTGGCATATTCGGTGAAGACCGACTTCAATTGCGGATGGATCGGGCACTGGCTGCAATCCATCATGACCGCCGCGTCGTAGATCTTGCCGCTCTTCTGGAACACCACGACGTTGTGATCGTCGAACTCGTAGCGGCCGATCGCATTGGGACGGAAATAGCTCTCGACATCGTGCCAATCGAGGCCGGAGCCGCCGATGGTCACCATGGTAGTCCGGTATTCGTTTCTGTGTTCGGGATCGGCGGCCCTTTCCAAAAGGCTGACCTGGCTCGGCATACCGTTGTTGTAATAGAAGAAGCTGTTGCCGATGAACATTTCGGTCCTGGGGAAGTTCGGACCGAGGCTCGTGACCACTGGCCTGGTCTGCGCGTTTGCTGCGGATGCACAAGCCCCCAGCGCCAGTGCGATAAAAAGTCCCTTTACGATCCCCCGCATATCAGCCTCCGTTTTTGACGTTTCTTGTTCCAATGTAGCACTCGGAGCGGCCTTGTCGCATCCACCCTAAAGCGGCGCAATTTTGCCGGATGAAACCGGCAGGCTTTGCAGACGCGCCGCGAACAGGCTATTTATGACAATCTGATTACCGGTTCGCGTCCAAAGAGCCAAGGAGCGCCTGCCATGTCGATGCAGAGTGTGGTCTCTCCCGCATTTACCTTCACGCCGCCCAAACGCAACACGCTGACGCATATTCCGGGCGACGAGGGCTGGCCGATCATCGGCAACACACTGGCGGCGCTGGCCGACCCCAAGGGGCACATCGAGAAGCAGGCCGAGCGGTTCGGTCTGCTCTACCGCACCCATATGTTCGGCGAGACGAGTATCTCGCTGCTCGGCCCCGAGGCCAATGAGCTTGTGCTGTTCGACCCGGCGAAACTGTTCTCCTCGACTCATGGATGGGGCTCGATCCTCGGGCTGCTGTTTCCGCGCGGCCTGATGCTGCTCGATTTCGACGAGCACCGCTTGCACCGGCGCGCGCTGTCGGTGGCCTTCAAATCCGGGCCGATGAAGTCCTATCTCGCCGAGCTCGACAGGGGCATTGCCGCGCGCGTTGCGCAATGGAAGGCGAAGCCGGGCGAGATGCTGTTCTATCCCGCGATGAAGCAGCTTACGCTCGACCTTGCCGCGACCTCGTTCCTCGGCGCCGAGATCGGCCCGGAAGTCGACGAGATCACGCGTGCTTTTGTCGACATGGTGGCTGCCGCGGTGGCGCCGATCCGCAAGCCCATTCCCGGCACGCAGATGGCGCGCGGCGTGGCGGGGCGCAAACGCATCGTCGCCTATTTCTCCGAGCAGATTCCGATTCGCCGCGCCAGGGGCGGCGAGGATCTGTTCTCGCAGCTCTGCCACGCCACCCATGAGGACGGCGCGCTGCTATCGAATGACGACATCGTCGACCATATGAGCTTCCTGATGATGGCGGCGCATGACACGCTGACCTCCTCGCTCACGTCGTTTATCGGCGAATTGGCCGCGCATCCCGGCTGGCAGCAGAAGCTGCGCGAGGAGGTATCGGCGCTCGGTCTCAGCCCCGATGCGCCGACCGGCTTCGATCATCTCGAAGCCATGCCGCTGTCGGAAATGGCCTTCAAGGAAGCACTGCGGATCAAGCCGCCGGTGCCCTCGATGCCGCGCCGCGCCGTCCGCGACTTCACGTTCAAGGGATATGCGATTCCCGGCGGGACGCTGGTCGGCGTCAACCCGCTGTTCACCCATCACATGCCGGACATCTGGCCCGAGCCGGACAGCTTCGATCCCCTGCGCTTCACCGAAGAAGCGCAGCGCAACCGTCATCGCTTTGCCTGGGTGCCGTTCGGCGGCGGCGCGCATATGTGTCTTGGCCTGCACTTTGCTTACATGCAGGCGAAGACCTTTGCGCGGCACTTCCTGCAAAACCTCGAAGTGTCGATCGCGCCCGGCTATAAGCCGCAGTGGCAGATGTGGCCGATCCCGAAGCCCCGCGACGGATTGCGGGTGACGGTGAAGCCGGCTGGGTAACGCTGCGTAGGATGGGCAAAGGCGCGCATGCGCCCTGCCGACCATCCACGCCGTGCCGCGAAGGGTGGGCAGGCTTACGCGTTGCCCACCCTACAGATCCCGCGCTTAATCCAAAAACGTCGTGAGCTGCGCGCCTTCGTCGGCGACGAACACCGCGATCAACTCCGCGGGCTCCGTGTTGCTGGCATTGGCCGAGACCGTGTGCGTCGAGCCCGGTGGCTCGAAGAACGACTGCCCGACCTTGAAGGTCTCGACCGGCCCGCCGCCGAGCTGCGAGCGGATTTCACCCTTGGTGATATAGGCGGTGACCGAGCCCGAATGGCGATGCGGACGGGTGAACCCGCCGGGGCCGTAGAACACCCGCACGATGGTGACGCGCTTGCCCGGCACGTTCGGCAGTGCGTAGGAACCTATCGGCTCGACCACGTCGAGCTTCGAACCCGTGGGCTCCGCGCTCGCGCAAAGCGGCTCGATCGCAACTGACGCCGCATTGATGAAGACCGGCAGCGCCTTGCCAATGGCAACGGCGCAAGCGAGACCGCCGATGACGGCCATCGCGAGTGGGCGCGTGTCGGGACGGGGGGATGAAAGGAACGATGTCGCGAACATGACAAAATCCTCCGCTCTCAATGTCGTCATTGGGAGGAGCCAACGGGTCCGCGCAAAGCGCGGCCCGATGACAGGCTCCGCCACGAAGCAATCCATACCTCGGCAAGCGGAAAGATGGACTGCTTCACTCCCGCCTTCGCTCTTTAAGCAACGGCGGACACGTCGCTCGCAATGACGAGGCTACTTTGTACCCTGCTCGAACGCCTGGCGCATGGCGACATAGCCCTGCTGCTGCTGGCTCCAGTTGCGGCCGCCGGTCATGGCGCCGTCGACCACAAGATCATGGCCGTTGACGAAGCTGGATTCGTCGCTGGCCAGGAACACTGCCGCATGCGCGATGTCATCGGGCAGACCAGCGCGCGGAATTGGCTGCGCGCTCTTGGTGATCGCGGCCATTACGGCCGGCGTCTTCTCCGCTGCATCCGTGGAAAGGCCCAGCGCCTTGCCGAAAATGCCGGTCGCGATCGCGCCCGGTGAGATCGAATTGACGCGCACGCCGGCTTCGCCGAGCTCCATGGCCACGCATTTGGTGAGATGGATCACCGCCGCTTTCGCCGCACCATAGACGATCGAGGAGGAGAAGCCGGCGAGCCGGCCTGCGATGCTGCCATTGTTGATGATGCTGCCAAAACCCTGCTTCTTCATGTAGGGCGCGGCGTGTTTCATGCCGAGCATGACGCTGCGTAGCAATGTCGCCATGGCGGCGTCGAAGCGCGCGACATCCAGTCCTTCGATACCGCCGGTCTGCGCCGGTCCGCCAGCGTTGTTGAACAGGCAGTCGATCTTGCCGAATTTCTCCACGCTAAGCGCAATCAGCGCGCGCATCTGGTCTTCTTCGGTGACATCCGTCTGGCGGAACACGCAATTGGACCCAAGCCTTTTTGCCAGCGCTTCGCCCTCCGGCACGCGGCGGCCGGCGATCACGATTTTCGCGCCCTCATCGACGAAAATCTCCGCCGTGCGCAGGCCGATACCGCTGGTCGCGCCGGTAATGACCGCGACCTTGCCGTTGAGCCGTCCCATATCGCTTCCTCTGCTTTTGTTTACCTGAAATCCGCCCGGTGCCAGCCGGTGCCGGCCCGCTCGGTCATATTGGAACCGATAATCCCTGACGGCGCAAGGCGAGCTATCCGCACGTCGCGCGAGCGCCTATTTTGTGCATCGTGGGTTTGCGCTTCCCTGTTTTGCACCCCTTGGCCTTAATTTGGGTCGGCTGATCGGGCTCTTGTTGCGCATGATGAAATGGCTCGAGGAGATTCGGCGGGGCTGGCGGGGCATATCGCCTCCGCCTTTGTTGCTTGGCCTCGGATTTGGCGCGCTTTGCCTCGCGCTTGCGACGCTGGGGCGCTGGAGCCTGTCGCTGATCCGGCCCGACGTTTTCTTCACGCCCTATATTCCCGCCGTGTTCTTTGCGACCGCGGTCGGCGGTGCCCGGATCGGCATACTTACGGCGCTCGCGGGCGGCGCGCTCGGTCTCAGCCTCAGTTTCGGCGACGGCCCGGCCGATTTCGCACGCATCGCGCTGCTTCTCATCTTCTGGGGCGTCAGCGGCCTCACCATCTGGGGAATCGAGCATTACCGCTCGATCGCGACCCAGCAGCGGCAGATCGCCAAGCGCCTGATCGAGGAGGAGGACTACCGCAAGCTCGTCGTCGCCGAACTCCAGCATCGGCTGAAGAACCAATTGTCCGTGATCCACGCGGTGCTGCATCAGGTCCTGGACAAGGAGCCGCAAGTCTGGAGCCGCATCGATCACCGGATGCGGGCGCTGGTGGCAACCGACGACCTGATCGCGCGGGTCGATGGCTCGGGTTGCGACATCCGCGATCTCCTGCTCTCCGAGCTTGGGCCCTACGGCCATGTCCGCGTCAACCTGAACGGTGACCCGCTGTTTCTGCCGGCGAAGCTCGCGGTAAGCTTGGCGCTGATTTTTCACGAGCTCGCCACCAACGCCGCCAAATACGGCGCGTTCTCCTCCGCGCGCGGCCTGTTGCAGGTGTCGTGGACCTTGTCGGATGAGCGGCTGAATGTGACCTGGGACGAAACCGAGGGCCCTGCGGTGGAGCAGGTCGGCGAAGCTGGTTTTGGCACCAAATTATTGCAATCGGCGCTGACGCCGTTCGACGGCAAGACCGAGATCAGTTTCTTGAAGAGCGGCGTTCATTGCACCATGCAATGCCGCGTTCCGAAGAGCTGACATCGCCGAATTTCGAAGTTGAAAAGCGAAGCGCAGAATACGAAAGCGCACGCGCGCATTGCGAGCGCGGAGTGAGAGGCAGCGTTGACACTCTGTTAATGACAACTCGCGACGAAATCTTCTGGGATGCGGAAGCGATACGAAGCCCTCCGTGTTTATACGGACCGCTTAACCAAAACTAAGAGGGAACTCATCACAATCCGCGGTCATGCAACGCCGTGTCGTCAACAACCAGCCGTTCGAGGCAACGGCAGATAGCCCTCGCTCCGCCGAGGCCGAACTCGGGCTGTTGCGGGACGTGCTGCGGCTGTTGCCGACCGGCGTCACCGTTCAGGACGAGCAGGGCGATTTTCTCATCGTCAATGACGCGGCCGCGGCCCAGCTTGGGCTCGCCGATGGCGCATCGGCTACGCGGTCGGCACAGTTTGACCAGCGCCGCGAAGCGGGATGCGACGTCCTGCGCGCCGGACAGCCGGCCATCACTGAGGAATGCCGCGACGACGGCAAGGCGAGGCAGGTGCTGCTGACCAACCACCGGCCGGTCCGTATCGGCGGCCGCGACGTCCTGCTTTCCAGCTCGGCCGATATCAGCGGGCAAAAAGCGTTCGAGGACCTGCTTTTTCGCTCCGCCTATTACGACGAATTGACCGAATTGCCGTCGCGGCGGGTGATCGAGCATCGCGCGAACAACCTGTTGCGGAGCGACAGCACGGGGGAGAAGTTCGCGCTCGCCTTTCTCGACATCGATAATTTCAAGCAGATCAACGATTATTACGGTCACGCCATCGGCGATGCGCTTTTGATCGAGCTCGCGCGGCGAATCTGCCGGGAGCTTCGCGACACCGACATGCTGTCGCGGATTTCCGGCGACGAATTCCTGCTGCTGCTCAGCCCTGTCCGGAACCACGAGGAAGTCGCGGAGTTTCTGAGATCCCTGCTCGAGCGCCTGAGCGCGCCGTTTTTCATCGACGGTTCGGAAATCTTCGCCTCGACATCGGTCGGCGTCAGCCTCTATCCCGACCACGGCCAAAGCTACGACGTGCTGCGGCAGAACGCGGATCTCGCGATGTACCGCGTCAAGAACGACGGCAAGGGCGCGGTGGCGTTTTTCGATTCCGGAATGGAGCACGAAGCGCTGGCACGGATGAAGATCGAGCAGTCGCTGCGGCTCGCCATCCTGGAGAAGCGCTTCTGCTGCGCGTTCCAGTCCAAGGTCGACATCCGCACCCAGGAGATCAAGGGCATCGAGGCATTGGTTCGGCTGCGCGACCATGAGGGCGTGATCCAGGCCCCCGGTACCTTCATCAATCTCGCCGTCGAGCTCGGACTGATCGACGAATTGACCCATTTGGTGCTGGCGGAGATCGTCAAGTCGATCGACCTGATCAATGAGACCTTCGGTCCCGACACCTCGATCAGCATCAACGTCGCCGCGAAGCAGGCCGGCAACATCGAGTTCATGCAATCCTTTGCGCGCGCGCTGGAAGCGACCGGATTCCCGACGCGCTTCATGATCGAGGTGACGGAAGACGCCTTCGTCACCAAGACTCACTTCCAGGACAAGATCCTCCCGATCTTCCGCAAGCTCGGGGTCGGCATCTCCATCGACGATTTCGGCATCGGCTATTCGTCACTGTCGGCGCTCGCCGACATCACGGCCGACGAGATCAAGATCGACCGCTCCTTCATCACCGACATCCATAAGCGCCCGCGCAGCCAGGGCATCCTGCGCGCCATCGAATCCCTGAGCGAGGCGCTCGGCATGACCGTGGTCGCCGAGGGCCTCGAGTCCTACGAGGAGCTCGCCTATCTGCAGGCCGCGACGCGGATCCGCTATGCGCAGGGCTTTTATTTCTCACGGCCGATCTTCCTGGAGGAATTGCGGCCGGCCACGCCGCGCGCCAGCGAGACTCGCGTCAGCCTGGCAAGCCGGCCGGCGCAGGAGAACCGTCAGGCCTATGCGCGTCGCGATCGCTATCGGCGCTAAAGCAATTCGAGGATTAATCAGCCGTTAACCGAACCGCATGTGGCGCTGGATTGCGCAGTGCAATCAATGCGCGTAGTTCATGCGGGTATCGATTAAATCGAAAGTAACCCGATTTCCTAACGGGTTATGCCATCTCTGCCATGTATGCATTCCTCTGTCGGAGTGGGGAATGCGCCAATCGATTGAGAGCATTCGGGGCAAAGCATCGCAAATCACCGCAGCCGCGCTGCGGCGGTTCGCGATGGGCCGTGGCCGCGACCCGATCACCTGGCTGATCATCTGTGGTTGCGCGCTGGTCGTCGCCATCACGCTCGGCACCATGATGATGGTCGGCGAATTCCGCGAGCGCGCGATGGCCAACAGCGAGCGCGAGCTGGAGAACGCCGTTCTGCTGATGACGCGACACTTCGATCAGCAATTCGAGGACGCCGAGATCATTGCCAACGACGTCATCGCGCAGATGCGGCTCTCCGAGATGACTTCGCCGCAGGACTTCCGAGCGAAGATGTCCAGCGTCGAAGCTCACAAGATGCTGAAGTCCGCGGTCAGCGTCCTGTCCTATGTTGGCGACGTCATGGTCTTCGACGCCGACGGGCAACTCATCAATTCGTCCGGCGGCTGGCCGATGCCGGCCGTCAACGTCGCCGACCGCGGCTATTTTCAGATATTCAAGAACAACCCGAATTCGCCCTCGGTCGTTACCGAGCCTGTCGACAGCGTCTTCACCGGCGGCTGGACGACCGTCATTGCACATGCGCTGCGTGGCCCCGACGGCGTGTTCCTCGGCACGATGACGCGCCGCATCGACCCTTCCAATTACGAGAAGTTCTTCGCTTCCGTGCTGCTCGGATCGGGTTCGGCGATCTCCATGTTCCATGGCGACGGCACCATGCTGGCGCGCTATCCGCATGTCGACGCCATGATCGGCAAGAAATTCACGTCGGCTCCGCTGGTGAACCGCGTGTTGCAAAACGGCGGCCTGCAGATCATGCGGGTATCGAGCAGCCCGGTCGATCGCCAGGACCGGCTTGGCGCCGCAGCGATGCTGCACCATTTCCCGATCATCGTCGTCGCCACCAACAGGGTCGAATCGGCGCTGGCCGACTGGCGCGATCAGACCCGCTTCCTCACCATCGCGGCAGCGCTTGCAGCCTCGGTCGTGGCCTTCATCCTGTTTTTGATCATCCGCCAGATCAACCGGCAGAACGAGGAAGTCCAGCAGCAGCTCGCCGCCGAAAAGCAACGGCTCGACACCGCGCTGAACAACATGACGCAGGGTCTCGTGCTCTACGATTCGTCGGCGCGGATCGTCACCTTCAATCGCCGCTATATTGACATGTACAACCTGTCGACCGACGTGGTGAAGCCGGGTCTGCATTATTACGACCTGATCCAGCACCGCAAGGATACCGGCTCCTACGACGGCGACGTTCGCGCCTTCTGCGACCCGATCATGCGCAATATCTCGGAGGGCAAGGGCAACAGCACGATCATGGAGACCCCTGGTGGGAGTGCCTACCTCATTATCAACAAACCGCTCGCCACGGGCGGATGGGTCGCAACCATCGAGGACATAACCGACCGGCGCAAGCTCGAGCAGGAGCGCGACCGCAACCACGCCTTCCTGCGCGAGATCATCGATCACATCCCGACCCAGATCACGGTGAAGGATGCGCGCGACGGCCGGTACGTTCTGGTCAATTCTGTCGCCGAAGAGCAGTTCGGGGCGGCCGGCGAGGATATTATCGGAAAAACGACGTACGACCTGTTTCCGAACAATATTGCCGATCGCATCACCGCGGACGATGAGCGCTCGCTGCAATCCACCGAGACTATGTTCATCAACGACCACCGCTGGAACAGCCGCACGCTCGGCAGCCGGATCATCACCTCCAAGCGGCTTGCAATCCGCGACAAGGAAGGCAGCCCCCGCTACATCATCAACGTGGTCGAGGACGTCACCGATCGCCGCGCCGCCGACGAGAAGATCGCGCATCTGGCGCATTATGACTCGCTCACCGATCTGCCGAACCGCGTGCTGTTCCGCGAGCGGATCGAGCGCGAGCTGGAAAAGACCGCGAGCGGTCAGCAGTTCGCCCTGCTCTATATCGACATCGACGAGTTCAAGGGCATCAACGACTCGCTCGGCCACCACGTCGGCGACGAGCTGCTCAAGACGGTTGCAAACCGCATCCGCAGCTGCATCACCGACCACGATCTGATCGCGCGACTGGGCGGCGACGAATTCGCCGTGGTCCGCACCGGCGTCACCTCGGTCGACCAGGCTGCCGCTTTCGTCACGCGGGTGCACGAGGCGATCCGGCGGCCCTATCAATGCCTCGGCCACCAGCTTTCGACCGATGCCTCGATCGGGATCGCGCTGGCGCCGCAGGACGGCACCGATCACGACCAGCTCATCAAGAATGCGGATCTGGCGATGTATGCCGCCAAATCCGGCGGCCGCAGGACGCATCGCTTCTTCGAGTCGGCCATGGACGCGAGCGCCAAGGCCCGCCTGACCATGGAACAGGATCTGCGGCAGGCACTCGCCAATGGCGGCTTCGAGCTCCATTACCAACCGTTGGTCAATCTCGGCTGCAACAAGATATCCGGCTGCGAGGCGCTGCTGCGCTGGCGCCATCCCGAACGCGGCATGGTTTCGCCCGCCGAGTTCATCCCGATCGCCGAGGACACCGGCCTGATCAACGAGATCGGCGACTGGGTGCTGCGCACCGCCTGCGCCGAGGCCGCGACCTGGCCCGATCACATCCGTCTTGCGGTCAACGTCTCTCCGGTGCAGCTCAAGAACCAGACGCTGGCGCTGCGCATTGCCGGCGCGCTTGCCGCATCCGGGCTGAAGCCGTGCCGGCTCGAGATCGAGATCACCGAGGCGGTGCTGATCCGCGACGACGAGGCGGCGCTCGCGATCCTGCATCAGCTCCGCGACATCGGCGTGCGCATCGCACTCGACGATTTCGGCACAGGATTCTCCTCGCTGAGCTATTTGAAGCGCTTCCCGTTCGACAAGATCAAGATCGACCGCTGCTTCGTCAGCGACATTTCAGAGGTCGACGCCTCCTCCTCGATCGTGGAGGCGGTGGTCGACATTGCCACCGCCCTGAAGATGACGACGACCGCCGAAGGCGTCGAGACCGAGGCCCAGCGTGAATTGCTGCGCAGGCTCGGTTGCACCGAAATGCAGGGCTATTTGTTCAGTGCCGCAAAACCGGGCGCCGAAGTGAGGAAGTTATTTGGAATGACCGGCGACGCCGTCGCCGTGGCGTGAATACTGCAGATAAATCAATTTTGCCGCGTGCAAAGAATACGCGGTGCCGGGGGAAAGCATGAGGAAGGCACGTGCCAAAAGCTCGGAGGTCGCACATTCCTATGCCGTGCGGCTGATGCAACATCTGGTCGTCCCGACTTTCGTGATCGATCCGCAGCGCCGTGTCGTGATCTGGAACCGCGCCTGCGAGCGGCTGACCGGTGCTTCGGCCTCCGAGGTCGTCGGCACCTCCCAGCACTGGCGCGCCTTCTATGAAAAGCAGCGCTACTGCCTCGCCGACCTCGTGGCGCTGGAGCGTCCCGACAAGCTCGCCGATCTCTATTCCCAATATCTCGTGCGCAGCGAGCACGGCATGGGCTTCTCCGCCGAGAACTGGTGCGTGATGCCAAAGCTCGGCAATCATCTCTATCTCGCGATCGACGCGGGTCCCATCCACGATGAAGCCGGCAATCTGATCGCCGTGGTCGAGACCTTGCGCGACATGACCGACCAGAAGCGGGCGGAAATGGCGCTGCAGGCGCTCGCCGCCAAGGACGGCCTGACCGGGCTTGCCAACCGCCGCGCCTTCGACCAGACGATGCAGTCGGAATGGCTGCGCGCCCAGCGCAGTGGCAAGCCGTTGTCGCTGCTGTTCGTCGACGTCGATCACTTCAAGCTCTTCAACGACAAGCACGGCCATCAGAGCGGCGACGAATGCCTGCGCGAGGTCGCGGCCATCGTCGGCGCACAGGCGCTGCGGCCGGTCGATCTTGCTGCGCGTTATGGCGGCGAGGAGTTCGCCGTCATCCTCCCTGAAACCGATCGCGACGGCGCCTGCGAGGTGGCCGAACGCATCCGCCATGCCGTGATGGGCCTGAAGATCGCCCATGGCGCGCCGCGCGCAGGGGTGCATGTGACGCTCAGCGTCGGTGTGGCGACACAAGT
>Ga0210387_10002447_pt1 | contig 14187 bp, 20 predicted proteins | sample IncBWC7OmetaG_FD_160108 | JGI IMG/M metagenome (GOLD analysis project Ga0210387, IMG submission 160108) | Forest soil microbial communities from Barre Woods Harvard Forest LTER site, Petersham, Massachusetts, United States - Inc-BW-C-7-O ...
CGGATCTAAAATTATCTTACAAATTCAGCTGTTACTGGATCAGCCGTTACCACTACTCCGAAAAGTAGTTCCGCCACAACGGTTACCACTAGCGGAACAACCTCCTCGTCTGCACGATCAACGGACGCCGTTCCTACGAGCAGTTCTTCAACCACACAGAGTGGTAATGCTGTGTTTGCTTCCACAACTGCGTCACGGTGAGTACCAATCTTTATCTGGAATCTGATCTGCATCTCACCGCTCGTCCAACCAGATTACCTAACGCGGCTATGGGGACACCACAGAGTTTTAATTTGTTCATGCCAATCATGAATGGATTGCTTGGCGTCGTGCTGGGAGCATCTGTTGGGGCTTGGTGCTGTTGGTGATACACGACAGAGACAGCTGGACTGTACATAACGACGGATAACGCACTTCATTATCTTAATTGCACACGTCTGATATCTTTAGTCTCGTGAGAGATAGTTGCGAGTATCTGCAGAACATGGAGGGAAGAAACGTGAATCCAAGATCGGCCTGTCGTTGGAACAACCGTGGGCGAGAACAGGGGGCGGTCGTCAGTATTAAAACGACAGCGAGTGTTCAATTCTTGGACCTCCAACGGGATTCGGGATGAGAGAGCGAAGGGTTTCTTACTCCCTAACAACGCTCCGTTGGACAAGGGGCTAGAGCAATTTTTTCAAACCTCAAAATTGAAGGAGTTGAAAATTTTTGGCATTAGAAATCTGGGAACATCCGATCGATATAGTACATTTTGCTGCCAGTGGGAACATTCATACAAGGGCAACACAATCATGCTGCCTGATTCACTCTTGGTGTGAACACCAGCTTCGCCTTGGTATCAGGGACAACAGCGCCATAGATTACAAGGTTTTTTGGTCTTTCAGTTACCCCTTCAGGGAACGAGAAGTCGTAATTGAGGAGTAAATGGGCGAGCATGATTTTGAGCTCCATCTATTCGAGGGGGCGGTCAGCATGGGCGAGCGAGATGAGCTGGGAGCCTTACGGCAGCAAAAAATCGACCGGGACATGCGTGGCGACCTGCATAGCCAAATCAAGGTGAGTTATACGCTGATAGGGATGTATACCGCATACAGTACCTATACCAAAAGGGAGGTACTGCGCATGGATGTCAGAATATCCCCACCTAATATCTAAAAACACACCACTCACATGGCGATCGACAGTTGTAAACCCCCACTCCACACCCCCCTCTTGATCGTCTCTCAACCGTGAAAACCTGAATGGGTCAAACACGTCGGGGTTGGGGTAGATGTCCGGGTTGAAGTGGATGGCCTTGAGGTCGACGGAGACCTTGTACCCGGCGGGAACAATGATGCCAGACGGGAGCACCGCAGGATGCATGGTTAGGCGGTTCATGCCGACTATTGCGTTCGAGTTGTATCGGAGGGAGGTTATAGATTAGTAAGGGAGATGGGAGTTGGAAGGAGTAGCCAACGTACGACGATTAAGCCCGTACAGTCGCCCTACCTCCCTCAATACGCTATCGATCTTGTGAAATCGGGCTAGGGCGGGCTTGTTCCACCCACCCTCGACTTCAAGGGCGTGTGTGATTTCTGCACGGATGGAGCTGAGGTCGGAGGGTGGGAGGGATGCAAGCTCGAATAGGGCTTGAGAGATGAATAAGGAGCTGTGTGACGAGTGAGTGGTTAAGGGAAGGAAATGGGGAAGGGACGGGACGAACGAGGTATGGATACTCCCAAAATTCAGGAACATCACTCGCACCGCGAGGCTTTGTAGTGATTCGGTTGGGGGGGCGTTTCGGATCAAGAGGTCGGCGATGTTCTGCAGGTCAAAGTTGTTTTGTGAGTGAAGTAAAGTAAAGGAGGAGTGCGGTTGACTTACAGGCCTCGCTTCCGATTCCTCCTCTTTGAGCAGGCTCAGCTTGAGGTATGGGATGATGAACTTTGCGGGCTCTTTTTTACCGCCGAATAGGGAGGATAGAACGAAGTACGCCATGCTGATGCCATAATACAAGTAAGTGTCATCGTAGCATCAAGTGGTAAGGAAACACATTCACGGGCGAGTGACCTGGGGAAGATAGCTCAATATTACTGCGTATATATATACATTTTCGGCGAAATTGACGATGGCACGTAGGAAGGCGTCATTGCGGCATAACTGTGTTCCTAGCATTGCGCGGTTGCTGATCCTGCCGATCATGTAAGTCATTGTGTGGAATAAAGGAAGGGTGGTGGATTCTGTAACAAGATTTAATTAAATTACGTGTCGATTAGGAGTTGAAGACAATTTAATTTGCGTACTTGAACCCGTAGAGAGCTTGAATGTTTCTGCCATGGCTAGTTTGGTCTCGTCTAGTACTTCGGGAACGAGGGAAGCGATTGCGCGGGTGAGGTCAGATCTCACGACAGCTGTATGAAATGGATTGCGTTGTAGCTGTTCGTTCATGGTGTGGTCGAGTTGAAGGTCCTGATGGTGGGGAAATGGGGTCAGCCACCAGGGATCCTAGGGAGGCTAGATGAAGGACTGGCTTCCTTGACTGCTATGGGTTGATTGAACTTGGTGAAGACAGAACATTGTCAGACAATTCATGGGAGCTACAAGGAATACGTACAACGGTATCATTGCTTGTGCGCAGGAGTTCGACATGTTCAGGACCCAAGATGATTATCGAGCCGGCCTGTGGATACGATGTGGACGTGTGAATAAAAGGCAGTCGGGAGACAAGACGGGCCTTGCCAAAGTGGGGATCATGAAAGGGCTGCCGGAGAACTGTGTCCACCCTTCATCTATGCAACCCTCAGTGTCAAAGATAAAGCGGAAGGCGGTTGAGACAAATCCTTTGAAACCTGGTTTGCCGATTCGGGGTAGGCCAGGGAGATCCTTAATTCTACTCAGACGGAATGCGATGTAAAGCACAATTGCAGTTGTTGCAGCAATGATAACTCTGAGCATCGTAAAGATTATGATGTTCCGAGTCGGATTTGAGTCGGATGCCAGTGATCGAAGTAGTAGAAATACGCTCAGGCTTAGAAGTTAGAGTCCTGGGTTACCGAGGGAGTTCCTAGCTGACGAAGTGGAGAACACGTTTCTTAGGAATGCTAACTGTGACTGAGATTAAATGAGGTGGTCGGTACTTGTAGTAGTAGCACTGGTAGCAGTACTACAGTAACTGTATGACCTCGAGCACGTGACCGGCTTGTCCTTCCGGAGCAACATTCCATTTGCGAGGCTGGATACCCAGGGCACGAAAGCGGCTCTACCTGCCAACGCATGTCAACTTGTAACTTGTTGATTTTCGTGACCCGCATACCCTATCCTCATAATGCAATCAGAGATCCTGCTCTTCGCAGATTCTTGGAAATATTTTGCGGTCTTGTTCAACTTGAATTACTAATGAGAGCATTTCAGAAGCCTTTGAACAACATTTACAAACAACGCCTTGACAGCAACTTGAAATATATTCAGACACTCCGAAAGCAAGAGTACTAATGTCCGGCCTGTCACTGAACACTACCCTTCGCCTTTCGTCCGGTACGTGGGAACTAACCATGGTCGCCCAAGCTGTATTATTAAAACACTGGCATTCATGTTCATGTTCTGCAGGTTGGACAATGCCTCTCCTGGGTTTTGGTGTCTACCAGAACTATACCACAAAGGAATCTGTGCTGGAGGCTTTCAAAGCGGGCTACAGGTAAGGATTCGTATCTTGTGCAGTATCTCTAGAGATCGACACTCACCTCCTCCAAATTACACCAAGACATGTGGATTCGGCGCAGGTGTATCGAAATGAAATGGCAGTTGGAGTTGCTGTACGTGAAAGTGGACTAGAAAGGGAGGATGTCTTTATTAGTGGGTAACCTTTTTTCTCACTGTTCTTCAATTCTTACCGGAACTTGTCCGCGATTTCTATGCGTAGCATCCAAATGTGTTTCCACGTCCCACGGTTTTGAGAGTACCCTGAAAGGCGTTGATGTGTCACTCGAGAAGTTTGGGTTTGGTACGTTTACAATCCTACTTGGTAACGTTCGTTACGTTGAGGTCTGGATGTTCTTCAACTCCGTGTATAACACAGACTACATCGACCTATTTCTCATTCACGATCCTTTCTCTGGAACGGAACGCCGTCTTGCAACTTACAGAGCTCTCCAAGAAGCTAAGAAATCAGGAAAGATTCGGAGTGTTGGCGTCTCGAACTAGTGAGTCCCGTCTCCGTGCTCCCTCGTTTATCATTCATGTCTACTTTCATGCCATTCGCTTCGATGTGTCAATTGATCGTGCACCCGCGGTCCTTTAGTGGAGTCAAACATCTCGAGGAAATTAGGAATGCGGGATTGGAAATGCCCTCCGTTAATCAAATCGAGGTATGTGATTGTACTGCTTCGTATCTCCATGGGCTTATTGTATCTTTATCGTGCCTCACACACCAGCTTCATCCGCTTTGTCAGCAGCGTCCCATAGTTTCCTATTGCCGAGAACACTCTATCGTTGTGCAAGCGTACTGTCCAATCATCCGAGGTAAGATCGATCATGAGGTTATCAAAGCAGTCGCTGCCAAAGTAAGCGTGCCACTTTTGCTTGTTGTCCTTGACACCCAAGATGGTGACTTCTAGTTTAATCGTGATCCCGCTCACATTCTACTACGGTGGTCTCTTCAACATGGGTGAGATTCTCTTTTGTCCTGGTATTCACGCCCGGTCTCAATTCCGTGTTGCTCTTGCTTTTCCCCAGCTTCGTTCCTCTCCCAAAAAGTGCTACCCCCGCCCGTATCCACTCCAACACCCAACTCTACGATTTTGAGCTGGACGAGGGGGATATGGAAAAGCTCGATGGCCTGGATCGCGGGAAGGATGGTTCTATCTCCTGGAATCCTGTAGATGCGGAATGAGCAAGCTGAGGGCGAAGGCTGGAGGCACTTAGAGGGGTACGTTCTGGTCTCACATGCACCTCTCACTGGACATCTGAAACCAACCTGAGATGTAATTATAATTTTTACTCGATGATAAAATCGGTCATTTTGAATATTTGTTTTGAATTTCTTGACTTCTTCTGAACAGTACTGAAAATGTCCACGTGTCATTACAATGCGGCCGAAAACTTTTAACTATTTCTCTGAAAACATTACGTATCCTATATTGTACTGAAGCAAGGGAGCGAAAGCCAGGCAGAGGTCCAACGACAATATGAACGAAAGGCTGAACGTGAACATTAAACCTACATACATTTAACATATCACAAGCCGAAACGAGGGGGGTCTTTTGTTAGTATGCAGAAACCTACGAGAGTTGATATAGCAACAAGGGAGTGAGAGCAGATGATCTGTAAGTCCATGACAGCAAATATAGGAGAATATGATAGGATATAGGGCGATAGATGGGGGAGGGCAAAAAAAAAAGGGTTCACAGACGCACGACGAAGGATCATGAATAATTAAAACCTTCAACATTGCAGAGAGCATTTTCGATGGATGATGTGACAGCGGAAGGATCAACCGAACCCCCATTATAGGTGGCATACACATCCGATTGCGCGAACTCCATTTGGTGATGTAGCTCGAGATCCTCGTGCCCTTCGCCGGTGGCAAAAGAGTCCGCAGCGGTGTATTGGCCATTGGCTGCAGAAGGGTAGGATGGGTGGTAATGTCCATTTGGCGATATAGAATTCATCTCGCCATCAAAGTTGAATTTATCAGGGAACTCTACCTGCAAGCCCATCGGCGAGCTGGAGGAGGCGGAGGGGGACTGAACGTAGTCCTGTTCCTGGACAAAGAAATACGGGGCAATATCATGAGGGGCGCCGTTTCCATCTGTTTCTGCGTCTGGCGAATCAGAATGGTGTGGGTAGGGGATATGCGTTTCACGTCCACTCTCGAAAACCTTGGCATTACAGTGTTGGTCAATGTTTTGAGTAATGGTTGATCGACAATGAACCTTTACCTGATCTGGTTTGATGTGTAATGCATAAGCCAACTCGCTTGATCGAGAGATTGGAACAATGGTCGAATTCACGTCCTGCGTTTGGGGGCTACTACCGGGCGAGACTGTTGATGATGGTGAAGGGTAAATGGCTGTGCCATTGTCGTCGCCATTGCGGGAGAGCGAATCGGTCTCAATGTTCACAGCAGAAGCCAATTCCTCTTGCGGTGAGTAACAGCTCTGATTAATAGGGCTCGCAAGAGTGTCAGTGAAACTTGCGTTCCTCGACAGTCCGTTCACACCAAGGCCAGACATGAGACCCAAAAAATGACCAGAAGTACTGTAACATAGTGATAAATATGAGGGAAGAACATTAGAATGTTGTCAGTCACACACCATGATTCGCGCCGCACCCCAGGATTGAAACCAGCGGCCGACTCGTGCTCGGCAATGCTTCCGACATCAGAATAGTAGGCACTGGTATTGCTGGACTCGCTAGTCGCGATCGATGCAATAGAACCAAACCTCGAAAGAGCATCATATGAAGCTGAAGTGTGGTCGTCCTCGGTATCTGCATCATCACCCCGGAAAGCGAACCCATGTGACGGGTCTGGCGAATTTCGCTCGCTATCTGCAGATGACGGAGACGCCAACGAGGAGGAAGTTGCTGCTCCGAAGGAAAAGCCTGGAGAGGGAAGCGGGCCTGGCAGTGGTGATGAGACCGTCCGTGAGGATAGAGCGTAGTGGGGTGGTCCCGGTAACGACGCTCTGACGGCTTGGTAGGGGGAGAGTGGGGATGGCGAGGGAGAAATAGGGAAGCCTGCGTGGCCAAAGCTGGATGCTCGCGAATCCATGGATGAACGACGTACATCGAGGCTCGCAAGCCCATGAGGCATAGATACCCTGTGAGGCAGCCCAGGGCGACTGTGAAGTTGAGAAGTATACGGAGGTACACGATCTCCTTGATGATGACGACCCAGAGAATAAGGTGTGAGGCGGGTTCCAAACAGGGCGCCATTCTTTGCTCTCGCGAGATGTGCATACGGATTAGAAGCAAGCCGCTGCAAGCTGGCATCAACTGAGCGTCGCCTGGCAAGAGGATTCAGGTGGTCAATGAGTGGTGGACCATACGAAGAATGATTGCCATGGGGGAACACGTTCACAGGTAAGGAGCCACGCCGAAGGCTAATTAGGTGAGCGTCGTCGAAATCGTTCGGTTGTCCAATAAAACTCGGGTCATCAGGGGTTTCGACGGGCGAGCTTTGCCATGAGGAATTGCAAGAGTCGGTGATAACATGGAGTGGAGGTGGCGATGTTTGGACAGGGCTGGACTCCTGAGACGACGTTTCACCCAACTCGAGTTCCAGAGTTGCTGGACTGTTCTGGAGCTCTGAGGGCGTGTCGGGCACGAGGTCTGTCTCTGAAGAACGCGGAGAGGGTGTTGTATCCCTGGCAAAGGCGTCATTGTTACCGAGTTCGGGTGTCGATGTCGCCTTGCTTGTTGTCTTCCCCGCCTTGGTCTTTTCTTTTGCCCGTCTAATAACCACAAAATCGAAAGATCAGACGAGATCGGTGCATTTGATCGGGATGTTTACCTGTTCTGAAACCAGACCTAGTGGGAGAAATGTGACGACGGCGGTCAAGATGAGGAAAAGATGACGATTGCGATTAACAGACGCACCTGTACACCTCTCGCTGTCATACCCAGTTCTACCGCGAGTTTGTTCCGCAAAACACCGTTCGGCTTCGTATCACGTTTGAAGATACCCTCAAGGATCTTCAGCTGGGCGCCGGTGGTTCTTTTCCGGTGTTTGACCTCGTTGGGAGTATAGGGGTAGAATGCGCGGAAGTCAACACCCGATGGGTCCATACCAGCAGAAGCCAAGGAGGGGATGCAAGAGTTGGGCTGGTATACTGAATGTGAACGTTTATCGATGCCCATCTTCGGGCTGTGCTGATAGTACTGGGGTGCACTGTTGGATGGTTGTACACGATAAAGGGCAGAGTGAGGGGGAAGAAAAGAAAGAGAGTGGGAATGGGGCTGAACACGGGGAATCATTGTTTGGGAGATTAAGTAGAAGCGCACAAAAGAACACAGTGCAGGTCACGGTCACGAGCAGGGTTGGAGGCCTGGAGCTCAGAGCATAGAAATTGGACACCACAAAAGTGCGAAAGGAACGGCAAAGTTTGTGAAGACCAAATTCTGGGCATGTGCGAACTACAGGGCCAAACCCAGACAGTATCTGCTCAGCCACCCAGTAAAACAGCCGGAAGTGTCGCCAGGAACCCGTACAAATTCCTCAGAGCTGTGGGAGCAAAAACGTCAAGCCTGTCGATGAAATCCTCTTTTGGTTTAGGCTGCAGTTGGTGGGAAATAAGCGTCGAGTTCAAAGTTGCCGATGGGAAAAACTGATTCAAAACGAGTGTGAGGAGTACAAGGCTGTACGAGATGGTGGGAGGGGAAAGAAACGAAAAATCGAAACGTTTGAGAACGTTTGCCCTCACGTCTTTACTGCCTGTCAATCTTGAAGCTTTTGCTGTCCTTCTCCTGCCGATGATCGATCCTTTTTTACACTGCATTTCTGAAATACACCCATCCTTGCCAAGTGGTGGCCATGGTATACTCGGAACTATACTCAGAACACCCCATCATTGAGATACAGTCGTTCTATCACATTTATTCATACATTTTCGCGGGCCCAACCCTCGTTCCGCCTCTACCCTTTCCCTTTATGGTCTGAGTTACCACCTCGTGGGTCTAAAAGACGTGATGTGTTTGTGTTTGCAGCTTCTTCAACTTCTGATGGAGACTAGAAGCTGGAGCAATTCCAGGCTTGGAACTACTTGTAAAGGAGACTTCACTCGGACCCAAGATCAAGAAATCGATCATATTGCGCAGAGGGAAATAACATGAATACTGAGACAAAACCAATCGTTTGTACCACCTGGAATAATGATGTGAAATGCGAGGTATAAGCAAGACTAGGATTGAGGAAGGGAGCGCATGGGAATAATAGTTTATGGACGACGACTATAAAGTGTGTCTAATAGTACTGGTTGTCATGGAATCATATATGATGAATGGATAGGATGAATGGATATGCAAATGTGAGGTCGAGGAAAAGGGAAAATAAATGTAAAGGCATAGTCTACCGATGAAATCGTGCGTACACCAACAAAGTCCCAAGAAGCAGAGGAATAAAGCAACCCGTCTATACATACTTTCTTTCTAATTTGATTATCGGGGCCGATTATCGCGGCTTCACGGGCTGAAGTCCATTGCCGCATTGTCGGGGATTCGACGGTTCAAAATCTCCTCCAAATAGCCGGCGGGTACACTTGCCAAGGGAGAAGCAGAAAAGACGGAAGTCCCATCCCTCTTCGCGGCAGCAAACGCTCGTTCTGCGGCAGCTCGAGCCCGCGAAACGACAGGGTGTGCACGTATGGAATGGATGTCGATCCGCAGTGTCGGATCCGTACGCATCATATGTTTGATCAGGTCCAGGAGTTCTGGACTCCCATCCAAATCTACTTGAGTAAAATCCTCCTGTCGCAGCCGATGCCAGGCCTGGCCTCTAAAAAAAAAAATACAACACAATCAGAATAGCCGAACGGCAAGACGGGCCGATACGCACTGATCAGGGACTACAATATTTGATGCAGATTCCAATATCGTCATCCCGAAGCTGAGATTCAAAGTTGACGTGAGAATAGAATACGGTTGAAACCGCGAGACATACCTAAACACATCAGCAGCCTTCCCATATCTCCCCTGTAGAATTTCTGGCGCCAAATATACCTTGTCACCTTCTCGCTCGAAAGCGCCAGCTCCTGTTTCAAGTTGACTCAGTCTTGGCCACAGAGAGGCCATTCCAAAGTCTCCAATCTTGAAGCGTCCTTCGCCAGTCACGAATATATTGGCTGGCTTCAGATCCAGATGGATGACCCCGGCATCATGAATAAATTGAAGACCCTGCAAGATCAAATTAGACCAGATTGAAGGGAACCGAATAACGAATTTAACTCACGTCGCTGAGATCGACGATGATCTTCCATATCCTGGCCTCATCCAGCCTCGGGAAAACACGTCCAAATTCCCACAGGAAGCGCGCAAAGTTGCCTAGTTCGCACAACTCTGTCTGGATGTATAACGCCTCATCCTCTTCCCAGCTGTCGATATATGCCAGGACATTCGGATGCCGAATTCGGGCTGCATCAGCTGCCTGGGACAGATGCAGCAAAATGTCGACCTCTTCTCTTAACCGAAGTCTGCCCAAGGATAAGAAAAGATTATCAGTGCTCGGATTCCATGCCAACACGAGAAGCACAAAGCCCGTCCCAATCGTCCACACTGGTCGTCAGGAACTGAAAGGAAGACTCACCGGTGTCGGACACCCTCGAACCGTTTCGACTTCTTAACCGCGAATACCTCTTCTTCCTCACTATTTTTGCGCCGTACCTTAATAACTTTACCAAATTCACCACTCCCCACTTCATCTACCTCTACAAACTCACGCTCAAATCGGCCGGGTTGTTCCTGGGCGGATGGCCCGGGTAAGCGTCGAGTGGCAGAGCTTGACCTCGGAGCAGGAGGCCTCTGTCCCCCAGAGATGGGCAAATGTTGTGTAGTAGGTGAGTTGAGTGTCGCAACAGAACTACTCGAGGAGCCCGATCCGGACCGCACAGAAGACAACTTGAACGCGTTGTTCGAGGGCGAAAACTGGACAGGAACGCGGGGTGTAGGTAGGTTCCAATCTGTACGGTACAGTAGCAAAATTAATTAGTACATGCACTCGAATGAAATCAACCAAGTTCCAAACGTACCTCTGCCCTTGACCCTTGTAGGAGTACCAATGACTGATGCAGTATCACTCCCACTCGAGAACGCTCCGCTGCTACTCCTCCGCATCAACCATCTCGTCCGTTGCATAACAGGCAGTTCGTCCTTCACAATGGGAACTGACGGCCGCCCAAGTCCTAGCCCAACATACTTGTCCTTCCTCCCACTCGGACTTTCCTCCATCTCGCCTTCGGAATCTGTGTTAGGATCCATTGGCGACTTCCCCCCCTTCCTGGCCAGTGCCGGAAAAGCTGCAGGCAAACTTTTCCTTGGAGGCTTCCCTTTCTTTGCTTCCCAATCGAATCCCAACCCCACCTTGTTCGCAACCGCACTCTGCCATGGTCTGTCGCCCTTCAGATAACTTGTCTTGATTTTCTTCACAGGCGTCCCCGGGACCTTCCTCTTCTCCCGCGGGCCCTTGGCAGCAGTAGCCAGCATCCGTAATATGAACGCGTCCACATCCACGCCACCTTCTCCCCCATCTAAACTCCCATTAACGGCCTTCTCTCCGGTGTCATCGAACTCGCTGACAACCACAGTAGCCTCGGGCCAACCAGATGCTATCCCGGGCACAACGCCTGGTGTAACAAGTCCCTCATCCCCATCTGAGCAGATAGAATTGACGCTCATCGACGCGCCCGGCATCACGCTGAGACCATCTCCACTTGCACTTGCACTGACAGCCATGCCCATCTCATCATCATCAGTCATCACAACTCCAGAATCTCTCGGTTTGTACTTTTTGGGCAGGGCCGCCTTGCCTGTCTTCTTCGACCTTGGTGATGGAGTTCCCTCCGTCACACTGAACATGAAAGAAGAATCCTGAGGTCCGACACCAAAGAACATGTCTTCGTCCTCGTCTTCATAATTCTCTCCGCGACCTATGGTGTCACCATGGGGCAAGGAGAGCGGTGAAGATCTTGGAGATGGTGACATCGACCTTGATTGCATCATGTTCCACGATTGAAGATTATCGGTCACACTGCCTGGTCCCGCGTAGCTATGGCGGTTCGCGATTGCCGGACGTGTTGTACGTATGTAGAGCAGGTTGGATGTGGTTGCCGACGATGAAGCCGCGTTGGTTCTTGACCGGATGTCTGATGCTGGAGGGTTTGAAGCGGTTATCGCAGGTCCAAAGAAGAGTGTCGCCGAGCTTGCGCTCTCCAAACGGTTCAGAGACGCACGCTTTGGTATAGGTCGAGGGTGATTTTGTGAGAGTTTTGGTGGATGTAGATGCACATTGCTAATGACTCCACTAACGCGACGTCGGGGAAGGGGAGATCCTACTTCTGATGAAGATGAACTGGATGACGTCCGGCTATGACGGTGGGGTGCGGACGGGAAGGCCACGGGCCCACAGTTCCCGTTTCCAAGAGTTCTCTTTGGAATAGCATTACGCTATTGTCAATGTATGATTAGAAACATGAGACATTGATATGGGGACGGAACAAAACTTACTTGACTCGCAGAAGGTGAAGGTGAACGGTGGACGCTCTCAAGGAGTTCCTCAGATACAGGTCTCGACCGTGCGCGTCGTTTTGTGACATGTCCGCCAGGCGAAATTGCTTCTGCCACCTCGTCTTTTCCTTTCCCTTTATTTGCGAGCAATTCTCTGCCCAATGCCTTTCCGAGGCTGACCGATGTTACCTTCGGCCTCGCGTTACCCGCTAAGAACAGGACGTCACCATGGTCCCCCTCGTCCTCCTCCTCACATCCCGAATCGCCATCGGCACCGAATTCTTCACCCGAATCATTCAAATCGGTGATCCTCAATCTAGTCAAGGTTGCAGTCTGCCGTTTGAGATGAACTTCCGTCTCAGCTTTGGTTCGAGGGGTACAAACTGTGAACCGTGGAGCAGGGAGTGGTGCGAGTCGGTCGAATACGATGCCACCTGTGGAGGACTCAGCAGGATGCTTTGACGAAGCAATACTCAGAGGCGTGAGCGTGTGTTGACGAAAGGGAGTCGAGAAGTTAGCTGCAAGGGGTTTGGACTTGCGCTTGGTGCCGACACCCACACGAGTGGTTGGGTTCAGCACGGCTGGAGGGGTAACACCAGAGGCAGGATGAGGAATGGCATTGAGATGTTTGATGGAAAGTGCGGATCGGCTAGGAGCGCGGTGCACTTGTTTGACGGGTGTGAGCAGGGGCTGAGATGAAGACGAGGGGAAGAAAGGTGACAACGGAGCCGATGGGGAGGCCCGGAAGATAGCACCTTCATCGTCATCTGCAGGTATTGGTTGTGGTTTCATAGCATATGAACTATAAAATTGGTGGGTTGCTGCCGGAGATTTAAACGGGGATTGCAAGAAGATGTCGTCCGCGTCATTAGGAGCTCCTTCTGCGTCGTATTTTGGGAAAAGAGGTCGTCGTCGTAGAGGAGAGGGCGTCAGCATTGGGGAATCGTAGGAGCAGTCAGACTGGACCCTTGGTGGAGTGCTGTGATGAGCGCGACACGAGGGAGACATGCTGGAATCGCGTGGGCGATTACGAAGTGAAACATAATCTGTAGTAGGAGTCGCCGCCAACATTATAAACGATGGTTGGTAGAGTATATTGCTACAGTCGCGTGTTAACTTGAAGCCAAAGCAGATTCTAATGAGCGCTTAGATAAAGTGGGTCCAGAGGTGGAGTCCTGTCGTCGTCTTGGTATGTCGAGCTAGTTTTGTTGTATTCTGATTCGTCGTCGGACGCGATGAGGAAGGCTTTGGATGTGATTGTATGTGGAAGGGAATAATTACTGCGCAGGATTGGTGCAAGAGTCACGGGGCCGTATTCTGACTGACTCTTTTTCAGGCAATCTCACGGTTATCCTATCAACAGAGTCACGTGACCGTCGTTTATAAAGTTATTGTTGAGAATGTTATTCAAGTTCAAACTGAATAAATCATCGCCATGCCAATCGCTCGTCAACTTTACATGTCAAGTTTTTGTTCGTGCATTTGCAACGCCTTGTCTTTCCCGAACCATTTGTCTCCAATTTGTTATTTGTTGCAAATGGCCCAACCTTGTTTTACAGCGGTGACCAATAATTGCCACGAGGGGGAAACAAAGAGTAACAATCGTTGCTCAACTTGTTACGTCAGTCTGGCCGCTGCATATTTCGCTTTTTCTCTGGCAGATCACCATCTAACCTGGTACTTCAAACAGAAGGACATGGATGCAAGGCGGGACGTTGTCTTCCGTGTCAGGAAGCCTCAGTTTCATTACTATATCGTAACTAGTTGCTCGTTGAAGAGTCACTCATGCGTTGATTGCGAGAGCCCGTCAAAAATAAAAACCTATACGCACTCACGGTCTCGGTTCGTTAGAAGCGGAATTGGAGTTGAGGCAGGGTGCCACAGGGAGCAGTCCCATCTGAGGCTTTCATCACGCCTGAGGTTGCGATGCATATGCCTTATGAAGGGAAATATATACAGCGTTGTGATCGTTAGAACGGAAACGATGTACGG
>Ga0210387_10002451_pt1 | contig 14174 bp, 11 predicted proteins | sample IncBWC7OmetaG_FD_160108 | JGI IMG/M metagenome (GOLD analysis project Ga0210387, IMG submission 160108) | Forest soil microbial communities from Barre Woods Harvard Forest LTER site, Petersham, Massachusetts, United States - Inc-BW-C-7-O ...
GGATCGCGGGTTTTCCAGAAAGAGCATACTGCCAATACTTGTAATCACGTAAGTGAGTTCCGGGCGTGGCCTCCATCGCACCATTCTTGAGGTCCGTATCGACAGGCGCGACGTTCACGATGAGGAAGGGCGATGCGGCATAGCCATCGGCGTGTTGGTTCTGTGCGCTGCTGTTCGGCAGGTTGAGGTTGCATCCGATATTCGGCATGCGCGATACGGATGGCGAAAGACTTCTAACGAGATCGAAGACGCCGTGTTGCTCAAGCTCATCATACACAAACCTCGATTGGGCGCCGGGGAAGCAGTTAAGATGTCCGCTGATCGTGCCGCCCCCGGAAAACAGCTCACCATTTGCCCGCGCCCGGGCATATTCGCCCAGCAAATCATTGGTCAACGCCGCGAGTCGCGACTTCGAGACCACGTTCGGTAGCGTTACATAACCTTCGCGTGCGAAAGCCGAACTAAGGTTTTGCATCTGCGAACTGAGCGCTTTCATGGACCCTTCTCCCAAAACTAACTTTCTCACGAATAGACCTTACGAACGAAATCCCACAACAGGCGCCCGAAGGAAATCTACGCTACCGCCTAGGTCGCCCGCTGCCAGCTGCCCCTAGCTCCGATCTTTTTTCGATTTAATCAAGGTACAAGTCACCGAATGCAGCACCCGCCGCGCCTGAAATTGCGGAACTAAATTAAATCGACAAAATAATTAATACTTGGACAAATTAATCATCGACAGCAGCAATGTCAAATTGGTATTATATTTGCAGCCCGATCTGAGCGCGCGAAGTTCATGTTAATGGTTAAGTTGAACTCTGGTGGTTTCGGCGCGCGAACCGGGTTAGTGGGCTAACAAAGGTGCACAGAGTGCCAAACTAGTAACCCAGAACAATTGGTGCACGAAAGTCAATTTGAGAGAAATCTATGGCATTCATTGACGACAGCCAGGCGACGCATGATGCAGATCATTTCGCCGTCAGGCACGCGCAACCTGACATTGCAGATATCATCGGAATTGCTCGCAGAGGTTGGCTCTACATCGTCGCCGGCACGACGTTAGGGCTCATCTGCGCATGGCTGATACTTGCCATTATTCCCCCGATTTACAAGGCAAGCTCCCGCATCGTGTTCGAGAGAACAACGCCGCGGTACATGCAAACAAACAAGGTCACGAACGAGCCGATCATCGACGACTATGACACGATGGGCCAGACCTACGTAATTTCCTCCGAGAGTATCCTACTGCAGGTCGTCCGGTCTCTGTCGCTAGCAAGCGACCCTGATTTCGTAGGTGGAAAAACCGGCCAAACCCTGGGCTCGCGCATTCGCGGCCTGTTTGGAAACATCGCACAAGCCTCGGGTTTGGCAAAAGAGGACGAGTCGATCCATGATCGCGACGACCCCGAGAAGATAGCCCTTGCTGGCCTTTCTCGTAATTTGACGGTCAGTCGAGAGGATGTGGCAAGCGTTTTGACAATAGCCTTTGCGTGGAAGGATCCCGTGAAGGCTGCGAAGATCACTAACGCAATACTAGACACTTACATCAGTGACGGCTTAGCGGAGAAGACGAAATCGACCAGCGTCGCCAGTAAGGTTGCGCAGGAGCGCGTCGAAGAGCTGAAACAACAGGTCAAGGACGCGGATCGTGCGATCCTTGAGTACAAGGCCGCCAACCAGCTTGTTGGCAGCGACCTGCTGACACTTACGCATGGCCAAGTCGGTATTCTGCAGACCCAACTGACAAATGCCCAAGTCGCGATGGCTGAAGCAAAGGCCCGCATGGATCGGATCGCCAGCGATCCTGAGGCGAGCGCCCTCTTGGTGCCAGACGACGATGTTACAAAGAAGCTGCGCGCGGAGTTGCTGGATCTTTCCGTCCGAGCAAACGATATCCAAAAACTTGTTGGGAAGGACCACCTGGCCGTAGTCAAGATCCGCAACCGGATGGAGGAGGTGCGCGAAGCCATCGCCAGCGAGCAAAAGCGCACAGCGGAATCCTTCACCAAAGACTACGTGCTTGCGCGCGCCCGATATGACCGGATTTCTGATTCAATTGCGGAAGTTGTAACTTCGGAGGGTGTCAATAGCAATAAACAGGGTCAGCTGCGTGAGCTTGAGGGTGCAGCGGAGGCTCTTCGGAGGCTGTACAACGGGATGCTGGAACAGGCCGGTCAGAGGAGCAGGGTTGAGTCCGAACCCTCCATCACGTCGGACGTTCGGGTGCTCATGCGCGCAACCCCTCCCCTTGAGACTGAATCCTCGAAAAAGCGTGTGCTCATCCTCGCCGGCGGATCGGTGCTGGGGTTGCTGTTGGGAGGCGCCCTCGTATTGGCCAAAAGCTTTCCGTTTAGCGTTTTCAGAACCTCCCAGCAGGTGACCAACGCGACCGGGCTGCCGTGCGCTATCCTGCCCGAGGTGTTGAGCGCCGACGAGAAGGCCTCGTTGAGGACTGGCGAATATGTGCTGAACTGGCCCTATTCGCGATTTGCCCAAACCCTGCGCGGTATTTGGGCGGCGATCAATAATGCCCAGAGAGAGACCGGTGCGAAGGTCATTTGTGTTGTCTCCTCAAACCCTGGGGAAGGCAAGACAACCATCGCGATCAATGTTGCGGCGCACTTCGCACTGCGCTCGGCTACGCGGGTGCTTGTGATCGATGCCGATTTCCATCGCCAATCGCTGACAAATAGTATTGCTGCCGACGCTAGCGTGGGGTTGAGAGAGGCTTTGGCAAAGCCGACGGCCCTCGCCGAATATGTAGTCAGGAACGCGCGGCTGAACCTGGACGTCCTCCCCTGTCCTCTTTCCGAGCGGATCCCCAACGCGGCGGAAGTGCTCGGAGCGGCGGAAATGGAGCAGCTCATCGAGGTCGCGCGTAAAACCTATGACTTGGTGATCATCGAGTCACCTCCGATGGCTGCAGTCGTCGACTACAAGATGATCGCGCGGCACTGCAACGGCTTCCTCTTGGTCGTCGAATGGGGAAAAACAAGTCAGCGGCTGGTGCTCGAATGCCTTTCCGACGCCTCGGTGCTGCTGGACCGGGTCCTGTGCGTCATCCTGAACAAGGCGGATCCCGCTGCGCTGCAGAGCATCGAGCATTATAAAGGCAATGAGTTCCACAATTATTACAGCGATCAGAAGAGCGCATGAGCTCCCGGCCATTCATGCTTCCAGAGCGCGTCGCTTCGCGCTGGATTGGAAAACTGGATGGGAAGGCCCTCGAGCGCAACATCGGCGTGACAGCATGCCTAGAGCACATGCTGTAATCGAATGGAATTAGAGATTCGCACCGTCGTTGAGCTCTTGGTTCTATTGCCCATGCTGACCTGGGGATCGCTTCCCAAATCGGTGACGCGCGCCTTTCTCGTTGCATCCGGTCGCATACCTGCGCGCCTTATGCGAGCGAGGAATTCCTGCGCACGTGCTTTGTCACCGCACCGAGCCCGACTTATTCATGGCATGGTCCTTCAGCCTGCTTCGCGTGTGATGAGCTAGCGTGAAGCGTCGCGTCAAGTGCGAGAGTTGGATGATTGGTGCAGCCACGAAACCATTTCTGTCGACTGAGGGTCGCGCCCACCCAGGAGTTTGCGGTTACTCAAGGCTCGATACTTCGGCTTCCTAATTGTTTTGCGGCTGATAGGATGAACCAGCATGCATAGAGACGACATAGACGGCCTTCGTACCCTTGCCGTCCTTCCCGTTATCGCCTTTCATTTTGCGATCTTACCAAAGCTGTTTGGTGGGGGCTTTGTTGGCGTAGACATTTTTTTTGTTATTTCTGGATATCTGATTACACGCAACATTTTCCACGACGTTGCCAATAACACCTACAGCGTGATTGAATTCTACAATCGCCGAATACGCCGTATTTTCCCAGCATTATTTACGGTCTTGGCCTTTTGCATCATCGCCGCATTCTTCTCGAGCTTCCCTTCAGAAGCCTCGAAAATTAGCCAAAGCATTCTATCATCGATCTTCTTCGTCTCGAATTACCTGTTTTATAGCCAGAGCGGCTATTTCGACACAAATTCGGAAACGAACCCCCTCCTTCATATGTGGTCTCTCTCCGTTGAGGAGCAATTCTACGTCATCTTTCCGATAATTATTTATCTTATCCGCGGCTTTAGCGACAAAGCTCGGATCCTATTGCTGTGTGCAGCCACCCTCACAAGCCTGCTTTATTCTGCTTGGATGGTTTTCGTCGACCCGGCTGCCGCGTTTTTTCTTGTTCAATTTCGCGCGTGGGAACTACTGATCGGCTCCCTACTGGCAATCAATGCGATTCCCAATCTTGCCCGTCAGTGGCAGGCTGAACTGGTCGGAGCGGGTGGAATTGCACTTATTGTCATTAGTGTCATTCTTATTTCTCCCAATACTCCGTTTCCAGGCTTGGCCGCACTTCCTCCCTGTATTGGCGCTGCTGCTCTTATCCATTCAGGAGCGGCGACGAAAACATTAGCCGGTCGGATCTTGACGTTCTTTCCAATTCGTTTTGTTGGTCTAATCTCCTACTCACTCTATTTGTGGCATTGGCCGCTCATCGTCTTCTATCGCCTGTTCGTCAACCAACCAAGCCGACTCGAAAAAGGCGCTCTCCTCGTTATCTGTACTATAGCGGCCGCGGCTTCTTGGAGGTTTATTGAGAAACCCTTCCGAGAGAAGCCATACAAACTTAGGGCCTTCGGCACCTTAGCGTCTGGCGGAGCGGTAATGATTTCTACCGCCGCAATGTCCATCGCCCTCCCCTCGCTGATTGCCGGCGTCTTTAATTATCCAAATCGAGCAATCGAAGTCTTGTCCTATGCCAAGGTCGACGAAAGTCACATGCGGTCTGGAACATGTTTTTTGCTGTCATCTGATCCTAAGAACTATAATATCAAAGCCCTCCTCAACAATAATTGCCTGGCAGTTGAGCCCAAAGCTTCTAATTACTTGATCATCGGCGACAGTCACGCTGCGCACCTGTGGTTTGGACTTCAAGCGTCCTATCCAGCAGTTAATTTTCTTCAAGCGACAGTGGCCGGCTGCACGCCGACGCTCGGTGAACAAGAAGACGGGAGCCCAGTATGCGCTGAAATGATGCAATATATCTTCGAGAAATTTCTTCCGCATGTGCATTTGGACGGAATAATCATTTCATCACAGTGGAGATCAGACGAAATACTAACGCAGCTTATCAAGACCGCAAAAGCCGCTCGCTCCTACGCTAACCGAGTAATCGTATTTGGGCCGATAGTGGAATATGATCAGGCGCTCCCGAGAATCGTAGCTCGAGCCATTGCATCAAACGAACCTGAGACGAAATTTGCTAAACTGCACCGCTTGAGTCTTCCGCAGAAACTTGATTCGGCTTTTTCAGATACATTGCAAAACCAGCCAATTGAGTATGTTTCTGTTTACCGCGCGCTTTGTACTCAAGATTGTGAGGTTTGGGCCACCAAAAAGGTACCACTTCAATTCGATAGCAATCATCTTACCTGCCAGGGATCCCTCGAATTGGCGAGGAAAGTTGGGCCTCAACTTTTTCCGAACGTGTCTCCTGCAAATGCGCGCAACGATGCATGCGAGGTGGCGGTCAACACGCGCGGACAGATTGCCACGAATGCGCAGAACAGTCCGAAACCGGAACAATAGCACAATAACGGCCCATCAACTGATCGAGCGCGCAGGGGTTTGGTCCCAAGCGAGCGTTGAAAATTAAGAGCAGCTCGCGAGCAGCGGCGATCGAGGCAATCAGCTTTCGCCCTGCAGCGTCGGCGCCAACCGCAGTGCCAGCAGGCCGACCAGAGGGCGACCCTCGGTCTCCGATTACGAATCGAATTGATCAATCGAACTGCGGTGCCCGCGATGAGGCGCTCCATCAATGGTGTTTCCAACCAAGGCGCATCTTGTCGCTGTGGCTCAGCACAGGCAACCGGCCTTTCGCAGCGCCTCATCTAATGAGCGTAAGCGTTGCTCTGTGGCCGTTTTGATTGGCGCTTGACGTCTACCTTGATCGCAACTTGTGCCGGCCAGGCATCCACTTTTCGGACAATGCGTTGACGGCGGCGTCGAGCGTCTGCCGATCGATGACGTTCGGATCGAACCGCTCCGGGCCCCAGAGACGCATATTTTCGTGCTCCGGATGGGCGTGGTCGCCGATGGCATCAAGGTAGTCGGTATAGCCGGTGGGCCCCCCGACATCCTCCGGAGGGCAGCGACCAATAGCATCGAGTAATAGCGGAAGACCATCCGTCGGTGTGTCGTCGAACCATTTTTCGACCTTGATCACATGGTCCCAGCCGTCGCCGAAGTCATAGAGATAGTGGATCGTCTTGGCGCCGGTCTCGCGAACGATATCGCAGAGCCGCGCCTTGCGGGCATCCATGGGCTGGGGGCCAAAATCACCATCGGGATCAGGGATGCCCCAATGTCCTTCGCCAGCGTGGAACTCGAAGAGATGGCTATCCGTCCAGCCAAACGCCGCTTGAAGCGTCAGATGCAGCCGATCGAGACGCAGGGTCAGCGGTACGACGAGCCGTCGCATTACCTCCGGTTTCACGTCCTTGAGGGTCACCTTGATCCGGACAGCGGTCGTGTTGAGGCTCATGCCGCGAGCTCCGGATCCGTCATAGCCATCGCAATGGATTACTGCTATTTTGCATGATTTTTCAATGAAAAACCTTGCAAAGATGCTTGTTTTGGACTATATTTTGAGCATGACGAAGCTTGAGCAATTCAAGAAATATCTGAAACCGGGCCACGCCTACCGGCGCGCGGATATGGCCCGCTGGTCGACGTCTGTCGATCGGCATCTCAAGCAGTTGGTGGAGAGCGGCACGCTCAAGAAGCTTTCCGGTGGCCTCTATGCCTATCCGAAGGAAACAGCCTTCGGTCCAGGCCCGGCGTCCGACAAGGATGTCGTGAGTGCTTTTCTGAAGGACGATATGTTTCTGCTGGCGTCGCCGAATGCCTATAACACTCTCGGCGTGGGCACGACGCAGCTTTATGACAAGACGGTCGTCTACAATCATAAGCGTCACGGAGAGTTTCAACTTGGCAATCGCAGATTCGCCTTTCGCGTGAAGCCGCGCTTTCCGAAATCGTTGACGAAAGAGTTTCTGCTCGTCGATCTCGTCAACAACCTCGATCAGCTTGCTGAGGCAAAGGACGAAGTCCTGAAACGCGTAGCGCAACGTGCCCTGGCGACGGATAGTCCGAAACTGCGTCGCGCGGTTCGCGATTACGGCAACGAGCGAACGAAGAAATTCTTCGATCGCGCGCTGAGAGCGGACGGATTGCATGCCGCGTGATTTCCTCCACAATCATCCGCAATTCGTGGACCTGGTGCGGATTGTGGCGGAAGAGAAAAGCATTGATCCAGCACTGGTCGAAAAAGACTACTGGATCATGCATTGCCTTTACGGGCTTCAGCAGCTCGGCTTTACTTTCCAATTGAAGGGCGGCACCTCGCTCTCGAAAGGCCATAAGATCATCGACCGATTTTCGGAGGATATCGACATCCCGATCGAGCCTCCGCCCGACCGGGATGTGAAAGCCGGCAAGAATCAGAACAGCCCGGCGCAGGTCAAAACGCGAAAGGACTTTTACGACTGGCTCGCACAGACAATCAACATCGACGGCATTTCAGATGTCGAGCGCGATACAGCTTTCGATGACATCCCCAACTACAGGGGTGCCGGGATCAGGCTCACCTATGACAGCGTGAGTGAAGCGCTCGACGGACTGCGCGAAGGCGTCTTGCTTGAAGTCGGGTTTGACACCGTAGCGCCAAACACGCCAAAGGACATCAGCTCCTGGCTGTACGAGTACGCCGCCAAGGTCGATATCATCGACAATCGAGCAAAGTCCGTGCCTTGTTACGATCCCGGCTACACCTTTGTCGAAAAACTTCAGACCGTCTCGACTAAATTCCGCAACCAGCAGCGAGATGGCACCGATCCGGTCGACTTCATGCGCCATTATTACGACATATATGAACTGCTGCAGCGCTCGGAGGTCCAGAAATTCATCGGCACCGACGCCTACAAGCAGCACAAGCAAAATCGCTTCCGTCAGGCCGACAATCAGAACATCGCGGAAAATGATGCGTTCTTTTTGAATGATGCGGAGACGAAAGCCCTGTACGCGGATGCCTACGAGCGCAGCAGCGCTCTCTACTATGCGGACAAGCCGAGCTTCGAGCAGATACGAGCCGAGGTTAGCAAGTGGGTTGACAAGTTATAGCCTTCAGCCTCCCGTCGTTTCGACGCGAGTTCATGGCGTGCGCCGACCCAGCGTACCATCTTGGTAAGCACGAATGAGATCGGCGTGGGGATCAGGGTGCTCGACCAGTGCCGCTTCAAAGATGCACACGCGCAGGCATTGCGCCGTAATCACCGGCACGGATCGCCCGCTGGAAATCTGGGTCGCCATCAAGAAATGCTTCGAGCATGAAGAGTATAAGATCGGCGACTTCCACCTTGCTTCCATAGGTCTCTACATAGAAATCAGCATACTCATGCAACCGCCTTGCCAAGCTGGGCGCCAACACAACATTCATTTTGACCGGTGTCCGATCAAGACATTCATGTCTATGTACGCGGGAGCTAGCTAAACGCAGCGGGCTGCTTGCGTAATAAAGGACAGAGCTGAAAGGCTGCGAGACCCCGTTGGGTTCAAGCGTGTTTTCGGCGACTGGCCGCGAGCAATCTCACCGTCGCGGCGAAATGAGCGCTGCACGAGCGAGAAGGCCAGGCAGCGCCCGCAGACACAATAAATAGCGGTAAAGAAGACGCTGCGGATCGCTAGCAGCGCGCCACAACCATTCCAGCCCGCTGGACCGCATCCATCGAGGTGCACGCACCTGTGCACCAGCGATAAAATCCAGTCCAGCGCCAATGCAGACAAACGATACATTCGGAAGCAGGCTCTTGCCGTGGTCGGCGAACAATTCCTGCTTGGGTGCGCCGAGAGCGACGAAGCAGAGATCAGCTCCTGAGCTGCCGATCGCCGCAACACAGCGGCTCGCAACCTCAGATGTCGGGTCAAACCCCTGGGGCGGAGCAAACATGCCAGCGACTGTCAAACCTGGATTTCGTTCGCGAAGAGCCCGCGACGATTTAGCGAGCACCTGTAAATTCGATCCGAAAAGATAGATAGCCTTACCGCTTCGAGCGGCCTCCGCGCTGATCGGCGCGATCAAGTCTGACCCAGCAACGCGGGTAACGCTTTTGCCCTGCAAGCGGCAGGCAATCACGATCGGAAAGCCATCCGCAGTGATCAGTCCTGCCCTCCGATAAACAGCCCGAAATCTCGCGTCCTTGCGCAGCTTGACGATGTGGTCGAGATTTAACGTGAATACATTTTGCGCGGCAACTGACCCCGCGTTTTGGCAAATTAGCGCAGCCGTCTCCGCGAGTGGGAGCGTGCTCACATTAAAGCCTTCAACAACAGCATTTGAGTGCACGGCTTATTCGCTCCAGGAAATCGCCAAGTATATAAACTCGCCTCAATTAATTTAATTCTATATTTAACATGCCTTTAATTTTTCATCCATTCAATGGTTATTTTGGACGATCTGGCCCAAGCAAGCCTGTTTTCAAGAAAATTCAGCCTTAAGGCTAACGAGAGCAAATCCATTTTTTGAGAAAGTAATATCGTACCGAGGCACTCGTCGCATGCGCCTCCGAACGGGCTCTTAGGCCTAACGCGCCTGCTTCCAAAAGCACCATCGGAAAGCGGGGAGCCCAGGTGTCGGTGCGCGCAAAAGCCCCAAGATGCTTTCGCTCGGCCTTGCTCTAACGGTCGCACCGAACTCGTAGCCCGTTATCATACAGGCGTAAGCAAGCACCTATCCTTCGCTTCCATTGGTCCGGCCCGCTGCACTTTTCAGTTGCGGTCGGTTCTGATCCAGGCCGATGCGGCTTTCCCGCTCGAAATCGAGTGATAAAGGCCGAGTTTTTTGAACGCGTGCAGAGGAAGACGGAGCAATTCGTGAAAGGGCAGAATGTCGCGTCCGACGGCCGTCCACGCAAGCGTCGTTCCGAGCACTAAAAGCAGAGTACTGAGCGACGATATGACAAAAGCCGTCGACGAAATACCCACTAGAAGTGCAGCTCCAGCGAGGATCTCGCAGGCCACGGTGACAAGCACAAGCAGCGACAGAGGGGGCACCGCCATGTCAATGGCGAGCGCAGCCAAATCGAGGTTTCCATCGCGCAACGACTTGATAAGCGCTTCCGGGACCAGTTCGACGATGTTGTCGATGTGCCCCTTCTCCCAACGCAGCCGCTGCCGCTCGCTGCCAACTTGCGACGCCGGAAAATGGCTATAGACCTTCGCTTCACTCACAAAATGCGGTGCGTGGCCCGACGATGTAAGGGCAATTCCCAGAGCTGTATCTTCTGCCAAGCGGCTGTTTCCCAGGTCACGGTCCTGCAGCAGACCGAAAGGGAAAGCCATCCCTGTGCCGACGAGCTGAGTTGGCAACCCAAAGAGCGCCAGACCGAGCGGCCTGACCCAGTTTTTGACGCGCCAGGCAAAAAGGTTCACGCCTTTGGCTTGCAGCGCACTTTCCCGCGGGAGCATCAGATAGAGCGCCTGCGCTGGACGCCCACTCCCGATCGCACGAGCCGAAAGGTGCCGCAGCGCATCCTCGCCAAGTCGGCAATCGGCATCGAGAATGACAACGACGTCGGGAGGATTGGCGGACAAGTGCCGCACGCCGAACTCCAGCGCATAGCCTTTACCCCGACGCGTCGGATCAACGCGAACCGCGACTTTCGCCCCGGCTGCCTCGGCAATCGCTGCTGTATCATCGGTGCAGTTATCTGCGACTACAAGGACGCTGTCACGTGGTCCAAGCTGATCCAAGACGTCAGTTAAGGTGGGGAGTATCCCGCTTCCCTCGTCATGAGCAGGAATAAGGACCGTCGTTCGATGCAAGAAAGCGCCAGCCGACTTTGCCGAAGGAGGTCTCTTTCGGTGCAGCGCGAAGCAACCCGCCACAATCTGGAAAAACCAGACGAATGTCAGAAAGGCCGGCAAGCAAACGATCGCAATTAAGACGCCATTGAACATAGCTCATACAACCAATCTCGAAATATCTGCTTGGCAGCAGTCGACACGGAAACCAAGGTCGCTTCACTCATTCCAACTTGCAGACAACGCCAACACATCCTGTCGAGCGGGCCAGGGAGAGAACTGAGCCTGTACTAGCGGGCCCCATTGACTAGGAATATAGACCTTATAACGGACTGCGTTATTGTATCAATTATATCCCCGTGCCCTATGATAACAATCAAACACCGTTAATAGGCTAAGGATTTAATATCTTTTCCGAACATTCAGTTTAACACGTTGTTTTTGTTGCAGATTTGTGCGACGCCCAACATGATCGGCATCAGCTATAATGCCTTGACGCCTGAGCCTGGAATGCTTTGGTGGCCGGAAACGGCAAGTGGGGTCTATCTTCAAGTGGGGTCTATCTTAGAGTAGGCGGAATCGTGAATCCGCCGAGCCAGTAATCAGTAATATGAAGTTGTTTATTGTTGTTTTGTCCCTGGTCATCATCCAGGAGGGCTGCAGTGGCGCCGCACTTGCGCAATCCTCGCGCCCCTCTTCCAACGAGGCCGCGCCGACGCCACCGGTGACAGCATCGTCGCCTTCGACTTCGAGCGGCAATCCGGTTCGGAGTTCGCCGTCACCCGGGGATTGGGTCAACGTGACTTCAAATCTTGCGGGAATGGCGTCGGAGTGCGGAAACTTGACCTTCGTGTCTTCGAAGCCAAGCGAAGATTTAATGATCGCAGGAGTTGCGCTACAGGGACTTTGGGGGAGCTCGGATGGCGGAACGAGTTGGCACCGTCTCGGAACAGGAGCGGGCTCCGCTGCAATTGTCAATCGACCGGCATCCATCGTTTACGATCCCGCCCACTCAAACGTGTTTTGGGAATCGGGAATCTATAATCGCAACGGAGTTTACCGGAGCGACGACGATGGGGCGACCTTCTCCGCGCTGGGAGGGATCGGTCACATCGATTCGGTAAGTGTCGATTTTTCAGATCCCAATCGCCAAACGCTTCTGGCGGGAGGACACGAGCAAAGCAGAACAGTTTATCACTCTCGGGACGGTGGCAAGACCTGGGCGAACGTCGGAGCGAATCTCCCCGCAGGAACGGCTTTTTCAAGTTATCCGCTCGCGATCAACTCGGAAACATTTTTTACTGGTCACAATCCGAGTTGGGGTGGCGGCACGGGCGGCATCTTTCAAAGCAATGACTCGGGCAGAACCTGGACCTATGTCGCAAATCGAGGGGGAGGAGCCGAACCCCTCGTTGCAAGCGATGGCTCCGTCTATTGGCCTGATGGAAACGGCTCGATGGTGCGCGGAACAGGTCAGGGTTCGAACTGGATATGGACTGAGGTCGCGGGCAATGGAACATTGATGAACGTGCATCCGATCGAGCTTCCTGATCGACGCATCGCGAGCCTCAGCAACCAGCATGTGGTGATTTCTCCGGATCACGGACAAAACTGGCAACCGGTAGGCCCACAACTTCCATTTACGCCGACCGGCCTCGCCTATTCGGATTTCGATAATGCCTTTTATATTTGGCATTTCGACTGCGGCAACAAAGTATTGCCCAATGCGATCATGAAGCTCTGGCAGTAGCGGAAATTTATTCGTGTCATCCCGGCGCTGATACCGCCTATGACCAATACTCATGCTTGTCGAACGATTGCCTCGTTGCGCTTGCACAAGACCAAATTTGATCAGACCCGGAATCAAGCGCTTATCGCACCGCGTTTCAATCATGAGCAGCATCAAGACGAGCGACAAAACGCCCACCGGTCGCATCCCTCGAAAACTGCGATGCGCGGCCCACGCTGCACGAGGTGCCAAACATGCTTGCGCTGCCCGAGGTCCAAGGCTTGGCTCCTAAAGGCTTGGCTCCTAACCGCAGTCGAGAAAGGAGGCCCAGTGATCATGGCGCGGTCGCGATAATGAGGGTACTGCCTAAAGCCGAGCTAGTGCGAAGCGGGCGCTGTTAGCGGATCAAGCTAGCGAGCTTCATTCAGAAAGCCGCTCAGACTGCCCGTACGGACCCGGAATTTGCAGCTAAAGAACCACCAAGGTCGCCGCGCCCATTTCGAGGAAATCTGCGCACAACACGAGCGGGATTCCCAACCACCAGACAATTGGCAGCAACGTCTTCAGTCACCACACTACCGGCACCAATGACAGAGTGGTGTCCAATCGAAATTCCCGGCAGAATTATCACGCGAGAGCCGATCCATACGTGATCTTCGATCATAACGGGCACCGGAGGCGGCGCTAACTCGCGGTGCTCGACGCCATGCTCATTTCTGTCCAGGATAAGTGTGTAATGACCAATCAAACAGTGGCGACCGATTTCGACATGCTTGTATGCCGAAATCGATGTACCGTAGTTGATGAACGAATGATCGCCGATTGAAATACGAGCCCCTTGATGAGCTACGAATTCAACCGGCACAACGTCCCCAACTATGGTGACACTTTGCCCAAATTCCACTTCGCCGTTGCCTCGGAGGCGGACGCGACCAAAAAGTCGTACAGACAATGGTACTCGCGCCCTTCCGCAAATCTGGATTTGCGCGTTGATGAGCGCAGCGCCAAGACGAGGATCACGAATGAGCTTTAGTGCCTTCCGGATGAGCGCTCGCATGTTCCCAACTGTCTAATCAGCCTGGTGGCTCCCTGTTAACTTTCCTCGGAGCTAGCGCAGACCAAAGGCAAATTTATCTTCGGCATTTTGCATATTTTTCCCGTTTTAAACTAATCAAAACATTAACAATTGCCAATCGTTAATGCGAGCCACCTTGGCGAGTGCCGATTTGCTGGGCTCTCAACCTTAAAAATAAACAACTGTCGCTGGGAATTTGTGCAGACAGCAAATGCTTATTTGAAAAGAAGTGGGCTTACTTAAGCGATGCTGATTTGAACATTTCATATTGCCAATGGCTCCACAATCTCATCTTCCGGCGCCGCCGACAGCTCACTCGCTCGTACAATCTCGCCGGGCCTTCTAACAGCGACGCGGCTTCGATCAAATCGTCGTGTCCTATTTCTGAGTTGTCAGACCCATTCCGAGCACGCCGGGCTTAGAACTTAAAACTCGCAAGGGGTTCCCTTCTCGCCAGATATG
>Ga0210387_10002452_pt1 | contig 14173 bp, 11 predicted proteins | sample IncBWC7OmetaG_FD_160108 | JGI IMG/M metagenome (GOLD analysis project Ga0210387, IMG submission 160108) | Forest soil microbial communities from Barre Woods Harvard Forest LTER site, Petersham, Massachusetts, United States - Inc-BW-C-7-O ...
CCTCTGAGCCGCTTATGAATTTTACGTCTTCCACCTTAGACCCAGGGCCGATTAGCAAGAAAAAGTCCGCGTTCGAAGTCTCCTTGATGATCCTTTCAATTGTGAACGTGCGTGTCTCGCCAAGATCCCCCCTATCCTTCATGGAAGAACCGGGTTTTTCTCCGCTAGTTAACCGATCTAAATGTTCGCGTATCGTACTTTCGTTGTCCGAGTGCCCAGGGGACGCTAACGCGAGTCGATACATTCGCGCGGCCTCTTCCAGCCTGTGTTCTCGCTCATAAACCTGACCAAGGTGGTCCGCTTCATCCGGGTCTTGAGAAACGATCCACCCTGCCTTAAGGTATTTCTCCGCCGTGTCATCGTGGCCTAGTCGAAAATGAACCCACCCCAACGTGTCCCAGTACGCACCGAGACTGTAGGTATGTCGCAAATCCTCGATCTTCAGTTCGGAGAGACTGACCTTGGCAGAGACTCTTTCTTCCTCGCGCACAGCTTTTTCAGCATACTCAAGCGCTAGGGGCAGCTGTTTGTTGGAATCGGCAAGCTCGTAGCCGATAGCATTAAACATTTCTGGCTCGGAGCTCACCTCCAAGGTTCTCTTATATGCCGCCATGGCTTTAACTTCGTCCCCCGCCTTAAGGTAAGCAGTGCCGAGTTCCATTTCGAGGCGAGGTTCACTGGGATCCAGTTTAACGGCCGCTTCGTAGGCTACGGCTGAGTCGGAATAGAGCTTCATGTCGGATAGAACAACAGCGAGATTCCAATCCGCCTCAATATTTCCAGGCGCAATTTTGATAATCTGCCGCAAGGTGGCTGCGGCGTCATCGTATTTCTTCAACCGAAGTAACGCATAACCAAGAATGGTCAGGGGCAAGATTTGAGTCGGGTCTGAATCTACCGCTTTGCGAAGAGTTCCTATTCCCGCATCCGGGCTTGGCGTATTCATTTCTAGAGTTCCAAGTAGCAGCCAATCGCGTGTGAATTTTGGATCAAGCTCGACAGCATGTTCGAAAGAGGTGATCACACGTGGCAAATCGCCGCGTTCTGAAGCCTGACGTGCATCATTCTCTGCAGCCATGGCCGCAGGATTGTCGCTGTCTGGCAAACTTCGAATCTTAGCTATCGCGGCATCCAGTCCCATGGCTTGAGAGTTTGTCCCACCTCTTGACGTCTCCACGTACGCACTATGGTCGTCTGCTATCGCCTTGTTGAATTTCTTGTAACGCTCGTATTCGCTGACAGGTATTTCGGGAAGCTTCGTGATCAAGTGGCGTTCGGTGAAGAGGTTGCCATCTTTGATGCTGTAAGTTGAGTGATATTCGGCGAAGTCCTCCTTCAGATTTACCCCGCTGGGGAGCACGGGCGTATAGCCCTTGGGCAGCTCGACCTGCGAATGAAGGTTGGTTTCGCTGGCTGCTCCCAACCAGACCGGGACCGTGGGTTTTGTGTCGTCGGCCCTGTATATGGGCAATGCGATGGGTGGAAGCGGAGGGCTGAGGTGATGATTGGCCCAGTCAGGGTAGTCTTTGCGTTTGTACTTGTAGCTCACGTGCCAGGGCTCATCGGTTTTTTCTGGCTGGCTGGCAACAACTTCGCTCACATCTCCCGAGAAACCGGTGTTGTAGGAAAACTGTTGCACCAGGTCTTTCCATTTCTCGAAAGGCGTACTGCGAAATGCTTTCCGAAGCAGGATGTCCGCATCCTGGCCCTGGATGGATTGTTCAACTTTACCCTCCAGAGTGCCTGTGTCGTCCAGCTTGGCGTCGATACTAAAGGTACGAAGCGGCTTGACTGGCAAGTCCGCCGGAGTGGTTACAAGACGCGCGGACTGATCGGTCGGCATGACCAGGGCTTGCTTGTTGAGCAAGACGCTAAACAGATATCCGAACGGCGCGACCTCCGCAGTGCTGTCGAGCCATAGGAAGTCTTTCCCCTGCGGAACCGCGGTGATCACATGGTCAAACTGCATGGGCGATGGGACATCCGGATCAAGCTCGCGAGAACTGTTAATGAGCGCAGGATAGGCCTTTATGCCTAGGGCATCGAGCAGGGAAGCCAGCAACGTGTGCTTGTCTTTGCAATCTCCGTACTGATTGGCCAACACCTCGGCGGCGGAATGGGGTTGATAACGGCCGATTCCGAAACCCACGCCGATGTAGCGGAACTGGGTGCTCACGTAGTTGTAGATGGCATGGAGCTTGGCGTTGTCATCAGCTGCGCCCTTGGTCAACTCGGCGGCCTTGGCTCGAATTTCAGGGCTGGGCTTGACCCGCTCCTGTTGCAGGTTGCTGTACCACGCGCCAATCTCTTCCCAGCTTCGAAACGAGGAAAGTTGAATATCTAGCGGCGGCAGTTTGCCGCGCGAGGCCTGGTAGGCCTTCTCTTCCTGATCTTTCTTGTCTTCATCGGCGGATTGGTGTTCGAGCTGCGACCTCGTCCAGGTGAAGATACGGCGTCCAGCCTCTTCCGCAATCACGGGTTTGAATGCCGGGCTTTTCCATTTGACCGCGCGGTCACGAGGCACGCTGATCTGCAATTCCTGGTGCAGCATGATGAAATCGTGCGAGACGTTGAAGGCGGTCCAAAATTGGCCGGGGACCAGCGGTTTGGTCACGTGCCATCGAGTTTGAGTTTCCAGCACATCGCCGGCGGTCAAACCTTTGACGGCTACATGTTTTTCATGCAGATCGCTGTAGAAGGGCGCCTGGCGAGTAATGTCGGAAGGCATGTCGAGAATGTTCTCTGCTGGAGTGACGATCACCGTGCCATCGGGCTTTCGCACCCGGATGTAAACGATCTCAATAGTTTCTGTGGCTTCCTGGTAGGGAAGCGAGAGGACACTATAGCGCTGTACTCCAGCGTCGGACTGAATGCGCATGCGGAAAGAGGCTTCGCGCGTGCCAGTGCCGTCGTTTTCAAATATGACCTTGGTGATGTCTTCCTCGTCGACAAAGGCTTCCTTGGAGTAGTCCCGCTTGGGGTCGGCGGGCTGGGGAGAAGCTTGTGCGCCTGCGGAGACCGCAGCCGTCAAGACAAGCACGAAGAGGCACAGATACTTCAACATGAACGGGATGTTTGTACCTCGCCCGGAGCAAAAAGGCAAGGAGTTCCGCATTGCGATCTAAAGGAGCGTCTGGTCTGGGGCTGCGGAGGCTGGTAAAATTGCCTGACGGTAAGTTGTTCTCGTCAATGTGGGGCTATAGCTCAGCTGGGAGAGCGCATCGTTCGCAACGATGAGGCCGTCGGTTCGATCCCGACTAGCTCCACCAAATTCTTGCTGTTCGGTCCTTCAGCGGCGCTCAAAGGAGATAGAAGGATGATAAACACAACTATTGTGGATCGGTGCTTGAGAGTTGCCTTGGGCGGATTGCTGACGGCAGCTGCCGTATCTCTTCTCGCGACCGGTGCCTGGGGCGAAGTCAACCAGTGCATTAAGGGCAAGATAAATTATGACGAGTGCTGGGTCGGTCTAGAAGTCTCGGGCAGCAGCGTAACAGTTACGCCTTCGGATGTCGCCTTGTATTCCGATACCAAGGTCTCTTGGAAGCGAACGGACACGCCGAATCCCCCGGACAAGCCTAATTTTACAATTGATTTTGATGACTGCACGCCCTTTAGCGGAGTTATTCATTTTGACCAATCGACTCCGGCGCCTATAGCGGATGAACTCCCGGTTTCACATTTTGCAGGGTGTAAGTACAAGGTAAAGATAGGGAGCCTGACGGTCGATGCCCAGGTGATTGTGATCGGAGGGCCCAAACATCACTCCACCTCATGGAGCCGAAGGCACCTTGGCCAGTGGTAGATTTCTGTCCGGATGGCGGAGCGATCTGGCGCCAGATTTTGTGAACATCATCAATACTGCACCGGTCTAATCCCACGCGTGCCCTGGAATGAAACAGATGTTGGTCTTGCGGCCTGATTATGGCTTGAGGTAGCTGGCTCCTGAGAGGGCATGCAAGGAGTTCGCATCCGTGCCCTGTTTGACCGCAGTCAGGCAGTTATTTGCGTCGATCTTGATCAATTCAACGTAGGAATATGGCGTGTTCCCAAAGGCCGTTTCCGGGATGGCCAGGCCCTTGCCCGCGTCGGAACCAAGCACGCTGACTGTGCCTGGGTAAATCCATTGCGTGTTGTAACCCGGCGGTAGCAGATTCGAGCAGCCATTGGCTGTCACGGAAGTCCCGCTCACGTTCGTGGATTCGATGGAGCCGCTGAAGGTGCCAGAGATGTAGAGAACCGCTCCGTTCGCGCTGAGCCCCATCGTGATCGAGCCGTTGATGGGCGTCCCGCCGGCCGCCGTCAGCGGGCCGTTGGTGACGGTCAGGCTGGGATTCGCTGCCGTGAACGCGTCAATCACCGCGCCATTGACGGCGACCAGGCAGTCCATGTACACGGTTGAGCTGTCCGGACTGATAGCGATGCCTGTTGGCACGCCGAATAAGTTAATGTTGTTGAAGCAGCTTGAGTTGTACTGCGCCGGTGCGCTGATTGTCCCGCCATTCAGGGGATAAACCCCGTAGGAACCATCGTCGTAGGTTGCGACGACGTACTTGCCGTTGGGTGCAATCGCGAGCCCGTCGGCCGTGGTGCCGCCCAGGCCTAATCCGGTGGCGCTGCTTTTCGTGGAGGTCAGCGAACAGCCGTTGCCGATGGTGAAGGTCTCGATCTCACCAGAACCTGACCAAGCCGCGACCAGAATATTTCCCGAGTGTGCCAAACCAATCCCGTACAGAGTACCGTTGTAACCAAAAGCGGAGACGACTCTCGTCCCCGAGCGCGTGACGGCGTTGTAGGCAAAAATATCACCCGGCCCGGAGCCACTGACTCCGCCGGCATCGGAGAGAAATATGCATTCATTCTTGCTGTCCACGACGTCGATATCTGTATTGTGGATGCCAAGGTAACCGCCGCCAATGCCGTAACTGCCGGTATTGATTTTGGTTTTGTACACGCCATTGACGAAAACCGATCCGCTGTTGAAATGGCCATCGTAGCCCAAGGGAACATCGTCGTTTAGCACGCTGTAGACAGCCGGCCCGGAAGACTTCGCGTCCTGGGCTTTCGCAAGCTGCGCGAAGCCGCTCACAACCACGACGGCCAGAAGCAGAAATACCTTGAGAGTCTTGGTCACTTGGCTATCTCCAATGGATGTTATTTTGAAATCCGCCCTACTGCACCGAAGCCGACAGCGAGATCAAGAAAGGCGGATTGGGGTCGAGTGTTTCCTTCACCAGCTTCACTGAGCAGTCGGTGGTGACGACGTAACACGGGCTCTGCGCGAGCGCGGGGTCCTGTCACCTGCGTTCTGGCGCAAGAACAGTTCCAACTGGAGGAGCGGATTCTCCGCTCCTCCAATCGAAGCAATTAACTACGGAGTTCCCGCGTAGCCGTGGATTACGCCAGTGCTGTCGGTGTATCGGCCCACAACGATGCCGGCGTTGTTGAGACCACGAGTCCGGGTTTCGAACGATCCCGGAAACATTATGGTGGTGAAAACATTGTTCTTTGCATGGTATCCGCTGAACGGGCCAGCGGTGTTCGTGCCCCAGAGTCCAACGTACTCTTCACCGTCATTCACGCGGTCGGTTGCGGTGACTACGCCGTTGGCCATGGGATCGTCAATCTGAGTGAACTTTGTACCCACCAGGGCGAACCCGTGCTCGACACCGGAGGAGTCGTCAAAGATTCCCACCATCACACCTTTGTTGTTGATGCCCGTCAGTTCGGTCAAAACCGAGCCGTTGGGAGCGTCAAAGGTAGTGTAGGTACCGTTGACCAGCGTGAAGCCGTGGTAGATCCCACCGGAGTCGGTGTAAGCGCCCACGATTTCGCCAGCGTCGTTGATGCCCCAGGCGTTGGTCGAAGCTGCTCCTGGAGGATCGATGGTGGTCACGGTTAGCTTGGCATTGATCATCATGCCGTGAGTGACGCCCGAGCTGTCGGTATACCAGCCGACCGCCTGGTTCTTGTTGTTGATCCCGTACAGCAGCGTGGCGGTCGAGCCGGGGACGTTTACTATGTTGAATTTCTTGTTGATCAGCGCGTAGCCATGGGTGACACCGCTATTGTCGATGAAGAACCCTACGACGATATCGGCGGTGTTTATATCGTTGCAATCGGTCTCGAACGCATTGGGAGCATCAATACTCTTTAATGCTGCCCGAGCTGGCAGGGCGCTTAGGGTGAGAGACACGGCGATCGTCAAGAAACTGGCGAGCAGTGTTCCGATTCTGTTCTTTGACATTGAAAAGCCTCCTAGGATATTTGGCGACCTATCCTATTCACGGGTTGGGCCGCTGTCAAGGGCTGTTATGCCCGAATTCCTTGCCAGACAGGCCATCTCACGGGGTGGACAAATCAGGAGGATCGGATTGCCGGGGGAGGTGAAATCGCACTGCCCCAGCTAGGGGGTGCCCATGAAGCCGTGCACCACGCCGGAGAAGTCGGTGTAACGTCCGACCACAATTCCACCTTTGTTAATACCGCGTACTCGGGTGTCCGAGGCGTCAGTAAAATCGACGGTGTTGAAGACGCCTCCACTCTCGATATAACCGCTGAACGGACCCAATCCGCTGAGACCATCGTAGCCCACGATTTTTCCGCTGTCGTTAATGCGGGTGGCTACGGTATCCGCGGCGCCGGGGTAGTCGAGGGAAAAGAACTTTCCGCTGGCCAGGGCGAATCCGTGCAGGTTGCCGCTGGAATCGTCATAGAAACCGACAGTTTGGCCGGCGCTGTTGATTCCGGTGATGGCGGTGAGAATTGCGTTGGGAGCGTTGTAGGTGGTGTAGGTGCCGCGCGAGTAGGTGAAGCCATGGTGCAGGCCGCCGCTGTCAATGAAGGTGCCCACGATGGTTCCTGAATTGTTGATGCTCCAGGCGTTGGTCGACGTCGCGCCGGGAGGGTCGAGCGTCGTCACTTTGCCCGCAATATACAGAAAGCCATGAGTGATGAAGCCGCTGTCCGTATACCATCCTACTGCCTGGTTCAGATCATTGATTCCGTAGAAAAAGGTGGCTTGGGCACCAGGCACGTCAAAGGACTGGAAGGATTTCTTAATCAAGGCAAAGCCGTGGTTCACTGCGCCGGAGTCGACATAGTATCCAACCACGATTCCACCCTTATTGATGGCGTTGCAGTCGGTTTCCGTGGCGCCGGGAACGTCCACGGTAACCAGCATGTTTTGCGCTTGGCTGTAGGGCGCGATCCCGCAGACCAACAGGAAAGCCACGAGCCTCGGGATGAAGCGGAACATGGAACACCTCTGAATTCGTAGAATCCCATTCTGTCATTAACCAAGCAGCGCTTCAATCGGGTGTTCAGGATGAAGTTGTATAGTTTGGTACTGTGCCAGCGTCTTTAGGGAGGCCGAGCAAAAGCTTTCTGATTGAACAGTGAGTGGCAGTGTTTGGATAGCGGTCGTGGTCCTGATCTTGGCCCGTTGCCGGGAGCTGGACACCTACCCCAACAGGTGCAGGTGAAGGATGCGCGAGCTTAGTGTAGATTGGAAGAGTGTGGGCGCGTAGCTCAGTTGGTAGAGCAATGCCCTTTTAAGGCATGGGTCGCAGGTTCGAGTCCTGCCGCGCTCACCATGTATCTTTCTGATTGTTCTGGCATTGCCGCCGTTCTTAATCCATTCAGCGTCTCGTCGTGATTCTCGGTGTGCCCAGAATTGTGCCTACCCAGTCGAGACATGGCAGCTAGGACTAGATCTTCTGATGGATGAACATAGCGGCTGGAGATTGCAACTGAACTGTGTCCAGCAACGCGGGCCAATGTCCAAGCATCGCATCCGGACTCACCCAGCCGTGTTAGGAAGGTGTGGCGCAGGCTGTACAGCACGAATGGGCGAACACCGGACAGTCTCAGTGTCTTGGTGTGCTGCTTCTTGAGACTCGAATGGTCGATGTGCCCGGTCTTAGTCGGTGCACGCCAAATCCACCCTTCAGAGGGTCTCCCCGTTTCAGCCCATCGTTGTTCCAAGATTGACCTGACTCTCGAACTCATAGGCAGGACCCGTCTCGCTGCTGCGGTCTTCCCGTGAGTCACAAGGAGAGTTCCGTTGCGCCCGTTTACCCAGGTAATGTCCTCCCACCGCAATCTGTGACACTCGTCAGGGCGTAGACCTGTGTCAGCGAGGACCGCAGCCACCGACGCGAGAAGCGGCGATGCAACAGCAAGGTAACGAGCCTCTTCCTCGACCGTTACAACTCGCTCCCGCCGACGTTCCCCGGACAAGAGTCCCATTTTCGGGGAGGATTCCAATACTCCCCACTCGACTGCCAGATGGAGGACCCTCCGTAGTACGCGCAGCGAGCTGTTTATCGAGCCCGCCTGAAGACCTTCGGACAGCCGATGGGCTGCAAAGTCCCCCGCCTGCTCGCCTTGAATCTCATTTAGCGGCAGGTTGGCCAACGCCCTGTACCGAACTAAGGCGCGCATACCGGCTCGATACCAAATCCACGAAGTGCGCTGCTTGGCCCAAGGTTCGATGCGATGCTTAAGAAACTCGGCCAAGGTGGGAATGGGTTTCTTCTCACGAATGCCGACCTCGCCCTTCGCAAGAGACGTTTTGTGCGCGGCCTCCATCTGTCGCGCAACCTTATCGTTGCCCTGTTTGGTGGATTCCCGCATGAGCGTGCCGTTCCATTGGAACTTGTACCAGTAAACCCCACCACGCTTGTAGATACTCACAAATCACCTCGCTTTCTTTGTCTTCTTGCTGCTTCCCTTCGGCCTGCCGCCCAGCTTGCCCCACTCCTGCATTCGGCGCACGAACTCCTTCCGGCCCCATTTCTCTTGCCGTACCTTCGCGCTCTTACGGCCCATTAGGCTTGCCGCTTTGTTCACTTTGGGCATGCAGAATAATAATAAAGCTAACGTTAGGTTAGTACAAGAACAATTTCTGAGTTGTACCACGTGTTACTGAGTACGATAGACTGCGATTGAGAGTCGGTCTGCTAAATCATCAGCGTGAGGTGGTGCTGTGGTTTCCAAGAGCCCGGAGAAAGAGCTGGCTGAATTCTTGTCCACAAAGCCTCCCTGGCTAGAATCGACCTTTTGGCCCGCTGGTTCGCGGGAAGAACTCGCTGCTTGGAGCGGGAGCGAGTACTGGAATCTTGAGGTGTGGGGGCGAGCCAAGGATCAATACGAGAGTATCCTCCGGCAGATTCCCGCCCGGTGGCGAGAATATTGTAAGGAACACAAGCGGAGCGCACTCAAAATACTCGGGCCCTCCTCCGGGAAACGTGGAAGGCCAAGAAAAGACGCAGAAGCTAAAGTTCTCAAAAAGCTACACCAAACCAAGTCGTACGAACAGATTGCGATTGCAAGTCTGAAGGGCAGTTCCGAGTTCAGAGAAGCCACGAAAGAGCAGCAGGAACTGCTGATATTGAAAGAGAGAGAGCGAATCCGCAAACTCTTGGGTTCTCGCAAGACTGAGCGCCACCCGGATAAAATCCGATAGCGATTTTCTCCGTGGAATAAAATCTCTCCCATTATTATCCAAGTGACAGGCAACTTCTCATCTGGTGTGATCTCAGTCGTTGGCGCAGACTACGCTGCCAACCCAAAGGAGAAAACACCATGAGCGAGCCCTCCCGTTTGCTGACGATCCCAGAATTCGCAGCAGCATTACGCGTCAAATCTTCTTGCGTCCGTCGCTGGGTCAGCGAGTCCAAAATCACTTTCGTGCATATAGGTCGACTTGTGCGGATTCCCGCCAGCGAAGTCGAACGAATGATCTCAATCGGGATACATCCAGCCACTAGGCAACGTAAGTAGCGTCACGAACGCATTGCTTGAACGGTTTTGTGGGGTGAAAGATAAAGTGTCAGAAATCGAAGAGAAATTCGCTCGGGCAGCGGTCTTGATGCAAACGGCACTGTCCCGGTCGACTGGACTGAAGGAGCGCGAACAGAAATTGGTCACTCACTGGACCCTTGCGACTCATACCCTTCCTCATGTCAACACGTTTCCGCTGCTCGCCTTGCTGGGCAAGACAGGGTGTGGCAAGAGTACGACTCTGGAGATCATCGGCAATTTCGCTTACCGGCCTGCCGCGTTCAGCCTCCGCAGCATGACCGCGCCTACCATCCGAGACAAGTTCGCCGACTGTGGCTCCGGCACCGCTATTCTCGAAGAAGCAGATCAGGCCTGGAAAGACTCGGAGGCCACATTTGAGAGGATGCTGGCAGATCGTTATCAAAGGAGATCCGCAGAAGCGGCCCACAAGGTCAAGCTCGGAGAAAACTGGGGAACCGAAAGCAAGAAATTTTTCGGCGCTACTGTTCTTCATCGGCGGATTCCCTTCAACGATGCGGCCTTGGACGGCAGAACCGTGTTCGTTCGGTACAGGGCCGACCATAGCCGAAAATACCAGGATTACAATGCCGATGATCCCTGGAATGTCGAAGGCAGAGACTTGATCCGCAACGTGGTCTTTGAACCACCGAAAGTAGGACAGCCGGAGGGAGTGGCCGGCCGAATCTTCGCCACGTACAAACTGCTCCTCAGTACTGCAGAGGTGTGCGGGGATCAGAACTTTCAGGCACAGCTGCTCCCCAGACTTCTCACAGAGACCGCAGAACTGAAAGAGGCGCAGTCATCTGAACCGGACGGCTTAGTTCTCGGCGCAATTCTTGAGGCCGTCTACCACGACGATTTCGGTCCAGATTGGGGGAACATCAAGTACAGCGTTTTGACCAAGTCTATTTGGGAGAATCACAGGTTCCCATTGCTACCTCGTCAGATCGGCCCGATGGTGAGGGAACTCGGATTCGACACCAAAACTTCTCATGGAGTTACGGTGGTCGTGCCGACGCCTGCCACGCTGGTCAAGGCTTGTGATGAGTGCGAGTACACGGACGACGCCATTGAGAAGTTGCGACAAGAATTGTTGGGTTCCGATGGTGCGACGCGTGTCCGAGGGACTGAGAGGTAGGATTTTCGTTATGGTTATCGAGAGCAACAGGTACCGCTAATTGGAGCGAGACAACCGGGTCAGGGAGTAATCTGAAACACAACACCGCAAAAGCCAACGAGGCCACAGCCAGAACCAGTGCCGCCCGAGGCAGTTGTGCCGTAAAGTTGCCCTGAACTCGGCGTTAAGAACGTATCGGGTTCGATGCCATCCGCGCAGCCTGTTTCCTGACAGAAGTCATAGAGAATTTCCTGCACGACCGTGTGTCCATGCTGGGTCAACTTGAATGCAGTTCCCGCAGAATAGCTGCCCCCCTCCGATGTGGTGCCGAACACAGCGCCATCCGTGCTATCCACGTAGACTGCGGCCCATGGCTCACATCCGCTTACTCCTGAGTTATTGAACGAAAAGGCGCCGTAGTTTTTCCATCCACCCTGAGTGGGACTCATTCGGAACACGCCACCACACGAGGGTTTATTGTCGTTACCACCGGAATCGGTACCGTACAGGTTCCCCGCTTGATCGAAGTTTACTTCCGATCGAGGGTAACCACCCGTAGAAGTAAAGCGGTGGAGTACCGTTTCTGTCCAACCAGTTTGAGACGGCGATAACTGGTAAACGACACCCCAACCAAGGCTACAGCACCCGCCGTATGTCGTCGTGCCGTATAGGTTCCCTGATTTGTCGAACGTTACTCCGGCTAGAGGGGTCTCCCCATCTGAGCAGTCTGGGTAATTCGGGCAGAAGGTGTACAACACTTTCTCTGTCCAGCCAGACGGGCTTGGGCTCAATTCAAAGACTGCGCCTAAGCCCGAGGTTACAGTTTCTGATGTGGTACCGTACAGGTTTCCTGCGGCATCGAAGGCCAGCTTCCCATAGGGATACGCCCCATCCCCCGGACTTCCAAAGTTCCACAACACGGTTTCGGTCCAGTTGCCACTCTGGGCAGAGGGCGGGGATAACTCGAAAACGGTACCACCGTAGCCGTCGTGGCTTGCGTTGTAGCCGCCGTAAGTGGTCATGCCATAAAGGTTCCCTTTGGCGTCTAGGATAAGCCCACCATGCGGGCTCTGCCCGTCTGGGCAAGCGTTTCCCAGGCCGCCGGAGCAGAAGTTATAAAGGATGGTTTCCTGCCAGGTGCCGTCCGGCAAGGGACTCAGCTCAAACGCGGTTCCACAGTCCTCGCTGCATACGGAGCCGCCGCGTTGTGTCGTGCCGTAGAGATTTCCAGCCTTGTCGAATACAAGCCCCCCGTTCGGGAGACTGCCGTCGTTAGGGTCTGTTCCGAAGCTCCACAGTACCTTTTCTTGCGTCTGTCCAAAGGCAAAACTGCAACTGAGGAACACCAAGGCAGCGTAATACGTCGTATTCTTCATATCTACCTTCGCAACGGCCTGTAATTATGCATCAGCCAGGCCCACGATTGATAGAGCCCAAATGGAGCACATCGCCTTGTGGCGTCACAGGCTGGCGCGGTCGAGAGGGTAGACTTGGTAGACCTCTTTCTTTATGGGTAAGGCGTTTTCGGGCCAGAGATTCCTATACCCATAAGAGAGAGTGTCTACCTGCTCTACCCGGTCTACCGCCTGGCGGGCAGGGTTGCGACCAAATTGATTTTCGGTGTGATGGGCAATAACCTACCCCTATGGCACCGAAAGAACAGATCACAAGGCGACTTCTTGCACCTATCGCCATTCAAGATGGAAAGAACAAGGTCGTGTCCGTCGATCTGGGTGCTTTCGTCAGGCGGGTCTTGCTCTCTGACACGTATATCCTCCAATCTGTGTGGCTGGAGGATGTGGCGCTCCTTGCCGGAGTATTTGGCCCCGGTGGTCTGACCCAACTGTTCCAAGCCGGTGCCTTGAAGATTTATTGCGAGAGCTATGCCGTTGGGGAAACCGGTCGGATGCGTGCCGATCTAAACTTTCCAGATAACAACAAGCGGCTGCCCCTGGGTTCTTATTCTTTCTCCGTGCTACGTGTGACTGACCAGGACAAGAAGATTGAGAACGCACTAGTCAATCTCGGTGCAGAAGGAGAAGAAGCATCTCGGCATCTCGTGTCGATCTCTCTCACGGATTTTTCCGCGCAGGTGTTTGAGGGATTCTATGGTGATCTTCGGCACAATCAGTCGGTCGTGAAAGCCGCGATAGCCAACGAACTGAGGAAACAGGGTATCAAGCCGAAGCGGCTGCAAACACTGATAGAAGAGACTGACCCCGAAGACTTTCGCGTGGAGACGAATATCGTTTCCGAGTACGGCATGTCGGGGGAGAGGGCTCACCAGATTGTGCTACGAGCGTTGATGGCGTTGAGTGGGCTTGACCAGCGCTTTGCCGAAATGAAAACACACTCTGCCCTGTGCGGAATAACAGAGGCTGACAGGCCCCTTTTGCAGGGCAAGTTTTCGATGGTCGCAAGTTTGGTTGACTCCAGCAATCACGAACGTCGATTTGAAAGAGTGTTGAGCATCGCCGGAATGCCAAATCCCGTCATCGGCGACACAAACATCGATGTAGAAAAGTTACTCAAAGTGCGGGAGTCGGACGAGTGCCGAGCCTTCAGAGACTGGTTAGCGTCAACGGATTCGCTGTCGGACAAAGAATTGAAAGAGCGAATCTCCGGGATGACTTCGAAAATCCGTCAGGCACTCAACAGCAAGTTGGGAAAGGGAATCAGGTTTCTCATCTCAAATGGCCTATCTTTCGCAGGACCTGCGGGAGTCGTGGCCGGACCTCTTGCCAGCGTGATCGATGCATTCATCTTGGAGAGACTGGCTCCAAAGGATGCGATTCTGAGTTTCTTAATTGAAGGATATCCATCGTTGTTAAAGCGAGAATAACTGGCGAGTTCTCAGTTCCTGGTTTCGCAGTTCGCGTCTTATTTGTTCATCACACCCGCGAAAACAACCGAGACACGGTCACCTCGAACCCCTGCAAGATGACTTCAAGCGTCCTGTCTGGCTTGGCGGTTGATTCTTGCGCTTTCCTACTCCACACCCTTTAGCAAATCTCGGATGGTCATCTCAAAGGTTTGCGCCAGTACCTGCAAATTTCGTAGGCAAATCTCTTTCGTTCCTCGCTCGATGTATGAGATGTAGACGGCGTTAATGCCTGAATGCTCGGCAAGGTCGATCTGCCTCCAGCCCCGCGCTTTCCTCAGTTGCCTAATCCTCCCTCCCAGCAGGGTGCAGATGTCTGTTGCCATCTGACCATCCTGCATTTAACCTTTAGACGATATTTCACCTAT
>Ga0210387_10002454_pt1 | contig 14163 bp, 6 predicted proteins | sample IncBWC7OmetaG_FD_160108 | JGI IMG/M metagenome (GOLD analysis project Ga0210387, IMG submission 160108) | Forest soil microbial communities from Barre Woods Harvard Forest LTER site, Petersham, Massachusetts, United States - Inc-BW-C-7-O ...
TCGACGATGTCCACGTCACTCCCGTCGTCAACGCTGCCGTCGTTCCGTTACTGTAGTGTCCCGTCGCCGTGAACGCGTCCGTCTGTCCTGCCGCGATCGAACTCGTTGCTCCCGCGATCGTCACCGATTGCAGCACCGCCGCCGTCACCGTCAGCGTGACTCCCGGACTGGTCACGCTTCCCGATGCCGCCGTGATGCTCGTCGTCCCTGCCGCTACTCCCGTCGCTACTCCACTGGCACTGATCGTCGCTGTCGCCGTGCTCGATGATGTCCACGTCACTCCCGTCGTCAACGCTGCCGTCGTTCCGTTGCTGTACGTCCCCGTCGCTGTGTATTGCTGCGTCAGTCCCGCTGCGATGCTCGCCGTCGTCGGCGTCACCGCGATCGACTGCAGCACCGCCGCCGTTACCGTCAGCGTTACTCCCGCGCTGGTGATCCCGCCCGACGTCGCCGTAATACTCGTCGTCCCCGCTGCTACTCCCAGCGCCGTTCCCGTCCCTGTTCCCGTGATCGTCGCTGCCGCCGGATTCGACGACGTCCACGCCACTCCCGTCGTCAACGTCTGCGTCGTCCCATCACTAAAGTGTCCCGTCGCCGTGAACGCGTCCGTCTGTCCCGCTGCGATTGAACTCGTCGCTCCCGCGATCGTCACCGACTGCAGCACCGCCGCCGTCACCGTCAGCGTTACTCCCGCGCTGGTGATCCCGCCCGACGTCGCCGTAATACTCGTCGTCCCCGCTGCTACTCCCGTCGCTACTCCACTGGCACTGATCGTCGCTGTCGCCGTGCTCGACGATGTCCACGTCACTCCCGTCGTCAACGCTGCCGTCGTTCCGTTACTGTAGTGTCCCGTCGCCGTGAACGCGTCCGTCTGTCCTGCCGCGATCGAACTCGTTGCTCCCGCGATCGTCACCGACTGCAGCGTCACGGCCGTAGAAGTCACCGTAAACGTGTGAGTGTTATCGCTACTCGTCTCAAAGCCGGTGCCCTCGTTATAGACCGCCGTAATCGTGTAACTCCCCGCCGGCGTGTTGGCCGGCAGCACATATGTTGCGCTTGCCGCCCCCCCTGCCACCGTTCCTGACGTCACCGGAGTTCCGATGGTCGTCCCGCCCTGGGACACCGTAAAGGTTACCGAGCCGCCATTTACCGTACCTGCTGTACTGGCCACGGTCGCCGTCAACGTTACGTTCTGGTTGCCGCTGCTGACGCTCGCCGAAGCGTTCGCCGCCGTCGTCGTCGTCGGAGCCTGCACTGTGGTCGTGGCGATGCTAAGGTACTGCTGGTTGCTCGAACTCTCCTTCGCCGCATTGACGTACACACCCACGCCCGGTGACGCACCAGTCACATGCAAGCTGGCGCTACTGCCCGATGCGAGCGTGCCCAACGAACAACTCAATACCTGACTCCCGATGGAACCGCCGATCGAACACGTTCCCGGCCCGCTATACGCAGGACTGATGGACCACGTGACACCTGATCCGCTTGGCAATGGATCGTTGAGTGCGACGTTCGTTTCCGAGCCGGGTCCGGAATTGCTCACATTGATCGTGAAACCGATTGCGCTCCCCACGTTCACCGTGGCCGCATCCGCCGTGCTAGTAATGGCTAACTGTCCTGCGAGGATCGGCGGGAAAGCGACCACAACGTCGTTGAAGTTCTTGGTGTTGCCACCGATTCCCGAGTCCACTACTTCAGTCGGGTTGAAGAACGTAGTGATGTCGAATTCAAACTGACAAGAATAGGATTGCTGCGCGCCGTTGATGGTCATCGGCTGCGTGCAGATCGTGCCTATGGCTGACGTCGGCGTCGGTGCAGCGTCCGGATCGTCATAAAGTTGCGGAATGCTGCCGGCCCATGGGGCGGGCGGAGTGTATGTGTCATTGTTCCAGGTGATCGTCCAGTTGACTCCTCCGCTGTAAAGGCTGGGATCGGGTTCGTTCCCCGGCGTTCCGGCATAAACCGCATAGTGGACGCAATTGCCGTTCGCGTAGGGGTAGCACAGCGGTACGATCGTATTCCCGTGCGTGTCAGTGCCGTAATTGAAGAACGTAGCAAAGCGGCAATCGAAGTCGTTCAGAACAGTGTTGCCAACTTCACACAGGCCGTCCGCTAGCGTGGGGGGAACTTCGGTCGCGGTGACCGTAACCATTAAACCGCCCGTGACCTGCGGGATGGCGAGCTGGAAGGTGTGTGCGTTGGGATCCGTACACGGATTTGACGACGTGGGATTGGGATTCGATGGACAATTGAACACCGCGGTTTGCGGCGGAGGATTGGTCCCCACCGGGAACATCAAATTTTGAGATGCCGGCGGCGGCACGATATCTGCCGTGACCGAAAGCGATGAGTTCATCGTCAGCGTGCAGACGGCCGCCGTGCCGAAGCTCGCGCAAGCTCCGCCCCAGCCGGCGAAGGATGAAGGTGAAGTTGCAGTTTCTGTCAAAGTTAGCGCTGTTCCGTTCGTGTAGTTAGCTGAACAAGTCCCTGATTGCTTGCCGCCTGCGGTGCTGCAGCTAATCGCGGAGGTGTTGTCTGCCACCGTACCAGTGCCGGTTCCCACGGTCGTGATAGTAAGCGTCTCCGCAGTCGGTGTGACCGTCAGACTATGGGTGTTTTCGCTGCTGCTCGCGAAACCTCCTGCCGCGTTGTACACCGCCGTGATCGTGTAACTTCCTGCCGCGACACTCGCCGGCAACGCATAGATCGCGCTGGCCGCGCCTGCTGTCACCGTTCCCGATGTCACCGAGGACCCTAGCTGTGTTCCGCCGCTGGAAACCGTGAACGTCACCGTCCCGGCATTTACCGTTCCCGCCGTGCTGGTCACCGTCGCGGAAAGGGTCACATTTTGAGGGCTCGCGCTGAAGCCTATCGAGGCATTCGCCGCCGTCGTAGTAGTCGGCGATGGCGGTGCCGGCGTCACCGTAAATGGAGTCGAGGCAGATTCCGAGCCGGTAGTGACTGTCATTGTCTGGCTACCCGTCGGTGCGCTTGAGGCAACGGTGATGTTGGCGGTTGCGCTCGTCAAACTGCTCACGGTCAGCAAATTCACCGTAGCACCTGAACCAAAACTTACCGTCGTCAGACCCTGGTAAAAATGGGTAAACGCACCTGTCAGGGCGATGCTTAAGGTTTGTGATTGTTGCGCGGACGCAGGGCTGATCGTGACGCTCGAGGGTGGATCTACAGTCAAGAGTGCGGAATTGGAACTCGCGAAGGCAGTTCCAGTCGAAGTGGTTCCCGCAATCGAGACTTTGAAAGAAGTGGGAGAACTGACCGAAAGTCCAGACGGAATAGAGAATAAGACTCGCTCCGTCGTTCCAGCTACGACTGACACACTCGTTGCCGTAGTGGTCGCACCAGGAGTAGTTCCCCCTGAAGCGGTGAACGAAACGGTTACGTTGGGTCCGGAAATAGTTCCGGCGGGAAAGTTCGAACCTATAACGGTGATTGACGACACGCCGGGTTGGCCAGACGAGGGCGTAGCCAACGGCGTCAGACTGACCTGCGTCACTTGCGCCAGCACGGCGCTAGACGCAAACAGCGTCCATGCAAAAAGGATCGCAAAGCGAATCAGGGATTGCGTTCGAAAACCCAACTTGAGGCGCCATCTAGCGCTGGGACGCATTTGGCCTCCAAATCTGGATAAAAGCCGAGAGATACCAAGGCCACCAACGCATTAGCCGAACAAGTCTGGCGTTGCGGAGGCTCTCACTACAATCTTTGTCTGAAGTCTAGATCCCCCGAGGAATGGAAACTGTCTGTTTTAATCGCGACGATCACCCATCCGTCAAGTGGTCAGCGCGTACTCCTCTATTGCGACGTCGTCAGATTGCTCCAGGGCCGATAACGAAACGGTCGCTCAAGATCGTGTAAGCTGCACTCAGCGAGAAGGGTTAAGCTCTGCCACTCCGGCGACGCAACCAGCCGAGCAGAGGAAGAGCGCTCGAAATTAAGAGAAGAGTTCCCGGTTCGGGCGTCGCCGCGCTCGGTAAAATCTCTGCGTCAATCGCTGCTAAGTCGCAGTCAGGGATTAGGACATTGCCACAAGACGGAAGAATTGTTGCGGTGAAATTCGGATCTATGAAGATTTGAGTCCCGTCCGACAGAGTGACGTACGTCACGTCGAACGACCCCGCCACCGTCGCGGATACGAGGTCCGTCGCTACTGTATCAAATACGTCTGCGGAATTGCCCGCCGACGGGATATCCGCAACCGGCGAACCGGGTCCGCTGGAGTTTCCCATCGAGTCCGTCACCGAAAAAGCCAGGTTCGTAAAATTCACGTCCGTCGAAATTCCCGGATCGAGACCGGCATCCGTCAGATTTGTCACGTAGAAGCTGTTGACCGGACCGTCCGAGTCGTATTCAATCAGTCCTACCAGGACGCTGTCACTGTCAGCACGAGCCGGCGAAGGGAGACACCCAGTGAGAGCAACCAAGAGAGTTCCGATCAGCAAATGCCTCATGCGCCTAGCTCCTGAGTGACAATGCTCCAACCCATCCGCCAGAGAAACCACGTTCTGACTGAGCCGGTCCGGAGTCCCAACCACTGCAGCGGCAGATACAGAGCAACTCTCCCACCATTCGATTGCGATTGATGTAACTGGAATTACTCCAACGTAAAGTTCCAATAGGTGCAAGCGGTTGCGTCTTCTGGCTACGAAAAGACCTTTTAGATCCATAGCTCGTTGGATCTGCACTGGCGGCGCAGCTACGGTCTTGGAATCCCCAGTCCGTTTTTCACATATATCAGATTCACCTAATTAGTAAATTACAGTCGTTCTAATTTAACAAAGTCCATATTAATAAACCCGATTTCGCTATCTGGTGACATGGCCCATCATGTAATCGCGGTGAGACCTTACTTCTGGTGGCGCGAAGAGTAGATAAAGCTTGTTGACATGTCAAGCAATTATTTACGGGAGCCCACTTTACCTTTCCAGCAATAGATACAGTACACCCAGCACTATTAGATATCTGACTGCGTCACCCTCGCCAGAAGGTGCGAAATGATGGGTGCCCAACCCGTGATCAGTGGGCCGTCGCTGCGTAGATCGGAGCCAAATCGCTGCGCTTTACAACACTGTCGCTTCCAGCTTCCTTCTTGATGTCATCTAGTATTCTGCGCGCCTCGGCGAAATGACCACTGGCATCGCCAAATTTTCCCATGAGCTGCAAGTCGCGGCCGAGCAGGTAGTCGCTCTTTGCGAGTAACGGACGCAGGCCGAGTTGACCGCTGCGGTTCAGCGCAGTTTGCAGCTGTTGCTGCGCCTTCGCATATCCCTTCGTTTCGATAAGCGCTTCCCCAAAGAATGTGTAGCATTCGACAGACAGGTACTTCGAACCGAGCCCGTCCGCTTCACCGCATAGGTCGCGCAGGGAATTCACCACGGCTTGCGACTTACCCAACCTGATGGCAAGCTTCCCCAAGTTGAGCTTGGTACGCAAGATTAGCTCACGATCCGTCGTGTGCGATGCCGCTTGTGCCCCCTGTGCGTAGAGGGGCGCGGCGGATCTGTAATCCCCCTGGTAATAGAAACTGTCTCCCTGATCAGTTAACGCTTGGGCAATTTGTGCGTCGTTCTTTTGCGCGCGCGCATCGCCAAGTGCCTCTTCGAGACTCTTCCGTGCTTCCTCGCTCCGGCCGATTTCAGCCAGCGCTCTGCCGTTGTTGGTAAGAATCTCGATCAGCCAAAAGCCGGTTTGTTTCAATTCCCGCATGGTCTTGACCGCGTCCGTCTGGGAGGCCAGCGCGGCGGAGTAGCGTCCCTGATAGCCAAATAAGATACCCATTGCAGAGGATTCGATCGCTGCCGTGGGCTTGTCGCCCGCAGCACGCCGTAGGTCAAGCGCCTTCAGGTATAGGTCCAGCGCTTGATCATACTGGCCGAGCTTCATTGACGTTTCGGCTAGATTGTGAAGTGTGTCCGCGATGTCCGTGGGGACGTTTAACTTTTCGCGCAAAGCAAGGGCTTGCGAAAAGTAGGTTCGCGCGTCATCGTAATCGCCTTTGGACAGATATGTATTGCCAATGTCGTTCAATGCCAAACCCTGATTGGTCTCGTTGCCGGCATCGATTTGGATTTGCAGTGCTTCCTTGAATAGTTTCAAGGCTTTATCGTACTGCCCGTGGTCGTCATAGAACTGCGCAGAATCGTTCAAGATATTGCCGGTCCCCGGCTTGTCGCCGATTTCCCGGCTCACTCGCAAAGCCTCGTTGAAATCCCTTTGGGCTGCGTCGCTCTGTCCGAGGGCGCTCTCTGTAACAGCGATGGTGTCGAGGCTGTCCGCGATGCCCTTCTTCAGTCCGAGACGGCGTTTGATCGCCAGAGAACCTTGGTAGTTGCTAAGGGCGTCCTCTTGTTTGTTCAGCACCCCGTACGCCACGCCAAATGCTTGCAGAATTTGCGCTTTTGCTTCTTCATTCCCAAGCTCGATCGCCAAGCTCTGCGCGCGGTTCAAATATTCAATTCCCGCCTGCGTGTTGCTAGCCTCGATGTCTACACGCCCCATCGCCAGCAGCGCATCCACGCGCTTGGGGTCGAGCGTGAGTACTCGGGAAAACAATTCTTCCGCTTTATCGAACGCGCCGGAGCTTTCCTGCAGCCGCCCCAAATCGAATAGAACGTCCGCATCCTCCGGAGAAGTGCTGACGAAACTGGTGTAGGCTTCAATCGCTTTCGGATAATTCTTCAGAATTTCGTTGCGGCGCGCGACGATCAGGTATTTTTCCTGATTAGGAAGGTCGTCGCTCAGCTCCACCGCTTTTCGCGAATATTCCTCGGCTTCGTTGTCCTCGCCCAGGTTCACATAAGTCTGCGCCAATTGGGAGAAAGCCAGTGCAAAATTCGGATCCTCCGTTGTGGAGGCGTGGAACTGCTTGACGGCTTCAAGATTCTTGCCCTGGCGCACGAGTTGGAGTCCCGCATCGTAGGCACGCAACGCCGGAAGAGAACTGGACGAGGGTTTGAACGACTGCGTCTGCAGCTCTTTGACGACGCTGCCCGAAAGGTCCAGGTTTTGACGGACGTCCGCGGCCAAATGATCGACTGCGCTCAAAATATCCTTCTCGTTGACGACTTCCGTCTTCAGCGCGGTCGCCCGGCCCCGCTTCAGATCCCTCACCGTCGCATCAATCCGAATCTGATCCCCGAACTTGGCGTACTGGCCCGTCACCAGCGTGTCAGCGTTACTGAAATCCGCAAGTCGCTTTATGGTTGGATCATCTAGCGCGGTATCGGCCGGGACGCGCAGGTCCCGCACAATCTGCTCAACGCGTTCGGAAGAAACGGTCCGGAGATGAGCCGACTGTCCAACATCAGTACTCAGCATCTCCGCCACGCTTGATCCGAGCCAATCTAGCGTTGGATCGCCTGAGGCATTTCGGAAGGGCAGAATCGCAAGCGATAACGCCGGCGCGGCCGGTACGGGCTTCTCGTTAAACTTGGAAAATAGCCTTCCGCGAGAAATGATAGCGGCGAGCGCGAGAAGGACGATCGTCGCAGCGACACCCATGGTTAGCCATGAGACGAGCCGTGACTTCGGTAAGCTGACAACCGGCTGAGACGGACGGTCAATCGTGACGCTTCGTTTCGACACCCCGCCGTGCCATGCCTCCAGCTCGTCGCACAGTTCTCGCGCGCCCTGATACCGCAGCGATACGTCCAGCTGGAGACATTTTTCCGCGACATCGCTCAGGTATTTTGGAACCGTTGGATCAAGCTGAATAGCAGGTTTGGGCAACTCCCGAGTCCGCTTGAACATCGCCTTCTGCGCGGTCTCAGCCTTGTAGGGCATGTCGCCCGTCAACAGCTCGTAAAAAATCACACCCAGAGTGAATAGGTCGGAGCGTGCGTCCACGTGCTCGCCCATCACTTGTTCGGGAGACATGTATTCCGGTGTGCCGAGCACCGCCCCGGTCTGGGTCATCCCAGGCATAGCGGTGGAACGAGCGATTCCAAAGTCCATGACGAAGACGTGCCCCGATTTGTCGAGCATGATGTTCTGCGGCTTCAAGTCGCGATGCACAACGCCTTCGTTGTGTGCCACCTCGAGCGCAAGGCATATCTGCTCGATGATTCGTACGCATTCTTCCCTGCTCAGTTTGCCTTGTTTGATGAGCAGGCTTTTGAGGTCTTGTCCCTCAATAAACTCCATGGTGATGAACTTGATCCCGTCGGCTTCTCCAAGGTCGAAAATCCGAATCGCGTTCTTGTGTGTCACTTGCCGCGCCAAGATAAGTTCCTGTTTGAAGCGATGCAGGATCTCCGGCTGAACTGCGAGCTCGGGACGAATTACCTTCAGCGCGATAAATCGCTCCAATTCGCGATCTTGGGCTTTATATACGGCGCCCATGCCTCCCTGACCGAGCAGCTGCAGGATTTCGTACCGTGCCCCGAGTACGGTGCCCACGGGTAGCGTCGCTCCGCCTGACGGGTGACCGGCAATCGCCGAGGTCGACGCTCCTGACCAGCCACTTTTCAGATTACTCGGAGGCGTTACCTCGGCAGTTCTCTCAGAGAGGGTGTCGCCATCGAAGCCAAATGGAGTGTCGCACTTGGAACAGCGAACTGCTGAAGGCGAATTGGCGGTATGGCAATGGGAACATTCCATCATTTGCGTCGCAATATTGAGGGGGCGAAATCAGGAGAACACTAGCGCTTCCGTCTTGCGAAATCAAGGGTGTGCAACGCACTTTCTTGCGCTTTATGCGCTGGAATCGCGACATTCCAGCGTCAGCCGACCAACGTCGGCATGGTAAATCCGGCCACGGAGCGAAATTCGATTCTGCGAGGATCCCCGGGAGAATAAATGTTCCGGGTCGAGGCGCCGAGTAGCCGGTGCGCTCCTCTAAATGCGTCTAGCGGCTGAAAGTTGGATGGGTCGTCCCGACCAACCGGCGCCAGACCGATTCAGGATGAGAAAATCAAATGCAGCGAATAATTCTTGCGCAACTACCTGCACGCAGTTCGCCCGCCGCAGTGCAAACACTTGGATCTTGCTGTGGTGCCTATCGGGCACCAGATTCAACCCAACTGGCGAATTGCGAATCACGTTGTAGAAGCTCTGCCGCGCAACTCCATGACCCTTGGGAGTGCGCAGCCCCATAGCGTTGCATTCCTTGCGCACGTCTTAGATGGAACGTAGATCAGTGGCAACGACATTGAATGAATAGGCTGCGTGCGCCACCGTTCCGACCCTCGGAATGGGGACATTTCATGGGCCGACGCTTGGACATCAGCCCGGTCTTCGACAGAAAACCGCGGCGCCAACCGCTTTTGATCGGCGCTCACCAAATCAAGTTGATCGGCTTGCAGGCACGGCTTGTCGGATCGCTTTTTGGAGATCCGTGTCCTTGGCTAACGCCGTCGTGCCGATCGCAGGTATCGCCGCAGCAATCCACCCACAGCTGGATGGCTATCCCGGCAACCTTTATTGTAACCGGCCGGGTGCCGAGTGGTAACTTCGCGAACCGGGTTTCCTCGCTATGGTCGTCCAGCTAAGGGCCATTACTGCCGTCGCAATGCCGGGTGATACGGGACGATTATTCGCTTGACCAATCGGCCGTCGCTTTACTAGCCTGATACACGGAGAGCAAAATGATCGGCGCATCCGGAAGGCCGATCAATTTCTAGCACGCGCTGCCGCGAAGTTTCTTTCGCGGCATTTTTTTTTGCTGGTTTTAAATGCGAAACGCAAAACAAAGTGGAACCTCGGGCGAACGCAATGTGCGCACAGGAGAAAATTTGGGCCAACAGTTGAAGCGGAACGGCGATGGCGCCAAAGCCGCAACGATCCAACGTCTGATTGGGACGTACGGAGAGGTATTCCCTGACGGGTGCATCGTGGAACTGATCGGCGGCCCCCAGGGTGGAAATCCGCGACTGTTGCTTTGGGACGGCGCGAAAGAAACCATGGGGCCGCTCATCGAGTTCGGCGGTGTGAAGTACGAAGCGGCGCAGTTTCCTGAGAGCCTTTTGCGCGAGTTGAAACTCCCGAGGCAGTCTCGTCCGCATGGAACCACACGCCAGCTGTTGGTAGAAATCTGCAAACTCGTCGAGGATTTCGCCGGCCTTCCGGCAACATCCGCGTCGCTCGTGGGCCGCTTCGTGCTGTGCAGTTGGCTGGTGGAGGCGGTTCAGGTGGCGCCCGCGCTCGTGCTTGTCGGTCCGAACCTAATGAAGGCCAATCAACTCGTAACGTTGCTCCATTGCCTCTGTCGGCACGGGCTGCGGATGACGGGCCTCACTCCCGCGGGGCTGCGTGCTTTGCCGAGCGGGGCACGGTTCACATTCCTCATCAGCCAGCCGACAATCAGCGACAGGCTCGAAGCGCTGCTCGATGATGCTAGCCACCGCGATCAAAAGATCCCGCACCGCGGCGGGTTGCTGGATTTATTCGGCGCTCAAGTCATTCACACCGAATCGATTCCTGCGGGCGACTCCCTGTCTTATCGTTCCATCGTGATTCTGATGATACCCGGAGGAGCGCAATTGCCGGTGTTGGATCCCGATTTTCAACACCGGATTACGGAAGATTTTCAAGCGAAGTTGCTCAATTTCCGGCGGGCGAATCTGCGCCTTGCGCGCAATCTCCAGTTCGATTCATCGAAATTTGTCCTCCCTTTGCGCTCGCTCGCCCATGCCGTCGTCGCAGCAACGCCCGACGATGCCGGACTGCAAGCTGAAGTTCTCGACTTGCTCCGAGAAAAAGACGACGAAATTCTCGCCGAACGGTGGACCGCGTTGCGCAGTATTGCAATCGCAGCGCTGCTCGTTGCCGGCCACGATTCGCCTGGAGAGGTGGTTTACGTTTCCGAACTTGCCACCATCGGACAAGAAGTCTTGAAAAGGCGCGGAGACAACAGCGCAATTGATCCTGGTGCATTTGGAAGGCAACTGAAATCCTTGGGATTTCGGACCGAACCGCGCGATGCGAAGGGAATCAAGCTCCGTATGAGTGAAGATGTCTGCCGCCGCGCCGAGCAACTCGCGCGGGATTTTGCGGTCCCCCAGATGGAGGATGCTGAACGAACGGGGCCACAGGCCTAAATATGTTCGGGAGAGTAGCTCTGTGTAGGTTGTGTAGGTGCTGTAGGGTAATTTGTGTTTTTCTGTGCACGCGCGCACCACTGAGCGCCTGCACCAGGGCAACGACATGAAAAGTAAAATTTACCAGGGTGACTTGGCGCTTGCTCGCCGGATCCGCGCCGCCGGCATTCCGATTTATATCGGCGAAGACGACGGGGAAGTGGCTCAGGATCCACCGCGCGGCCTACTCGTCTGCCAGGAAGGGGGAGTGATCGAGAGTCGCGCGTTCGATTTTTATGGCACGGCCGCATACATCATCCGCGCGGTAATCACTGTCAATCTGCCGAAGTTTTCGATCAGCGGATTCGACCTTGACTTACCTTGGAAAAGCTATGTTCGGTGATTGGAGGATCCAATCGAAATCGGCGGCCGTTCGGTTTTTTATCGTTTCGGCGGTGGGGAGCTTCCCGAATTCGAGCGGAGCGAAGTTCTGAACCACTGTGATGACGTGCGGCGCATATGGTCACGCGGTGCATCGCTCAAGGGGTACTTGCTGGGCATTGCGAATGAGCCGATCCCAGAGCAATATCCGCACGGCGCGATCATCCCGGCATTTTTAATCATTTACGATCAATTTTCGCGACCATACCGGACGTCCGTGTCTCTGTGGACGGACCGGACTGCAAAACCGGTGCGTCGTGTGCGGCGGACGAGCGGCCTGCTCGACCGTCCGGATCCGGTAGCGGGACGTTAGCCTTGGCGCATGCCCGCTTAGTACCGTCCGCAGCGTTCGACGAATTTGTCGAATCCGGCTAGGCTTTATCTGCAGTTACACCTAGCGTGCGAACGAGTAATTCGTTCGCCGCAGTTTTACCAGCATGCCGCGACGGAGTTTTCGTCCGCGGCTTTTTTTTGTTCGCATTCTTGTTAGGCGCGATAGGCAGGCCGCCGCAGGAAAGGAGATCAAAGTGACACCTAAACCAGTAATCAAAACCGATTTCGCCGAGCTTCCGGACGGGACCCTGCTCGATACGATCGAGGACCCGAACAATCCCACGCGGACGCTGTTGGCCGTATACCGCGACCAAAGCGTGCACTACGCTGACCACTTCGAAGCAGATGACCGCATCTGTGTGCCTATTTCCCGCACGACAGAGATCCTGCGGGATGTTCGGTTTTCGCGCGGCGCAAAGCCCTATAAATCCACGGACCACTTGCTGGGCGTCCTCTGCGCGGCTATCGCCCACTGTTTGGACATGTCCGATCTGCAACGCGTGCTGCTCTCCTGCTTCATTTTGAGCACCTGGCTGATCGAGAAATTACCCGTGGCGCGCTATGTGGCATTCGTCGGATTGCCACGTTCCGGGAAGACGACCACGCTCCGGCTCCTGGATTTGCTTTGCCGGCGGAGTTTGTTGACGAGCGACATTACCTCGGCATCGTTCTACGCAACCACCAATCTCGTCACGCCCACCCCGCTCATTGATGAGACAGCGACGGCGGGCGACCGGCGGGCCTTATTCCATCTGTTGCGGGTCGGCAGCACCAGGGGCTCGGTGGCTATTCGCAAGAACAAGGCGTTCAATGCTTATGGCCCCCAAGTTGTTTGCTGGACCGAACTGCCCAACGACGCAGCGCTGAACAGCCGGTGCGTTATTATCCCGTTACAAGAATCAGAGCGGAACGACCTGCTGCGAGTAACGGACCCGAAGGTTCAGGCGACTGCGAACGACGCGCGGCAAATGCTCCAACAATATCGGTTCGAAAAGTTCAATCAGCTGAGTCTCGCGCGGGTTCCCGGTGTCGAATGCCTGAATTCTCGTAGCCGCGATTCATACGAAGCCCTGGCATTGCCAATTGACGACGCAAATATTCGCGAATTCTTGGCCGTGCAGTTCGAACTGCAACAGAACTTCAACCGCGAACCTCTGTCGCCCGTGCACGCCGCGACCCTGCAGACGCTGGATTGGCATATCCACACTTATCGTACCGACGCCACATATGCGAATGGCGGTTTGACAGAAGCAGTCAACGTGAAGCTCAAGTATGACCGCGAGCTCTTCCACGCGAGCCCGCACCAGGTCGGTCACGTCTTGACCTCATTCGGCCTGACCGAACGCAAGCGCACGAACGCTGGCTGGGTGCTTCTGCTTAGCCTAGACACTCGGAAGCGCATTCACACCTTACTGCGTCGTTACGCAGTCGAACTGGACAGCTCAGTGAACCGCGAGGGCTGCAGTTTGTGCACGGACCCGAGCAATCCGCCGTCGGGCGCATGCAAATCCCTCGCGGAATCACAGAAAACCGCGCAGTCGAATGAACCGAAAATCGGAGGCAGTGAACTTGGTGAACTTCGTGCACTTAAAACGGAATGACCAGCACCTCAGTTTCGCCTATGGCCAGCGCTGCTATCTATAAGTCGCGAGTGGCAGCCGCACCTCGTCGGGCGTGGCTTGATTCTACTGCGGACTGCTTCCGATTGTGGCTGTTGATGTTGCCAGTCCCGATGATCCGTTGGGACGGCTTTCACTGACCAACTTCGACTTCTTGTCGGGCAGCCTGTGCAAGTGATCCAGAAAGGCCGCAATGCCGCGGTACAGGCCCTCCGCGACGCGCTGGCGCTGGCCGCTCTCGAGCAGCAGGTTCTCGTCGCTCGCATTGTTGACGAAGGAAATCTCCGAAAGCACCGCCGGCATGTTGGCGTCGGTCAAAACCCTGAAGGGTGCCTGCTTCACGCCGCGGTTCGTCTCGCCTGGGCTCACGAGTTGGAGACTCTGCGAGAGCGCGTTCTGGATATCCACGGCAAGCAGTCTCGACTCCGCCATCATCTCGTTGAGTGTGATTTTCTTGATCAGTTCCGGAAGATCGTGGAAGGAAGATTGCGCGAGCGCGTTTTCGCGCGCCGCCAGTTCCGTGGATTCCTGCGGAGCTGCCAGGCTCAGGGAGTACGTTTCGACGCCGCGCGCTTCGCGGCTGTCGCTAGAATTCGCGTGAATCGAGACGAACAGGTCCGCGTTGGCGCGGTTGGCAATCGCCGTGCGGTCTTCCAGCCGAACGTACCTGTCTTCCTTACGTGTGTAGATCACTTCCGCACCCGGAATGCCTTGTTCGATCAGTTGGCCCAGCCGCA